>OERQ01000133.1_pt1 | contig 10722 bp, 8 predicted proteins | sample 1540011 | NCBI WGS metagenome assembly OERQ01 (sample SAMEA3891881, study PRJEB23780) | metagenome | biome: terrestrial biome; feature: animal house; material: Caecal content | place: Italy | collected 2015-05-05 | reverse complement strand
GACGCCCCTATCGTCATCTTGGACGAGGCAACCGCCAGCGTGGACGCCGACAACGAGAGCTACATCCAGCAGGCCATCTCGGAACTGGTGCAGGGCAAGACCCTGCTGGTCATCGCCCACCGGCTGAACACCATCCGGGGCGCGGATCAGATCCTGGTCATCTCGGATGGGGAGATCGCCCAGCGGGGCACCCACCAGTCGCTGATGGAGGAGGGCGGTATCTACCGGAACTTCGTCACCGTGCGACAGCAGAGCCGGGGGTGGAACCGCAAAGCCGGCGCATAGCAAAAGAACATATTCCCGGGACGCAGTGTCGAAAGGACACTGCGTCCTTTTTTCCTGCACAGGGCTTGACAAAGGGAATGTCGCGTGCTATATTCAAAACATCGTTATAAAACATTGTTATGAATATAGTTTGAAAGAAGGTGACCGTATGGCGAAGCAGAAGCCCGGCGTCTATGATCGTGTTCTGGAGTGCGCCAAGGAGGAGTTCTTGTCCAAGGGGTTTCTGGACGCATCCCTGCGGACCATTGCCCAGGAGGCGGGCACCAGCACCGGGTCCATCTACACCCGCTTTGGGGATAAAGAGGGCCTGTTCCGCTGCCTTGTGGAGCCGGTGGTGGACGAGTTCCGGGCCATGTTCCGGGAGATCCAGGAGAGCTTCCACCAGCTGGATGGCGAGACGCAGAAAGCGGAGATGGGACAGTACACCGCCCACCATCAGCTGGACCTGCTGGACTACATCTATGACCACTTCGACGTATTCCGCCTCCTGCTGGACGGGGCCCACGGCACCCGGTTTGCCTGTTTCCTGGACGAACTGGTGGACATTGAGGTGGAGTACACCTACCAGTACATGGAGGTCATCGGCTGTGAGAGCGTGAAGTCCGGCCAGGTGACGGAGGAGTTCATCCACATCATCGTCACCGCCTATTTCAACGGCATGTTCGAGGTGGTGCGCCACAACATGGACCGGGCCGCCGCCCATCGCTATGTGAAGATGCTCAACGACTACCATATGGCGGGCTTCGGCACGGTGTTCGATCCCCAGCCCTGAATCAAGCAGGCTGTCCCCCCTTCTGGGTGCAGCCTTTTGATTTCACAACAAGTTAGCAATAACTAACAAAACAAGGAGGAATTCACGATGAACCAACAAAGTCCCATGCTCCGGCTGTGGGAACTGGGCGAGGCACAGCATGGCAGCCTGATTCGGGCCATCCTCTCCGCTGTGGTGGGGGTGCTGTGCGGCATGGCCCCTTATTTTGCCGCCGCCCAGATCATTCTCGGCCTGCTGTCCGGCAGACAGGAATTCTCGTTCTACCTGACCTGGTGCGCCGTGGCCCTGGCAGGGTTCCTACTGCGGGCCAGCCTGTATTCCCTGGCCCTGTCCATCTCCCACAAGGCTACCTTCTCCATTCTGAAGTCCATCCGGGAGAAAATTTTGGAGAAACTCCCCAGAATGCCTCTCGGCACCATCCTGGATACCTCCAGCGGCCAGATGAAGCAGGTCATCGTAGACCAGGTGGAGAGCATGGAGCGGCCCCTGGCCCATCTATTGCCGGAGATGACCGCCAACGTGCTTGGGCCGGTGTGCATCCTCGTCTACCTGTTCATATTGGACTGGAGGATGGCCCTGCTGAGCCTGGTGTCCATCCCGGTGGGCATGGCCTTCATGATGGCGGTAATGGCCAACTACGGCAAGCAGTACGAGGGCTCCGTCAAGACCACCCAGGCCATGAACAGCGCCATCGTGGAGTACATCGGCGGCATTGAGGTCATCAAGGCCTTCAATCAGGGGAAGCAGTCCTACGCCCGGTTTTCCGACAGCGTAAAGGCCAACGCCTCCTACTTCTACCACTGGATGAAGAGCTGCCAGCTGCCCATCTCCCTGTCCAAGGCCATCTCCCCCACCACCATGATCACCATTCTGCCGGTGGGCTGGCTCCTGTATGCCGGCGGGAGCCTGCCGGTGGAGACCTTCATCACCACCATCGTGCTGTCCCTGGGCATCGCCGGGCCGCTGCTCTCCGCCATGGACTTTGTGGACAGCCTGGCCAAGGTGGGAACTATCGTGGGCTCAGTGGACGAGATTTTGAACGGCCAGGAGCAGGACCACGGGAACGCCCCGGTGCAGTTCCAGGGGCGGGACATCGCCCTCTCCCATGTGTCCTTCGGCTACCACGCGGACAAGGAGGTCCTCCACGACGTGTCCCTCACCATCCCCGCCGGCACCATGACTGCCTTTGTGGGCCCCTCCGGCTCCGGCAAGTCCACCATCGCCAAACTGATCGCCGGGTTCTGGGATGTGTCCGCCGGTACCATCACCCTGGGCGGGCAGGATCTGAAGAAAATCCCGCTGCCCCAGCTCTATGACCAGGTGGCCTTTGTGTCCCAGGACAACTACCTCTTTGACGAGAGCGTGCGGGAGAACATCCGCATGGGTCGCCCCTCCGCTTCCGACCAGGAGGTGGAAGCCGTGGCCAAAGCTGCCGGGTGCGACGATTTCATCCGTGCCCTGGAACAGGGCTATGACACCATCGTGGGCGGGGGCGGCGCCCACCTGTCCGGCGGGGAGCGGCAGCGCATTGCCATCGCCCGCGCCATGCTGAAGAATGCTCCTATTGTCGTTCTTGACGAGGCTACCGCCTACATTGACCCAGAAAACGAAGCCCTGGTCCAGCGTGCAGTGGGCAAGCTGGTTGCGGGCAGGACGGTACTGGTCATCGCCCACCGGCTGAGCACCATCACTGGCGCAGACCAGATCGTGGTGGTAAACGGCGGCCGCATCGAGGCCACTGGCAAGCACGAGAAACTGTTGGACACCTGCCCCCTCTATCGGGAGATGTGGCAGGCCCACATGGGGGTAAAGGAGCGTGAGCAGGCATGATTGAAGTCTTGAGAAAAATCTGGCGCTTTGCCGGGAAAGAACAAGGAAATATCCGCAAGTCCATGGTGCTGGGGTTCTTTTACGCCATCTTCCACATGTTCCAGATCGCGGCCATCTATGTGGTGGTCCTGGCCCTGGTGGATGGCTCCACTTCTGCTGCCCCGGCATGGCAGGCCCTCATCTTGCTGCTGGTCAGTATTCTGGGGCGGGCAATCCTAAATCGGTTCAGCCAGCTCCAGCAGACCCACGCAGGGTACTTCATGGTGGCGGATAAGCGCATTTCCATCGGCGATAAGATCAAGCGGGTCCCCATGGGTTACTTCAACGACCAGAGTTTGGGGGAACTCACTGGGATCACCACTACCGTCCTGGACGAGGTAGAGAGCGCCGGTTCCATGGTGCTGGTGAATATCCTGGGCGGGCTGATTAACTCCCTGGTCATGCTGCTGTGTGTGCTGTTCTGGGATTGGCGCATTGGCCTGCTGGCCCTGGCCGGAATGCTGCTGTACCTGCTCCTGCTCTCCGGTATGGAGAAAAAGTCTGCCCAAATCGCGCCCAAGCGGCAGCGGGACGAGGCCCGGCTGGTAGAGGCGGTTCTGGAGCAGCTCCAGGGCATGAGCGTCATCAAGTCCTTCAACCTCACCGGCAAGGGGGACAAACGGATCCGTCAGGCCCTGGAGGACAGCCGGGAGAACAATCTGGCGGTGGAAAAGCTGTTCACCCCCTACATCTGGGCCCAGGAGATGGCCCTCCACCTGTTCAGTGTGGTGATTTTGGTTGCCGCCGTGTGGCTGTATCTGAACGGCAGCCTGACTCTGGCCAACGCCCTGATGGCGGTGATCATCTCCTTCCTGATCTTCTCCCAGATCCAGTCCGCCGGCAGCGGCGTGTCCGCCCTGCGGCTGGTGGGCAGTTCCATTGACCACGCCAATCAGGTGGACGAAATCCCGGAGATGGATCAGGATGGTGCGCAACTTCACCCGGAAGCCCACGACATTGTATTCGACCATGTGGATTTCTCTTACGGCAGCCGGCCGATCCTAAAGGACGTATCCCTCACCATCCCGGATAAGACTACCACCGCCATCGTAGGGCCATCTGGCTCCGGCAAGACCACGCTCTGCAATCTGATTGCCCGGTTCTGGGATGTGGAGGGCGGCCGGGTCACCATCGGCGGCCGGGATGTGCGGGAGTACACGTTGGAGTCCCTGATGGACCAGGTGAGCATGGTGTTCCAGCGGGTGTACCTCTTCCACGATACTATCGAGAACAACATCAAGTTCGGCTGCCCGGACGCCACCCATGCCCAAGTGGTGGAAGCGGCAAAGAAAGCCTGCTGCCATGACTTCATCTCTGCACTGCCGGCGGGGTATGATACGGTGATCGGCGAGGGCGGGGCCACGCTCTCTGGCGGTGAAAAACAGCGTATCTCCATTGCCCGTTGTCTCTTGAAGGACGCCCCCATCGTGATTTTCGACGAGGCCACTGCCAATGTGGACCCGGAGAACGAGGACCAGTTGCAGAAAGCCATGGAAGCCCTGACCCGGGAAAAGACCGTTCTGATGATCGCTCACCGGCTGAAAACGGTTCGGGGTGCCGACCAAATCCTGGTTGTAGATCAGGGACGCATCGTTCAAAAGGGAACTCATTCGGAACTCATCAAGCAGCCAGGCTTATATGCTGACTTCGTGGGCGTCCGCCAAGAGGCATCCAGTTGGAAACTGGCATGATTCATGTAGAAAGAAACGATTGCCAAGGTTGCTCCATGCCTCTGGTGGGGACGATTTGGAAGCCCTTTTGGTTCCTCAGACGCGGAAGGGTATGGCGCACTCCATAGATGCTGCCTGGCTTCTGAAGGTATCCAAGTCCGGTGTGTGCCATGCAGCGGTGGCTCTCAGGAAAGAGAACTTGGGAGCAATATACGAATAAAATTAAGCGGCAATCGAGGCTTTACCTGATTACCGCTTAGTTTTATTTCCTAATACGCCGGCTAACACGGCCGACTTTCCGAAACTCCCCCGGCAATAGCCCTGTACTCTTTCGGAACAGCTCCGCAAAGCGGCTGGAGGTGGAGTAGCCCACGGTCTGGGCGATTTGGCCGATAGATAAGTCGGTGCTGGTCAGCAGGTACTCCGCCTGGCTCATGCGGCGCTGTTGCATGTACTCTGTGATGGTGCAGTCGTAGACTTTTTTGAAACTGCTCTTGAGTTTCGTGGTCCCCATGCAGGCGATCTGCGTCAACCGCTCCATGGGGATCTCTGCGGCATAGTGGTCGCTCAGATAGGCAGCCACGGTCTGGATGCGCTCCAGATCCGCCTGAGACAGTTTGATGGGGGCCGCTGGACGTTTTTTCTGGTACTCCACCACCAGGGACAGGGCCTCCGCCACCTTGCTCTCATAGAACAGCTTGGCGGCGATCCCATCCCCGCGATAGTTCTGGACTTCAGAAAGCAGTCTGGACATCTCCGGGAAATCAGTGGTCTGGTCGATTTTGCGGAACGCCTCCACTGGGTTTCGGTATTCTTCCGGGTATTGCTTCTTGAGGTAGTCCTCATAGTAGGCCGGCATGATCTCGATGCCGATGGAGCGGATGGGGATGTTCTTGTGGATCAGGACCTGGTACGGCTCATACCCGCCGATATAGGTTTTGATGCACCCGGCGGACAGCCGGCGGTAAGGCGCCAGTTCCTCCCCGGAGATGGAATCATAGCGGGTGATGCTCAGGCACTCCGGCAGGGAGAACTCCAGCAGGGAGTCCTTATGAAAGGAAAAGTTGTGGATCTTAATGTCGTAGAGGTCCTTCTGTCCATAGGTCCAGTAGGAACCCTCCCCGATTTCCTGGGAGATTTTCCAGCAGAGGCCCAAGGCCCCATACTGGTGATCGTCGGGGTCGGGGGTAAAACCGTGGCCCTTCAGCATGGATACATAGTATGGCTCCGTCATTTCGGGCATAACAAAAGACTCGCCTCCTCTTTACAACGATTGGACGAACTTTTGCAACGAAGAGACGAACATCGTCTTAAACTATTGAAAGACGTCCAGACCGCGTGTACTGTATAGGCGATGGTTAGCGACTTCTAACCGAATGGTAACATATCACCTATAAAATGTCAACACGTTATGAAACAGGAGGAGAACAATGAGCAATCAAGTCAATTCACTGAAGAAGGGCCTTACGGTCAAGGACCTTGTGACCACCGGCATTTTCAGCGCCATCTTTTTTGTCTTTACGTTGATTGGCGGTCTGCCCTTTGCGCCAAACCCGGTTCTGACCTTTTACATGCCCATGGGTGCGGCGCTGCTGTGCGGCCCCATCTATCTGCTGATGGTCGCTAAGGTGCAGAAACGCTGGAGCGTCACCATCCTCGGCATCATCATGGGAATCATCTGGTTTGCCACGGGGATGCACTGGGCGTTCTCTCTGGGGTACATCGGCATGGGGATCATTGCGGACCTTGTGGCCGGCGCCGGTCACTACCGCAACAAGGCCATCAACCTGCTGTCCTACATGCTGATCTCCCTGGGCGGCATCTACACCTATGTGGTGTTCTTCATCGACCCGGAGGGGTGGGCCAGCACCATGCTGGAGAACGGCACGGAGCAGTCCTACATTGACACCATGAGCGCCTCCGCCCCCTCCTGGCTGCTGGCGGTCATCATCGTCGGCACGCTGGTCATCGCGGCCTTCAGCGGGTGGATCGGCGGCAAGATGCTGAAGAAACAGTTCGAGAAGGCTGGGATCACCGCATGACCGGCGGAACATCCCCGCAGCGCGGACTCTGGCTGGACCCAAGGACGAAGATCCTGCTGCTCCTGCTCTGCATCTTCTCCGCTATGATTGCCCCGTCCCTGTACTATGAGCTGGGGCTTGTGGTGCTGATCGGGCTGTTTGGTGTCTGCTGCGGGAAGTGGAAGTACGCCTGGAAGGGCGCGGCGTTCTACGCGCTGGTCGTATGGCTCACCTTCTGGATTATGGATACCATGACCGGGACCTGGCGCACCATGTTCATCGCGTTCCTCGGCCTGTTCCACAAGGTGTACCCCTGCGGGATGCTGTCAGGCATCGTCATCTCCACCACTAAGGTCAGCGAGTTTTTGTCAGCTATGAACCGCGTGCATGCGCCGAAAAAGCTGGTGATCCCGCTGGCGGTCATGCTCCGCTATATCCCCACCATTCAGGAGGACTGGCGGTTCATCAAGGACGCCATGCGGCTGCGGGATGTGTCGCCGTCCCTGAAAGGGCTGCTGACCCATCCCGGTATGACCGTGGAGTGCATCTACGTCCCGCTGATGATGGCGGCATCCAAGGCGGCGGATGAACTGTCCATCGCCTCCATCACCCGGGGAATCGAGAACCCAAAACCAAGGACCTGCCTGGTGCAGATCCGCATGGGGCCGGCGGATGTGCTGGCAATCCTCTGTTTTGGCGCCTTCTTTGCGGCGGGCCTCTATGGGAAGGGGGTGTTTGGATGATCGAACTGAAACGGGTCTCCTTCACTTATCAGGGACAGGAGCATGACGGCCTTCGGGACATTGACCTGACCATCGCGGACGGGGAATGCGTCCTGTTCTGCGGGCGCAGCGGGTGCGGCAAGACCACCATCACAAGGCTGGTGAACGGACTGATCCCTCAATTTTACCAGGGAGAACTTCAGGGCCGTGTGCTGGTAGACGGGCAGGAGATCAGCAGCCTCCCCATGTACCAGATCGCCGCAAAGGTCGGTTCTGTGTTCCAGAATCCCAGAACGCAGTTTTTCAACGTGGACACGGACAGCGAGATCGCCTTCGGCATCGAGAATGAGGCCCGGCCGCCCTGGGAACTGGCGGAGCGCGTGGAACAGACGACGGAGGACCTGCACATCCAGAGTCTCCGCGGCCGCAATATCTTCGAACTGTCCGGCGGGGAAAAGCAGAAGATCGCTTTCGCCTCCGTCTATGCCATGAACCCGGAGATCTACCTGCTGGATGAACCATCCTCTAACCTGGACATGACCTCCATCCAGGAACTGCGGGAGCATCTGCGGCTGATCAAAGGGCAGGGAAAGACCATCCTGATCGCGGAGCACCGGCTCTACTACCTGATGGACATAGCGGACCGGATCGTGTACCTGGACCGGGGCGAGATCAAAGGGATCTTCACACCGGAAGAGCTCCGTCGGCTGTCCCAGGCACAGCGGGAACAGATGGGGCTGCGGGCAACGGATCTGATGGATGTCCTTCCGCCACCCAGTCGTGCTCCAGTCGGGGAAACGGTGTTGTCGCTGAAAAATGTCTCCCTGCGCTATAAGAAACGCACCATCCTTCACGGGATCGGCCTTTCCGCCGCAAGGGGAGAGATTATCGGCGTGGTGGGCCACAATGGAGCCGGAAAGACCACATTCTCCCGCGCCCTGTGCGGGCTTCACAAGGACTGTGACGGTCAGTTCCAGTGGGACGGCAGGCCTATGGAGCGCAGGGATCGGCTCAAGCAGTCCTACATGGTGATGCAGGACGTAAACTACGAACTGTTCGCCGAGAGCGTGGAGGCGGAGTGCTCCTTCGGCATCCGGAACCCGGACAAGGTTTTGGTAGACGCCACCCTGAAGGAACTGGGGCTGGCTCAGTGCCGGGAGCGCCATCCCAATACCCTGTCCGGCGGGCAGAAGCAGCGGGTGGCCGTGGCCGTCAGCATGATCTGCGGGAAAGAACTGCTGGTATTTGATGAGCCCACCAGCGGTCTGGACTTTGACAGCATGGCCCAGGTGGCAGGGCTGATCCGCCGCCTATCCGACATGGGAAAGGTCATCTTCATCGTCACCCACGATTTTGAATTTGTCTGCCGCACCTGCTCCCGAGTTCTGCACTTTGACGAGGGCGAGATGCCCGATGATGTCCCTGTTGCCATGGAAGCCCTCCCGAAATTGAGAGAGCTGTTCTCTGTTTCAGTTTCAAATGGAAAGGAGAGGTGACCGATGAAACAGAAAAAAGTCAACCGCGTGGCCCTGCTGCTCCACTGGGCGGGGGAGCAGAAGGTCTGGCTGTTTCTGGCAGTCTTTTTGTCAGCGGCCGGAGGGCTGTGCATTGTTGTCCCCTATATGGGGATCTATCAGCTGATGGACGCCGCCTTCAGTGGGACCTGCACCACAGAATTGGTGGTGCGGATTGCGGCAATGATCGCTTTGGCCGTGGCCTTGCGTTTTGTTCTGTTTGGCGGCTCCGGGGTGGCGGCCCACAAGGGTGCCTACGGGGCGCTGTTCAAGGTGCGCTGCATGGTGGCGGAGCACATGGCACGGGCACCCCTGGGCGCTCTGAATGAGCGGCGCACCGGGGACATCAAGACGGTGCTGAACGAGGATATTGAGAAACTGGAACTGTTCCTGGCCCACAACCTGCCGGATCTGGTGTGCTATCTGGTGGGGCCAGTGGTGGTCTTCATCTACCTGATGACCGTCAATGTGCCTTTGGCGCTGGTCTCTCTGGTGCCGCTGATCCTGGCCGTCGCTGTGATGGGGGCCATGTTCCGCAATACGGATGACCTGATGGACCGTGCCAACCGCTCCATCAGCACCCTGAACTCCGTCATGATCGAGTATATCAACGGCATGAAGCTGATCAAAGCCTATAACATGGGGAGCAAGTCCTTTCAAAAGTTTTCCTCCGCCATCCACGAGGAAAACGCCATGTGGAATGAGACGTCCCGGCGGATGGGGCCGCCCTATGCGGCCTTTGTGGTCATCATCGAGTGCGGCATGCTGCTGATGGTGCCCCTGGGCGGGATGTTTTTCCTGAGAGGCTCCCTGACGGCCAGCGCCTTTCTGCTGTTCCTCTATGTGGGTTCCCTGTACCTGACAGAGATCCGACCCCTTCAGGAACTGGGGACAAACTTCGCCAATGTGCTGGGCGCCGTCACCAAGGCAAAGGAGATCCTGGACATCCCTGTCTATCAGGGCGGGAGCGACTTCCCCGAAAGCCACGACATTGAACTGCGGAACGTGCGGTTTTCCTATGACGGCAAGACCGACGTGCTGCAGGGCGTCAACCTGAAGATCAACGACGGGGAGCGTATGGCCCTGGTGGGGCGGTCCGGCGCCGGCAAGAGCACCATCATTGAACTGGTCTCCCGGTTCTATGATGTGCAGGAGGGCGAGGTGCTGATTGGCGGTAAAAATGTGAAAGATATTGAGCCTGATGAATTGATGAAATTGATGAGTATCGTATTCCAGAATGTTTTTCTGTTTCACGATACGATTGAAAACAATATTAAATTTGGAAATCCTGCCGCCACTCACGAAGAAGTTATTGCAGCGGCAAAGAAAGCCTGTTGTCATGATTTTATCCAGTCCTTGCCGGATGGTTATGCAACGATGGTAGAAGAAAACGGAGGCAATTTATCTGGAGGCGAAAAACAGCGGATCTCCATAGCCAGAGCCATTTTGAAAGACGCTCCTATCATTCTCCTGGATGAAGCAACTTCCAGCGTTGATCCAGAAAATGAATGGATGCTTCAGCAGGCAATTCAAGAACTCACTGCGGGCAAAACTGTAGTTATGATTGCCCACAAAATCAAAACCATAATGAACGCGGGGCAAATCATCGTTATGGATAACGGCAGAGTGCATGGAATAGGAACCCATGAGGTGTTATTACAATCCGACGAGATTTACCGGACTTTTTGGGATGCAAGAAGAACAGCATCTCAATGGAAAATTTGAAAGGAGAACTTCAAACCATGAACAACAAATTGCAGGGAAAAGATTTAATTACTATCGGCATCTACACCGTCATCTATGTTGTCATCGTCATGCTGGTGGCGATGCTTGGCTTCATCCCCATTTTTATTCCGCTGATGGCGGTGC
>OERQ01000130.1_pt1 | contig 10757 bp, 8 predicted proteins | sample 1540011 | NCBI WGS metagenome assembly OERQ01 (sample SAMEA3891881, study PRJEB23780) | metagenome | biome: terrestrial biome; feature: animal house; material: Caecal content | place: Italy | collected 2015-05-05 | reverse complement strand
TCATCTCGTGAAAGCCTTCTTTCCGGGCGAAGAGGTGGTACAGAAAATTAGCGGGAAGCAAGAACCTCTGGCGGCAATCCGGATGCCGGAGGGTTCTTGCTTTTGCATTGCCGTAGAAGAGACGGAGGAGACGGCTGCGGCTGACTCCGCCGGAAGAGGGAGAAATACAGAAATATCTGCACAGAAAGACGACCGGGGGATACAGCAGGAAAAACGAGATGTGACCAGGCAGGTTTACCGTCTGCTTTCCGATTATACAGGAAGAAAGCTGGCATGGGGAATGCTGACAGGCGTACGCCCGACAAAGCTCGCCATGCAGCGTCTGGAACAGGCGGGAAACGGAGGAGTTTCTGATAGTGAGAAAATGGGGGAGGTGGTTTCCTGGCTGGAAAAAGAGTATTTTGTCAGCCGGGAAAAGGCTGTTCTGGCAGCCCGGGTAGCGCACCGGGAAAAGGAACTTCTTTCCAGGCTTGACTGCAGAGACGGTTTCAGCCTGTATGTGGGGATTCCTTTCTGTCCCAGCGTGTGCTCCTACTGCTCTTTTAGTTCTTCCCCTCTGGAACAGTGGAAAGGAAGGGTGGACAGCTATCTGGATGCGCTGGTCAAAGAAATCAGAGCCCTTTCTGAAATGGCGAAAGGCCGGAGGCTGGATACGGTTTATATCGGAGGCGGGACTCCGACCACCCTGGAACCGGAACAGTTGAGACGTCTGTTGGCATGTATTTCCTCAGAATTTAACCTTGAGGGAGCGCTGGAGTTTACCGTGGAGGCCGGGCGGCCGGATAGTATTACCGAGGAAAAGCTTGCGGCGCTTAGGGAATATCCGGTCAGCCGTATTTCCATCAACCCTCAGACCATGCAGCAGAAGACGCTGGATCTGGTGGGAAGGCGGCATACGGTGCAGCAGACAGTGGAGGCATTTTATGCGGCGCGGGCAATGGGATTTGATAATATCAACATGGACCTGATCGCCGGCCTGCCGGAAGAGACGGCGGCGGACATGAGAGATACTCTTGCAAGGATTGAAGAACTGCGGCCGGACAGCCTTACCGTGCACGCTCTGGCGATCAAACGGGCGGCCAGAATGGGACAGGAGGGAAGAACGGCACAGCTGCATGCAGAGATAACCCGGATGGTGGATGATGCGGCCAAAAGTGCGGCCGGGATGGGGCTTGAACCCTATTACCTGTACCGTCAGAAGAACATTGCCGGAAATTTTGAAAATGTAGGATATGCAGAGGTTGACAAAGCCGGAATATACAATATACTGATTATGGAAGAAAAACAGACCATCCTTGCGGCCGGGGCAGGCGCGTCTACGAAGTTTGTGCTCCCGGAAAAGGTGAGGACGGAGAAGGGAAAAGAGACCAATCTGATCCGCGTGGAGAATGTAAAAAATATAGAAGAATATATCGACCGGATTGATGAGATGATAGAGCGAAAGAAATGCATGGGTATACCATTCTGCTGTGAACAGAGCGGCGGGAAAGACGAAAGGAGATAGTTTATGGCGCTGAAGAAAAAGGCAGTGACCGGGATGAAGGATATCATGCCCGGAGAAATGGAGATCAGGGACTATGTTATCGGACTGATTAAAGACACATACAGGACATTTGGGTTTTCCTCCATTGAGACTCCGTGTGTGGAGCACATTGAGAATCTGTGCAGCAAGCAGGGCGGAGACAATGAGAAACTGATATTTAAGATTTTGAAAAGAGGAGAGAAACTGAAGCTTGACCAGGCGAAAGAAGAGGCGGATCTGGTAGACGGAGGACTGCGGTACGATCTGACGGTGCCTCTGTCCCGCTACTATGCAAACCATGCAAATGAACTCCCTTCTCCGTTTAAAGCCCTTCAGATGGGGAATGTATGGAGGGCGGACCGGCCCCAGCGGGGAAGATTCCGCCAGTTTATGCAGTGTGATATAGATATTCTGGGAGAGCCGTCCAATCTGGCAGAGATCGAGTTGATCCTGGCTACTACGGCACTTCTGGGGAAACTGGATTTCAAAAATTTTACCATCCGCATCAATGACAGACGTTTTTTGAAAGCAATGGCTGCATACAGTGGATTTTCGGAGGAAGATTACGACAGTATTTTTATCACACTTGATAAGATGGACAAAATTGGCCTGGACGGAGTAGAAAAGGAACTTAAGGAGACCGGTTATGCAGAAGAGTCCGTGGAAAAGTATCTTCAGTTATTTAAAGAGATTACAAACGATGTGGCGGGTGTACGCGTGTGCAAAGAGAAACTACAGGGCTATCTTGCGCCTGAAGCGGCGGATTCACTGGAAATGATCATTACCAGCGTGGAGAGCCAGAAGGAAGCAGACTTTAAGATGAGCTTTGACCCCACGCTTGTAAGGGGAATGTCTTACTATACAGGCACCATTTTTGAGATTTCCATGGATGAGTTTGGCGGTTCTGTCGGAGGCGGAGGAAGATATGACAAGATGATCGGCAAATTTACCGGACAGGACACGCCGGCAGTAGGATTTTCAATCGGTTTTGAGCGCATTATCATGCTCCTTCTTGAACGCGGCTACCAGGTGCCGGACAGCAGAGAGAAAAAGGCATTTCTCGTAGAGAAGAATATGCACCAGGAGGGGATGCTCAAAGTGCTCGAACTGGCCAGAAACGAACGTCAGGCAGGAAAACAGGTAATGATCGTAAATATGAAAAAGAACAAAAAATTCCAAAAAGAGCAACTTGCGGAACAAGGTTATACAGATATCACAGAATGCTACCGCGATTCGGTAGAAAATCTGTAAATGAAATATAATAGATGAAGTTGTCAGAGAACTTCCTCAAAAGGGGTCAGGCCCCTTTTGGAGAAATTGTGAGATAAAGGAGAAAATTATGGCTGAATCAATGCAGGGATTAAGGAGAACCCACCGCTGTGGTGAATTATCCGCCGCAAATGTGGGCGAGACTGTAACTATCATGGGATGGGTACAGAAAAACAGAAATAAAGGCGGGCTTGTGTTTATTGATGTGCGCGACCGTTCGGGAATCGTCCAGGTTGTTTGTGAGGAGGGGAAAACCGATGCGGCGCTTCTTGAGAAGGCGGCTTCACTGCGGGCAGAATATGTGGTTGCCATTGTCGGAGAAGTGGCAAAACGTTCTGGCGCGGTTAATGAGAAGATCGCTACAGGTGAGATTGAGGTGCTGCCGTCAGAACTGAGGATCCTTTCCGAGTCTCTGACGCCTCCGTTCCAGGTGGAGGAGAACTGTAAGACAAAGGAAGAGGTGCGCCTGAAATACCGTTATCTTGACCTGCGCAGGCCGGATATCCAGAGAAATCTTATGATGAAAAGCCAGGTTATGACGCTGACAAGACAGTTTTTCAGTGAGGAAGGCTTTCTTGAGATCGAGACTCCCATGCTGGGTAAGACAACCCCAGAGGGCGCGCGAGACTACCTTGTGCCCAGCCGTGTGCATCCGGGATGCTTCTACGGTCTGCCCCAGTCACCCCAGCTTTACAAGCAGCTTTTGATGTGCTCCGGGTTTGACCGCTACATCCAGATCGCAAGATGTTTCCGTGATGAAGACCTGCGCGCGGACAGACAGCCGGAGTTTACACAGATCGACATGGAGCTGTCTTTCGTAGATGTGGATGATGTGATTGATGTTAATGAAAGATACCTTGCGAAGCTGTTCAAAGAAGTGCTGGATGTAGAAGTTCCACTTCCGATCCAGAGGATGACATGGCAGGAAGCGATGGACCGCTTTGGTTCCGATAAACCGGATCTGCGCTTTGGCATGGAGCTTACGGACGTGACAGACGTGGTAAGAGGCTGTGGTTTTGGCGTATTCGCAGGTGCAGTTGAAAATGGAGGAAGCGTGCGCGGCATCAACGCAAAAGGCCAGGGGGGAATGCCGAGAAAAAAGATCGACAAGCTGACTGCATTTGTAAAAGATTATGGTGCAAAAGGACTTGCATATATTGCGATCGCGGAAGATGGCGCAGTGAAATCTTCCTTTGCCAAGTTTATGAGCGAAGAGGAGATGGACGCGCTTATCAAAGCGATGGATGGACAGCCGGGCGACCTGCTTCTCTTCGCGGCTGACAGGAATAAAGTCGTGTGGGATTCTCTGGGAGCCCTTCGCGTAGAGCTGGCGCGTCAGCTTGAACTTCTGGATAAAAACGAATATCGCTTTGTATGGATCACTGAGTTCCCGCAGTTTGAGTGGAGTGATGAGCAGGGACGATATCTTGCCATGCATCATCCGTTTACTATGCCGATGGAAGAAGATCTGCCGCTTCTGGATAAAGGAGAGCTTGGCAAAGTACGTGCGAAGGCTTATGATATCGTTCTTAACGGGAATGAGATCGGTGGCGGAAGTGTGAGGATCCATCAGGATGACATTCAGGAGAAGATGTTTGAGGCGCTTGGGTTTACGAAAGAACAGGCGCACAGCCAGTTCGGTTTCCTGCTCGAAGCGTTTAAGTATGGGGTTCCGCCGCACGCAGGACTTGCATATGGCCTGGATCGTCTTGTCATGCTCATGGCAAAACAGGAGAGCATCCGCGACGTGATCGCGTTCCCCAAGATCAAAGATGCGTCCTGCCTGATGACAGAGGCGCCGACTCCGGCAGATGAAAAACAGCTGGAGGAGCTGGGGCTCTCAATAGTAGAATAGGTTCGGATTTGTCGAAGGGAACTTCTGGACAGAGAAAAAGGAAAACAGAGGACAAAGGAGTTCTTATAAGACGGATTCAGAAGAGGGGAACAGGAAATTCCGATTCCGTTCCATGAGTTAAGAAAAATAAAGGAACCTGAGGATCAGCTAAAAACAGGATTTGCAGCGGGCTAACTTGCATACGCCCGGACAGAACCCGCTGCAAATCCTAACGCTGATCCTCAGGTTCCTATTTTTCTAACCTCATTCCAAAGTCATCAGAATTTCCTGTTCCCCTCTTCTGAAAGGCGCATCCAAAAACTTTCCGGCCTTCCGTTTTTCTGTTCCTCAGACCGGAAAATTCCTTCGTAATATCTTATAAGACAAAAGCAAGGAGGACTTTAATGGAGAAAAAGACAGAGGATCCGGACAGGCAGTACTGACGTTCTGAATCCAGTCAGCAGCATCCCCGACAAATCCGAATTCCCATATAAAGCCCGAATCTCCGGGCTTTTTTAATTTTACATAGATTTAACATACCTCTGATTTTACATTTAACATTTCCCTTTTATGATGAATACCGTGGTTGACACAGAACAATATAATCCAGATTTGAAAAAGGAGATTATGAACAATGAAAATGAAAAAGTTTATTGCAGTTTTAACTATGGCAGGTATGATGACAGCGCTTGCTGCAGGATGCGGTTCTGACAACGGTTCTGACAGCGGTGATTCCGGTGAGTGGGATGCAGCAAAAGAAATCACAGTCGTATCCCGTGAGGAAGGTTCTGGAACAAGAGGAGCATTTACAGAACTGTTCGGTGTTGTAGATGAGGATGACAACGATATGACAACACTTGAGGCTCAGACAACAAATAACACATCTGTTATGATGACAACTGTATCTGAAAATGAGTATGCGATCGGGTACATATCACTGGGTTCTCTTGACGAGTCTCTTGTAAAAGCTGTGAAAATCGATGGAGCAGAGGCTACAGCAGAGAATATTGAAAACGGAACTTATAAAGTGTCCAGACCGTTTAATGTAGCAGTTAAGCCGGATCTTGACAATGCAGTTGCAACAGATTTCCTTGCATTCATTATGAGCACAGAAGGCCAGGCAGTTGTTGAGGAAGAAGGTTATATCCCGGTATCCGACGTGCAGGCATATGCAGGAACACAGCCGGAAGGAAAAGCAGTTGTGGGCGGTTCTTCTTCTGTATCTCCGGTAATGGAGAAACTGATCGAGGCTTACAAAGCAGTTAACCCGAATGCAGAGATCGAGCTTCAGACAACAGACTCTACAACAGGTATGACCAATGCGATCGAAGGAAGCTATGATATCGGAATGGCATCCAGAGAGCTGAAAGAGGAAGAGGCTGCTGAACTTACAGGAACAGTTATCGCAACAGACGGTATCGCAGTAATTGTAAACCTGAACAACCCGACAGACGATATGACAGTTGACCAGGTTAAATCAATCTATGTTGGCGACGTTACAACATGGGATGCAATCTAAGCAGACAATAGAAGAAGCTTAGGCGGTGAACAAACAGACAGGGCGGATCTGGAAAGTCCGACTGGCAGAAATTCCGCTTAAAGTTAAGTATGAGCCGGGCAGACATCTACCCGGCTCATTAGGAGGCAAAAATGAAATCGAAAGCATGGACTGAGAAATTCATGCAGGGAGTGTTCTTTGTTGCCGCGTGCGCGTCAGTGCTGGCGGTAGCGCTCATTTGTATCTTTCTGTTTGCAAATGGTATCCCTGCAATAAGAGAAATTGGATTTGTGAAATTTATTACAGGGGACATCTGGCGCCCGGGCAGCGAACAGTTCGGCATCTTTCCAATGATCATCGGCAGCCTTTATGTGACCGCAGGCGCAGTTATCTTCGGAGTGCCGATCGGGATCCTGACCTCTGTATTTATGGCAATGTACTGCCCGAAAAAAATCTATAAACCGCTGAAAGCGGCGACAGAGCTGCTTGCCGGAATTCCGTCGGTTGTATACGGCTTTTTCGGTCTGGTGGTTGTTGTGCCGATCGTGCGCAGCTTTGGCGAGACACTGTATGATGCAGGGCTTGTAAAAAGTGCAGGAAACGGAAACAGTATTCTGACTGCTTCCCTGATTCTGGGAATGATGATCCTGCCAACGATTATCGGAACAACAGAAAGTGCAATGCGGGCTGTTCCCGTTCATTATTATGAGGGTTCCCTTGCGCTGGGTGCAACGAAAGAAAGAAGTATTTTCCGCGTGATCATCCCGGCTGCAAAATCCGGCGTGATCGCAGGAATCGTACTTGGAATGGGCCGCGCGATCGGTGAGACAATGGCTGTCATAATGATCGTTGGAAACCAGGCGCGCCTTACGACCAGCATGCTGGACGGCATCCGTACTCTGACCGGAAATATCGTAATTGAAATGGGATATGCGACAGGGCTTCACAGAGAGGCGTTGATCGCCACAGGAGTTGTGCTGTTTGTGTTCATCCTGATCATCAATTTCAGCGTAGCGCTGTTAAAGAGGAGGGCGGATCATGAGTAATAAAACTACGATTGGCGATAAACTCAGGACTTATCTGAAACATCCGGGTTCGTTTATTATGATGCTGCTCGTAATGCTGGCGGCGATTCTCACTTTTGCCGTACTGATTTTCCTGATTGCATATATATTGATCAATGGTGTGCCGCACTTGACTCCGTCGCTTTTCTCATGGGAGTATTCATCAGAGAATGCGTCGGTTGTGCCTGCGCTGATCAATACAATTATCATGACACTTTTATCCCTGCTGATTGCAGTTCCCTTTGGTATTTTTTCTGCAATCTTCCTTGTGGAATATGCAGGAAGAGGAAATAAATTTGTGGAGGTTATCCGGCTGACAACAGAAACACTTTCCGGTATCCCGTCTATCGTGTATGGACTGTTCGGTATGCTGTTTTTTGTCAACACTCTGGGGTGGGGCTTCTCGCTTCTGGCGGGCGCTTTTACTCTGGCGATCATGATACTTCCTCTGATCATGAGAACTACTGAGGAGGCGCTGAAATCTGTTCCAGACTCCTACCGTGAAGGAAGCTTCGGGCTTGGGGCAGGAAAACTGCGGACAGTGTTCCGCATCGTCCTTCCTTCTGCGATTCCGGGCGTCCTGGCAGGCGTTATCCTGGCAATCGGACGTATCGTAGGAGAGACGGCGGCTCTGATGTATACATCTGGTACAGTCGCACAGATTCCTTCAAGCATCATGGGTTCCGGCCGTACACTGGCGGTACACATGTACAATCTGTCCAGTGAAGGACTCTACATGGATCAGGCTTATGCGACAGCGGTTATCCTGCTTATCCTTGTAGTGGGGATCAATGCACTCTCAAGTGTGATTGCAAGAAAACTTACGAAAGTATAAAATGTGAAAAAACTGTGAACGGGGACGTAGTAAAATCCAAATTGACTACGTCCCCAATCAAGAAAGGGTAAGGAAATGTCAAAGATAAGTATTAAGAATCTTGATTTATATTACGGCGATTTTAAAGCTCTTAAAGATGTAAATCTTGAAATCGAAGCCAACAAGATCACCGCTTTTATCGGGCCTTCCGGATGCGGTAAATCTACTCTTTTAAAATCGATCAACCGTATGAATGACCTGGTCGAGGGCTGCCGCATTGAAGGGGAGATCCTTCTGGACGGACAGAACATTTTTAAAGGTATGGATGTAAATATGCTGAGAAAGCGTGTGGGTATGGTTTTCCAGAAACCGAATCCGTTCCCCATGAGCATCTATGATAATATTGCCTTTGGTCCCAGGACACATGGCGTCCATTCCAAATCAAAACTGGATGATATTGTAGAGAAATCTCTGCGCAACGCCGCCATCTGGGATGAGTGCAAAGACCGTCTCAAAACGAGTGCGCTGGGTATGTCCGGCGGACAGCAGCAGAGACTCTGTATTGCAAGAGCTCTGGCAGTAGAGCCGGAAGTGCTTCTGATGGATGAGCCTACATCGGCTCTGGACCCGATTTCTACATCCAAGATCGAAGACCTTGCAGTAGAGTTAAAGAAGAATTATACTATTGTCATGGTTACACATAATATGCAGCAGGCGGTGCGTGTATCTGACAATACCGCATTCTTCCTTCTCGGAGAGGTTGTAGAATACAACGACACAGAAAAATTATTCTCAATACCGGCTGATAAGAGAACAGAAGACTATATCACAGGGAGGTTTGGTTAAACTATGCGTAATAAATTTGACCAGCAGCTGCATCTTCTTGACGAGCAGCTCACACATATGGGAGAACTTTGCGAGATGGCCATTGCGAAAGCAACGCAGGCACTGAAAGACGGAAGTATTGAGCAGGCGAAGATTATTATCGCAGAGGACGAGGAAATCGACCAGATTGAAAAAGATATTGAGAGACTTTGCCTCAAACTTCTTCTTCAGCAGCAGCCTGTGGCAAAGGATCTGAGAAGAATCTCAGCGGCTCTGAAAATGATCACAGACATGGAGCGCATCGGAGACCAGACATCCGATATTGCTGAAATTATTATCTCTTCAAAGGGTGTTGCCGCCACAGATGAGATTCATGTAATCGGAACAATGGCTTCCGAAGTGAGCAAAATGGTGCGCAACAGCGTGACCGCGTATGTAAACAGAGATCTTGAACTTGCACAGAGCGTTATGGCGGCCGATGATGAGATCGATCAGTACTTTGAAGAAGACCGGGACGAGATGATCGACTTTATCAAGGAAGAAAAAGGTGAGAACGGAAAGCGGATATTTGACCTGATCATGGTGACAAAATATCTTGAAAGAATCGGTGATCATGCGACAAATATTGCTGAATGGGTAGAATTTTCCATCACAGGAGTTCACAAGGACAGCGCGATAATCCACGAGAGCTGATTGGTCTTGCGCGAAGTGTATAACAGTTTCAGACACCCTGCAGCAAGAGCAGGGTGTCTGGTAAAAGGACTGCCGGCCGTACATGGTACAGAACATATTCTGCGTCCGGCAATCCAGGAATGAAAAGCAGGAACGTGACGGTACAAAACCGTGCATACTGCGGAAACGAAAAGGATAATAAGGAGAAGTTTGAATGATATATTGCGTGGAAGATGACGACAACATCCGGGAACTTGTAATATATACATTGGAAACAACGGGACTCAAGGCAAGAGGGTTCGCAGACGGTTCTGCTTTCATGGAGGCTTTGGCGTTCGACACGCCAGAGCTTATTTTACTTGACATCATGCTCCCGGGCGACGACGGGCTTGAGCTTCTGAAGAAACTGAAATCTTCACAGAAAACAAAAGGAATCCCGGTTATTATGGTGACCGCAAAAGGAACGGAATATGACAAGGTGATCGGGCTGGATTCCGGCGCCGATGATTATGTGACAAAGCCTTTTGGGATGATGGAGCTTGTCTCCAGGATCAAAGCAGTCCTGCGCCGCAGCGGAAAAGTAGAGGACCGTATGGATATGGACATTGCAGGCGTCCATGTAAATGTAAAAAAACATGAGGTGACCGTAGGGGGCAAAGAAATCTCGCTCACCCTGAAGGAGTTTGAACTTCTGGAAAAGCTGATGCGCAATCAGGGAATCGTTCTCACAAGGGATCAGCTTCTCACGGAAATCTGGGGATATGATTTTGACGGAGAGACTCGTACCGTGGACGTACATATCCGTACTCTGCGGCAGAAACTGGGAGAGAAAGGCGAGATTATCCAGACTGTGCGCGGTGTGGGATATCGTGTCGGTGGAGATGCATGAGAAAACGAATACAAAGGAGCATGATGCTGATCCTTGCTGTGACGCTAGTGCTCTTTTATGCTATCATATCTGTGATTTTATATAACAGAAATCTGGATCTGCTTAAAAGTGAAGTGAAACAGGAGGCAGAATATATCTGCACTGCAGTAAATATTTCAGGTCCTTCTTATCTGGAGCAGATGTCCCAGGTAGACGAGAGGACCCGTGTGACCCAGGTGGATGACGAAGGAAACGTTCTGTATGATTCTTCCAGTGAAGAGGATGACATGGAAAATCATGGGACACGGGAGGAGATAGAGGAGGCGCTGTCCTCGGGAACCGGGGAAGCTGTGAGAATGTCAGATACAATGGGAAGGGAACTGTATTATTA
>OERQ01000128.1_pt1 | contig 10799 bp, 7 predicted proteins | sample 1540011 | NCBI WGS metagenome assembly OERQ01 (sample SAMEA3891881, study PRJEB23780) | metagenome | biome: terrestrial biome; feature: animal house; material: Caecal content | place: Italy | collected 2015-05-05 | reverse complement strand
CCTCGTCCCCGTCCAGGTAGTCCAGCACCTTGTAGCTGTAACCGTGGCGCTCGGCCCAGCGGGTGTACATGCGGTAGAGCATCTGGGCCCAGTCCTGGGCCTCGGTGCCGCCGGCGCCGGCGTGGAAGGTGAGGATGGCGTTGGAGGCGTCGTACTCCCCGGTGAGGAGGGTGGCCAGCTTGGCCTCCTCCAGAGAGGACTCCAGCTTGCCATAGCCCTCCTCCACCTCCGGCAGCAGGGAGGCGTCGTCCTCCTCCGCCGCCATCTCCACCAAGGTGGTTAGGTCCTCCCACTGGCTCACCAGCCTCTCGTGCTGCTCCAGCTTGTTCTTCAGGTGCTTGGTCCGCTGCAGCACCTTCTGAGAGGCGGCCAGATCGTTCCAGAAATTGGCGTCGCTGCTCTTCTCCTCCAGCTCCTCCACCTCCCGGCGGGCGCCGTCCAGATCCAGGGCCGCGGCCAGCTCCTCCAGCTGGGGTCCCAGGGCCGCCAGCTTCTGTTTATATACATCATATTCAATAACAGGCATACGGTTCGCTCCTTCTGCTCAAATACCAGTCTAATCATATATTATGCCATAAAATTGTCCCCTCTGTAAAGAGGGCAGCAGGAATTTTCCCATATTCGGGCAAAAAAGGACCCAACAGGGCCAAGACGCCGGGAGCGCGCAAAAGAGGGAATTGCCCTAAGCGGGGCAATTCCCTCCTGCTTTCCTATTTGGGATCACTCGATGGAGACAATATAGTAGTAGACAGGCTGGCCGCCGGGGAGGACGGAGAGCTCCGCCCCGGGGCAAGCCCGGGAGAAGATCTCCTCCGCCGCCTGGGCCTGCTCGTCGCTGACGTCCTCGCCGTAAAAGATGGTGACGAACTCGGCGCTCTGGTCCTTGGCCTGCTGGGCCAGCTTCTCCAGCAGGGCGGTAATGTCCTTGTCGGTGCCGAAGAGCTTCCCGCCCAGCAGGGCCAGGTAGTCCCCCTCGCTGATGGTAAAGCCGTCGAACTCGCTGTCACGGGCGGCATAGGTAATCTGGGCGGTGGAGACGTTCTCGATGGCGGAGGTCATGGTCTCCAGCAGCTCTTGGGGCTCCAGCTCCAGGTCCACGGACATCATGGCGGTGACGCCCTGGGGAATGGTGGCGGTGGGGACCACAACAACCTCCTTCTCCGTCAGGCCCACGCACTGCTGGGCGGCCATAATGATATTCTTGTTGTTGGGCAGAACGAAAACCACCTCGGCGGGGACCTTGTCGATCTCCTTGAGGATGCTCTCGGTGGAAGGGTTCATGGTCTGACCGCCGGAGATGATGCCGTCCACCCCCAGATCCCGGAACACGGTGGCCAGGCCCTCGCCGGCGCACACGGAGAGGAAGCCGTAACGCTTCTCCGGGGCGGCGGGACCGCCGGACTTCTCCGGATGGTCGTCGTCCTCCAGATCGTCCACGGACTGGGCCTTCCGCCCGGCCATCACGTCCTCGTACTGGGTGCGCATGTTCTCGATCTTGGCCAGCTCCAGGGTGCCGTACTTCTGGGCCTCTGTGAGGGCGCTGCCGGGAATGTTGGTGTGGACGTGGACCTTGAAGGCCGAGTCGTCCTCACCGATGACCAGACTGTCGCCGATGCTGTCCAGATAGGCCCGCAGGCGGCCCAGGTTCACGTTGGGGTCGTTCTTGCGGACGATGAACACAGTGTCGAAGGCGAAGGTGATCTCCTCGTCGGAGAAGACCTGGAAGTCCGCCTTCTCCTGGACCTCCGCGCCCTCCTCGGGGATCTCGGGCATGGGCTCGCCCCGCAGGGAGGCCAGCATTCCCTCCAGGATCACCAGGTAGCCCTTGCCGCCGGCGTCCACCACCCCGGCCTTCTTCAGCACCGGGTTCATGTCGGTGGTCTGGGCCAGCACGTCGTAGCCCACCCGGATGGCCTCGGCCAGAATGAAGTCCACGTCGTTGTTCTCCTCAGCTGCCTCCACCGCCCGCTTGGCGGCCAGGCGGGAGACGGTGAGGACGGTGCCCTCGGCGGGCTTCATCACCGCGCCGTAGGCGGAGGCCACACCCTCCTGCATGGCGGCGGCCAGCAGGGCGGCGTCGGCGGTCTCATGGCCCTTCAGCGCCTTGCTCAGCCCCCGGAAGAGGAGGGAGAGGATTACGCCGGAGTTGCCCCGGGCCCCCCGGAGGAGGGCGCTGGCGGTGGTGGAAGCGGCCTGGCCCAGATCATGGGTATCGCTCTTGCGCAGCTCGGTGGCGGCGGTGCCGATGGTCAGGCTCATGTTGGTGCCCGTGTCGCCGTCGGGGACGGGGAACACATTCAGGTCGTTGATCTTCTGCTTCTGCAGGGTGATGGCGGCGGCGCCGTGGAGCACCATGTGTTTGAACTGAATTCCGTCAATGGTCTGGATCATGGCATCATACCCCCTTGGAATTGCACACCACAGAGTCTACGCACACGTCCACGCTCTTGACGGGGATGCCGGTGTACTTGCTGACCTTATACTGGACCTCACTCATGATGGAGCGGCAGGCGGCGGTGATGTTGATGCCGTGCTCCACGATAATATGCAGGCGGATGGAGACGGTGTTGTCCTCGTTGTAGATGACCTGGACACCCTTGCTCATGGCCTCCTTGCGCAGCAGATGGACCAGGCCGTCGGTCATGGACCGGAAGGCCATGCCCTTCACGCCGAAGCAGTTGGTGGCTGCCATGCCGGTGCCTGCGTCACCTTCCGGCGGACACATGGGAATTCCAGCCTGAAGTTTTCCTGATGGATCGAGAAGCTTCGCGCCCTCTTCCGTCAGTGTGCCTGCGTCCTGGCCTGCCACCATAACCTCCGGCAGGATATCACGCAGCTTCCAGGGGAATCCGTAAGGCTCCACCAGTTTGTCAAACTTCTGCACCATTTCCTCATTGTAGTCCTTCGTATTGCTGTCAATGGGGAACATACCGGCAGCGTCGCCGATTCCCAGAACACGTTTTCCGGTAAGCTGCCAGTGAATATACGCCTCCAGTGTTGTGATATAGTCGATATCTTTTACATGCTCCTCTTTGTTCAGGATAGCCTGGTAAAGATGGGCGATACTCCATCTCTGGGGAATATTGTAATGGAAAAGCTCCATCAGCGCCTCAGACGCCTGTCCGGTAATGTTGTTTCTCCATGTACGGAAAGGAACCATCAGCTCCCCGGCCTTATTAAAAGGCATATATCCGTGCATCATGGCGCTGACGCCAAGAGCCCCTACGCTGGTCAGTTCAACGCCATAAAGCTCTTTAACATTGTCAGCCATGGCCTTATAGCTGCCCTGAAGACCTTTGTGGATATCCTCCAGGCTGTAAGTCCATACTCCGTTCTCATAACGGTTTTCCCACTCATAATCTCCCGACGCGATAGGATTATTGGATCCGTCTACCAGGACCGCCTTGATCCTGGTGGAACCGAATTCAATACCCAGCGCTGTTTTGTTGTTCAGAATTGCTGTTTTCGCTTCACTTGCACCCATGGTAAATCCTCCCGATCTCTGTCCGCTTACTTTCTGTAAGCAATCTCATTCCATCTCAGTTCATTTTTGAAATTGCGGATGGTGGTATCCTTGTCAATGTAGACAGCTTCGATTCCCATAGCTGCAGCCCAGTCTCCCATCTGCTCTGCCATAAGGTCGTAGGAGAACGCTGTATGATGAGCGCCGCCTGCCAGGATCCATGCTTCCGCTCCTGTCGCCAGATCCGGCATCGGAGTCCAGAACGCTGTTCCAACCGGAAGCTTGGGCATGGGTTTCTCAACCTTTTTGCATTCCACATCATTGATGATCAGACGGAAACGATCTCCCAGATCCACCAGAGAGGTGGCTACAGCCGGACCTGTCTTGGATGTAAATACGAGTCTCGCCGGGTCTTCTCTGTCGCCCATGGAAAGCGGGCATACCTTAATGCTGATGGGACCTTCGGACACTGTGGGGCATACCTCAAGCATGTGGGCCTGAAGGATTCCCTCTTTGCCCGGAACAAGATTATATGTATAGTCTTCCATAAAGGAAGTTCCCTTCGCATCCTTGATGCCTGCGGTCATGATCTTCATCAGACGCACCATAGCCGCCGTCTTCCAGTCGCCCTCGGCTCCGAAGCCGTATCCTTTTTCCATCAGTCGCTGCATCGCCAGTCCTGGAAGCTGTTTCAGAGAACCCAGATCACCGAAATGGGTAACCACAGCCTGATAATTATGGTCCTCCAGGAATCTCTCGAATCCGATCTCGATCCCTGCCTGTACTGCTACATGACGTTTGAATTCTTCAGGGTCTCTGCCCTCAAGAAGAATGTCATATTTATTATAATATTCTTCTACCAAAACATCAATATCACTCTGGCTGACACTGTTCACATATTCGCATACTTCGTTTACCGGATAAGCGTCCACTTCCCAGCCGAATTTGATCTGTGCCTCTACCTTGTCGCCCTCGGTAACGGCAACATTTCTCATATTATCCGCCACACGGCATACGCGGATATGGCTGCTCTCCATGATACCCACAGCGGTGCGCATCCAGGAAGCCAGTCTTTCCTGAACTTTTCTGTCCGCCCAGTGTCCGACGATAACCTTTCTCTCGATTCCCATACGGGTTACGATATGTCCGTACTCTCTTCCGCCGTGAGCAGACTGGTTTTCGTTCATGAAGTCCATATCGATGGTGTCATAGGGGATTTCCTGATTAAACTGTGTGTGCAGATGGCACAGCGGTTTTCTGTATTCCTTCAGTCCCAGGATCCAGGATTTTGCAGGTGAAAATGTGTGCATCCAGGTGATCACGCCGGCGCAGTCCTCATCCGCGTTCGCCTCATTGAAAGTCTTACGGATCAGTTCATTGGTGATCAGCGTGGGTTTCCATACCAGTTCGAAAGGCAGCACGCCTGATTTATTCAGTTCTTCCACGATGATCCGGGAATGTTCCGCAACTTTTCTCAGGCACTCGTCGCCGTAGAGATCCTGAGATCCTGTGCAGAACCAGAACTTGTAATTTCTTCCTGTTTTCATGAATATATCCTCCTTTTGGGTCGTTTTTTGAAAAAAATATCAGAAGAGCCCTGAGAAGTCCTGTACTCAGAACACTGCCCTGAACTCTCCTGATATCCGGATTGCATGACGCCGGAGACCGGCGTCTTTTATTCAGTTAGATCAGTTCCCGGACGCTGCCGCGGCAGCGGTCCGTTTCTCCGGAACGCTCCTGTCCCTGCAGGAGCCCCTCACAATAAGTTTCGGCTGGATCAGTTCCGGGATCCGGCTCTTTTCCTTCGGAATGCCGTTGATCTTTTCCAGAAGGAGTTCCGCCGCCATCTCTCCAAGTTTTTCCTGGGGATGCGCTACCGTGGTGATCCCGTCACCCCGCTGGGCGTAAAGAGAATCGTCAAACCCCGTCACCGACACATCTTCCGGCACGCTGTAGCCAAGACGTCCCAGCTCCTCCATCAGCATCGCGGCTATCTGGTCGTTGTAGCATACGATGCCGTCGGGAAGGCGTCCGCCTTTCTCCATCAGCCGGAGCATGATCGCCGGCTTCATTTTGCGGTCCTCCGTGTGATACCACACCACATTCTCCGGATCATAGGGCAGCCCCGCTTCCTGCAGGGCTTTCACATAGCCTTTGTGCCTCTCGATTCCCTGCATATCGTCCGCCTTGAAAAATCCGGCGATCCTTTTATGTCCCAGTTTCAGAAGATAGGACGCGGCCAGATATCCTCCCATGGCGTCGTCCATGAGGATATGGGGCTTGTCCTGCATCTCCGCGTAAAGTCCCTGAATAAACACATAGGGAATCTCATAACGGTCCAGAGCCTGGTAAAGACTGATATGCTTACAGCTCAGCTCGCTTTTGCTGGGTTCTATGATCAGACCGTCGATGTCCTTCTTCAGCAGTTCCTCCAGACAGCGGGCCTCTCTCTGACGGCTGTTCCCTGTGTTTTTCAGGATGATGCTGTAGCCGTTTTCCCCCAGCACTCTGTCCATTCCCTGGATCAGTCTGGGAAAGATATAGTCCGATATGTAGGTTGTCACCACGGCGATGTTCCGGGATATTTTTCTGTGGCGCATCTGTTCTGAACAGTAGGTACCTTTCCCGTGAAAGGCTTCGATATATCCCTGCTGTTCCAGTATTCCCAGCGCCTTCCGGACTGTATGTCTGCTCATGGAGTAGCGCTCCGCGTACTGGTTTTCAGAAAGGAGCTTCTGCCCCGGCAGAATCTTTCCGGAAAGTATTTCTCCTTTGATCTGTTCCATTAACAGATAGTATTTTGATACTCCATTTTCTTCCATACATCATACCGGGCCTTCATATAATTCAAGTCAGTTATTATTTTTTCCTCTTTGCGGATGCGGACGCCAGCACAGACTGGATCACGATAAAGAAGCAGAGCAGCAGAGAAAGAACGATTCTCGACCACCAGCTGGAAAGTGTACCCTGTGCTGTGATCAGACTGGAAATCGTACCGTTGATCAGCACGCCGAACATGGAACCGATCGGCGTACCAACACCGCCGGAAAGCAGCGTACCACCGATAACGGCTGAGGAAATTGCGTCCATCTCAAGACCTTTGGCCTGCTCCACGAATCCCGCGCAGCTGTTCAGGCAGAAAAGGAAACCGCCCAGACCTGCAAGGAAACCGTCAAGGATATATGCCTTGAACATGGTCTTCTTTACATCAAGTCCCATCATAAGAGCGCTCTGTCTGTTTCCGCCGATAGCGTAAAGCTTACGTCCGAATTTACGGTATTTCAGAAGGATCGCGATCAGTATTACGACAATTACAGCGATCACAACTGTAGGCGGAATGTAAGCGGGAATAAATTTCCCTTTCTTATTGGTGGAACCGAAAGGCATGTAAAAACGGAAGTTCGCCCATTTCAGGAACACTTCATTCTTGATGGAGATCATATCCGTACTTACGATAGCCGTCATACCACGTCCGAAGAACATACCTGCCAGAGTAACGATAAAGGGCTGGATTCCCATATAGGATACCAGGAAGCCCTGAACGATACCGAACAGAAGGCCGATCACAAGGGCGATCAGAACCGCCACATAGGCGCTGACGCCGTGATTTTCCATAAGGTTTGCCATTACCATACATACCAGGGCGGTTACGGAACCTACGGAAATATCGATACCGCCTGTGATCATTACGATGGTAAGACCGCAGGAGATAACCAGAAGACCCGCGTTGGATACAAACAGGTTCAAAAACATCTGAGGTTTCGCAAATCCCTTGTCTGCAAATACGATCATACCTGCGGCATACATTACGAAGAACAGGGCAATTGTAATCACCAGCAGCAGGCCTGTGTTCGTCATTTTCTTTTTCTGAACATTACTTTTTGCTTTCATTATTTCTGCCCTCCTTCTGCCGCCGGAGTTCCGGAAGCTTTTTTACTTTTCAGTCCGGCAATGAACTTCTTGAAGGTCTCGCTCTGAAGAGTTACGATGACGATAACCACGATCGCCTTGTAAACAGGAAGCTGGTCGGCCTTAACATTCATTGCATAAAGGGTAGTGGTCAGAGCCTGGATCGTATAGGCGCCGATCACGGAACCAAGAAGACTGAATTTACCGCCGCCGAGGAAGTTGCCGCCAAGTGCAACCGCAAGGATGGCGTCCATTTCCAGGTTCAGTCCGATGTTGTTGGCGTCAGCGGAGTAAATACGGCTGGAAGCCACGATTCCCGCAATACCTGCCAGCACGCCGCAGATCACATAAGTCAGGAACTTGATCAGTGTGGAATTCAGACCCACAAGGCGGGCTGCTTTTCCATTGATGCCAACGCTCTCGATATAGAGTCCCAGCGCCGTCTTTTTCAGGATCAGAGATACGATGACCACTGTGATGATCGCGAAGAACACCGGCGTGGGGATCGGAATGCTTCCGATATATCCTCCTGCCATCTGGTAGGACTCCACACGGATGTAGGTGATCTGTCCGTTTGTTACAAGCTGCGCGATACCGCGGCCTGCAGTGTAAAGGATCAGGGTTGCAACCATGGGCTGGATTTTAAGTTTCGCTACCAGGAAACCGTTAAACGCGCCGCAGAGAGCTGCTGCCAGAAGAGCCGCGATCACTGCGATAATAATGGAATTCTGGTATTCTGTAACAGAAACCTCGCCGCCGGAAAGGATCTGGCAGCATACGGCGGCAGCTACCGCCATGACAGCTCCCACGCTGATATCCTGTCCGCCGGAAGCCGCTGTTACCAGGGTCATACCTACGGCAAGAATAACAAGTTCTGAAGCACGGTTGATAACGTCGATAATATATCCGTACAGGACTCCGTTCTGAATGGATACGTTAAAGAAGTCCGGTGTTTTGATCACATTGATCAGGAGTACGGCGATCAGACATACGATTGGAAGAAAGAGCCTTGCTCCTGTAATCTTTTTCAGTTTACTCATTCTTATCGTCACCTCCTGCGATGGCTTTCATGATATTGCTCTGGGACAGCTCTTCCTCATTCAGCTCTCCAACTTTTTCTCCGTCTCTTAAGACCGCCATTCTGGAACAGGTACGGAGCATCTCTTCTACTTCGGAGGAAATAAAGGTTACGGCCATTCCCTGGTCCGCAAGGTCAAGGACGATCTTCTGAATCTCTGTCTTGGTACCGATATCAATACCTCTGGTGGGCTCGTCCAGGATCAGATATTCCGGATTGGTCAGAAGCCATCTTCCAAGGATAACCTTCTGCTGGTTACCGCCGGAAAGACTCTTGATGGGAGTCTCACGGCTGGCCGTCTTGATCTGCAGCATCTCGATATATTTGTCCGCTGCTTCTTCCATTTCTTTTCTGCTGAGCGGATGAAGCATGCCTTTTTTCGCCTGAAGGGCGATGATGATATTTTCTCTTACAGAAAGGTCTGCAATGATACCTTCTGCTTTACGGTCTTCCGGAAGATATGCCATACCAAGTTTCATAGCGTCCAGAGGACTGTTGATCTTCACTTCTTTGCCGTTTACTTTCAGCGTACCGCTGTCCGCCTTGTCGGCGCCGTAAATGGCGCGTACCAGTTCGGAACGTCCGGAACCGAGAAGACCTGTGAGACCGATAACCTCGCCCTTGTTGATGGTAATGTCGAAGGGTTTGATGGTTCCTCTGTGTCCCAGTCCCTGCGCCTCGATAACCGGAGTCGCCGCTGCGGCTTTCTTTCCTGCGTGGGCGCTCTTGATATCGGCAAGATCGTCGAAGTCTTTACCCATCATCTTGGCTACCAGCATGACACGGGGCAGATCCTTGGTCTCATATTCTCCTACCAGCTCGCCGTTACGGAGAACCGTGATCCTGTCGCATACCGCGTATACCTGCTCCAGAAAATGTGTTACGAAGATAATTCCAACGCCCTCGTCTCTCAGTCTGCGCATCAGGACGAACAATTTCTCAACCTCGTCGTCGTCCAGAGAGGAGGTAGGCTCGTCCAGGATCAGTACCCGGCATTTCATATCTACCGCACGGGCAATAGCGATCATCTGCTGAATGGCCACGGAACACTCGTCCAGCATCTGGGTAGGAGGCACGTTAATATCCAGACTCTCCAGAAGCTTTGCGGAACGGGCGTTCATTTCACGCCAGTTTATCATTCCCAGCTTTCTGGGCTCACGTCCGATAAAAAGATTCTCCGCCACCGTCAGGTTCGGACAGAGGTTTACCTCCTGGTACACGGTACTGATGCCGTTCGCCTGCGCTTCCTGCGGAGAATGATTGATCACGTCTCCGCTGCTTCCCTCCATATGGATGCTTCCGCTTTCAAATTCATGCACGCCGGTAAGCACCTTGATCAGCGTTGATTTTCCGGCTCCGTTTTCACCCATCAGCGCGTGGATCTCGCCTTTACGCAGAGTAAAATCCACATGGGAAAGGGCACGGACACCGGTGAAGTTCTTGCTTATGTCCCTCATTTCCAGCACAACGTTGTTTTCCATATTCTTTCCACCTGCTTTCCCTGTTTTTTCGTTATGGACAGTTCCTCTATCTCCCCGGAACCTGTCCGAAATCATAAAGGGAGCGCGGCACAGATCCGGTTTCTCCGAATTATGCACCGCGCTCCGGATTCATTCCTTATCCTTTAATCAGTCAAACTTCACTTAACGTCATGTTTGCGGGATCTGATTAATATGCACGTCCGTCGATGATTTCCTGAGTGATCGGTGTAACTGCGTATTCACCTTCTTCTTCAAGGCTGTTCACTGCTGTTACAGATGCTACTGTGTCATCGAATGCAAAGATTTCTTCGTCTACGTAGTTCAGTTTCTCAACTTCTTCGCCAGCTTCCAGAGCCTGGATCAGAGCTTCTGCACGAGGTCCGTGAAGAGGATTACACTCAACGTCGCAAGCGATCTTGCCTTCAAGAACGTTTGTCAGACCAGCGTTTGTAGTATCGAAGGAGATAACAAGGATCTCGCCTGCCGCGATATCTGTACCTACAGTCTTACCAGCTGCTTCGATAGCGTCGATTGCGCCGAATGCTTCGTTATCGTTCTCGCAGTATACAACGTTGATGTTGTCATACTTCTTCAGCATGGACTCCATAACTTCCTGGCCTTTAGCCTGTGTGAACTCACCGGACTGCTGTTCCAGGAGATCCCATCCGTATTTCTCAACGCCTTCTTCAAGACCCTGTGTACGTCCGATCTGAGCTGTGGAACCGATAGTACCCTGGATGTCTACGATATGTAAATCTTCCGGAGCGATTTCTTTCGCTGTAGCGTAAGCGTTCAGCCATTCAGCTGCTTTACGTCCTTCAAGCAGGGAGTCTGTTCCGATCCATGTGGTGTAAAGGCTGTCGTCGGA
>OERQ01000127.1_pt1 | contig 10857 bp, 11 predicted proteins | sample 1540011 | NCBI WGS metagenome assembly OERQ01 (sample SAMEA3891881, study PRJEB23780) | metagenome | biome: terrestrial biome; feature: animal house; material: Caecal content | place: Italy | collected 2015-05-05 | reverse complement strand
TTATAAAAAAAATTATTTCTGTCCAAAATCAGGAAACTGTTCGTGAACTGGCAACATCCGCTTTGGTGCAGGAAATATGGCTGAATTTATATGAACATGTAAATATCAAAGATACGGATACTTATTCACATTCTTCGGCTTCTTCGCAGGCAAGATTACAATTGATGATGCAGTATATTCACCAAAATTATCGTAGTAATATTTCATTAGATAATATTGCAGATTATGCAATGTTGAGTAAGAGTACGGTTCTGAATTATTTTCGGAAATATTTACATACGACACCGATCAATTATCTGATATCCTATCGACTGAATGAGGCAGCGGTGCTGCTCAGGAAGACAGAAAAGAAAATCATTACAATTTCAAATGAAACCGGGTTTAATAATGTTGATTATTTTTGCAAATTATTCAAAAAACACTATCATCTTACACCGACTGAATATCGAAAAAAATAGAAATTACATTGCGGGAAATTTATCTGGCTGTACAGAAAAAGACAGATGCACCGCTCTTTGACTTTCATGCCAATCCCAATCCGAACTGTCCTATCGGGCGGAATATCCGGGAGGCCATGGATGCACCGATGCGGGATGCACAGACTGCTATGGAACAGACATTGGAGACTTACACACTGAAAGATGTGGCAGATAATATTGCACGGCATCTATAATGTATTATATTTATGCCTTAGCTGTAATCATTTTGATTACAGCGCGGAGAAAGGAAACTCCTTATGAAACCATTACGCCCTTCTAACTATGACATAATGCGGGATCGCATGGAACTGGAATTTGCAAAATACGACCAGATGGAAATGATCCGTAAATTTTCGCTTCGGTATGATAAAGATTTTTTTTATCTTCGCTTTGTTGGGCGGAATTATCGAATTAACCGGACAAACGGCCGGACAGAGTGGTATTCTGACGCAGAAAAAAATTTTATCCACGCAGGTTACAATGAAAGTATGACGATATTCGATGTTTTAGCCTGGTCTAAGCCCGGCTGCCATCTGGCCGGCCGTTTTGTACCGGCAGGAGATTTGCCGGGAACCACGAAATCCGCCTCTGCCGCAGGGAATCTGTTTTCCAGGCAAAGCGGAATTTTTGCAGGACGTTGTGAAGCACTGCGGGAAGCCTGCCGGAAACTGGGCGGCATTCCCGGGACTGTCGGCGATGTGTCAAGCATCATCCCGGTATTTGATTTTTTACCGGCAATGCTGCAGTTCTGGGATGCCGATGAAGAGTTCGATGCCGTTTTAAAATTCATGTGGGATTATAACACTACGGATTTCATGCACTTTGAAACCATGGCGTTTGCGACTATGCATCTCATTGACCGACTGAAAGAAATCGTGGAGGGATTCGAATGACAACCATACAACTGCACTCGGAGCACACAATCCTGATCCTCTATTGGGATCTGTGTAAGAAAGGATGATTTTAATGAAAAGTTATGAATTAATTATTGAGCGGCAGCAGCCTCCCTGCCTGAACACATTCTTTGGTCATCTGTACCACCTGGTATGGAAAATACCGTTATCCTGAACAGTTACAGGGACGATATGCAAAAGGATTTTTCCTGTCAGAAGAGAGTAAAACCATGGAAACCTGTAAACCAAAGTGTTCTCTTACTCCGTGGTTTGATGAACAGTGTATTCGTTGGGATAAAAATCAATCTTTGGCCTGCGCCATGCTGCGTTTCAGGCGGGATTGGGCATTATCCGCAAAAACAATTTTTTCTATGATGAAAAAGGCTCCTGGCTGGAACTGGAAGGCTTTGTAATTGACCGGGAATGTCAGCTTTATCAAAATCAGCAGTTCCGAATCCATATTATATATATTATCCTCTCATAATCACTTTATCGAACTTTCAACTACCATTACTTTGTCATTTTACTTTTAACAAATTTTTATTTCATAATTTAGGCAAATTATTGAAACTTACCGTTTCCAATGTCTGCAACTGTTGCACCGCCAACTGTCGAAGTAATTCCATCCGCTCTTTCTGGTTCTTCCCTTGACTAATTAAAACCGCATTATAGCTTTCCAGATTTGCCAGTACCAGCAATTGATTCAGCGTAGCTGCGTCCCGCATATTCCCTTTCACAGTCGGATTTTCATCTTTCCATTGCTTAGCCGTCTTTCCAAACAAAACAACATTCAGCATATCTGCTTCATTAGCATAGGTATACGCCACCTGTGCGGGCGTTAATTCCGGGGGAATCAGATTTTCTTTAATCGCATCTGTATGTATCCTGTAATTCAACTTAGAAATCTCTCTGTTCAAATTCCAATTCAAAGATAGCCGACTATTCTCATCTGTCTTTAATCTCCTGTAATCTTTCATGATATATAACTGGAATTCAGGAGAAATCCATGTTGCAAAGGACATAGCAATATCGCTATGGGCATATGTTCCGCCATAACGTCCTGCTTTTGAGACAATACCGATAGCATTCATCTGCGTAATCCACTTTGTCGGTGTCATAACAAAACGATTTAATCCAGCTTCATTTTTAACCGCCTCGAATTGCACACGGTTAAAATCTGGATTATGCAGTTCTTCCCAAACGCCTAAAAACTCAATCGTATTTCTATTTCGCATCCAGTTTTGAATCACAAATCGCGGGTCGTCCTCATTTCGATATTTTGCAATATCCGTTAATGAAATAAATTCATTTTCAAAATTTGTAGTATAGATTCCTATGTCAATACCTTTTGCATGGATAGTCTCCTTAACAATTTTCGCCATAGCTATTCTCCTCTCCCCACATTTCCCGATATGCTCTGATGTAATTGGACTATCTGCTCTGCACTCCGGTAAATATTTTCATCCATTAGATTACCTCAAAATGCTTAAGCGCCTCCGTGATCGCGTCTGCCTTTTCTTTCGGCAGACGTTTCCTCAGCTGTTTCAGTTCCTCTGTCGCATTAGGCGCACCATACATTGTCAGTCCCAGAGACCTTTTCACTTCTGCAATATCAGCTTTATGATACGCCCGCTGCCGTCTTCGGTCAACTCTGGATTTGCAAAGTATATAATAATCTTATTGTTTTCACGCTTAGACCTCCGTAATTATCGCTCTGCTTTTCTCAAAAAACCACAATTTACCCCGGAAAAGAATACATTTTCAGAACTCCCTCAGCATAAAACTTACCGTCCACAGCCCTTTCCGTGATGTATCTTTTACCAGAGAAGCCTTGTACCCCTCCACATACATCTCCGCTGTCTTCACCGTCCCGGCCTCCGTCTCCCCGCCAGAATCCACCGTAATACCCTTGCTCCGGATTTCCATGTGTCACCACCTCCTAAAATAAGCATAAAAAATGCCCGGATTTCTCCGAGCATAAAAACAGCATCGATCATTTCTAACCGATGCCGCTAAACCAATCTCTTTATTTTTTCTCTGAAAACTCGTATGCCTGATCCACCCAGTCAAACAGTTCTTCGTCCAAATCCGATATGCTGCTTATCAAAATATGCGTTGTCCACCGTCCCGGGTATGGCTCTGTCTTGACTGCCACACGCCTTGATTCTAAAGGATAAGGAAGCCCAAGTGTTAATACAAAATAATCATCCGGAAGCTCCGCTTTCCTTTTTACTCTCAAAAATGAAACACAGGCATAAACGTGACGATTAGAAAATGTAATCTGCGATTTCTGTACTTTCATTTTGGTATCCGGAAACCGTGACTCGATTTTATCAGCAAACACTTCATATAAAGAAAATGCCGTCTGATGTTTATCAAAAAAGAACAGGACATCCTGATTAATATAAGTCATCTTCACTCCTTAAACCCGGAATAATGTTCCTGATTTGTTCTCTTAAATTCTCTTCCGCATTTTGGACATATCCACATTTTTTCGCGCTCCACAATTTGACTGTTTCTCCTGATCCTTGATCCTGTAATAGTCTACCATCGCCAGGGTCTGGAGCAAGCTCCGGCTTTGGCTCATTGCCCGCACATTTTCGGTTGCTCAGGAGGCACACAGTCTCGACTGTGTTTTCTTTGGGCATACGAATTCGGTCGCCTTCCTGTCCGTCGTAGTATACTGGAAACGTCAGATCAATATGCTTGATAATGCGTCCCATATCTTTTTCATCCGGATCCAGTTCAATGGATTCAATAAATGTCCTCATGAACTCCTTTTTTTCCAGATCCGTCATTTTACCATATAATATATCAAAATCCAGAAGAAATTGGTATATCTTTTCCCTGTGACTTGTTTTCCATATGAAGCCCCGATCTTTGTCTCCACATCAGTAATTGCTTCTTCCAGTTCTGCAATTCGGTCATAAAGATTATCCATCCGCTCCTGCATATCCTGGTACTTCCTGTCATAATGCTTATCGCCCGGATCCAGACGTTCCAGCATCTGTACCAGTTTCTTTCTGGATCCCTGAGCCTGTTGGAGCTGACCGGCAAGCTGCTTTTTTTCTTCCTCCAAAGAAGAAACATCCACCTTTTCTTCCAGTTTTTCCATCAGGAATTCCCTGAACTTCTCCCCTCCCGCCATATACCGGATAAATTCCTCAATCTCTGCATTGAAGACTTTCTGATTAAGCATAGGCTTATAATCACAGATATGCCCGTCAACTCGTTTCCGGTGATGGCAGCGGTAGTAAAATGTATCTTTATATTCCCCAGTCTTTTTATTTTTCCTTCTCTGCACGGTACCGCTCATGCCACCCCCGCAGAGCGGACATTTAATCAGCCCCGATAAGATATGCTCATGATCCAGGCTGTGAGTCTTAACCCATCTGACACCCGTCCGCTTCCGTTTCTCTTTGGCGGCTTCCCAAGTTTCCTCATCGATGATCGCATCGTGCAATCCATCCGCCAAAAGATACTCATCCTGCTTCACCCGGCAATATTGATCCCTTGTTCCCTTCACCTTTTCCGTCTTATTTTTCCCGTAAGCAATCTTCCCTACATAAACCGGATTATCCAGTATCTTCAGAATCGTGCTTCTGGAAAAGTAACTGACCTCCTGATCCCGGAGCCGCTTCTTTGTATATCCATGCTGGTTCAGATATTTACAGATGGAATCAGCTCCGGCCTCCGTCCGGGTAAACTGGTCAAAGATGATCCGGACAATCTCCGCTTCCTCCGGGTTCACAATCAACGTACTGTTTTTTGAATCCAGTACATATCCAAAAGGCGCCTGCCCGCCATTCCACTTTCCCTCCCTGGCCTTCTGTTTCCGGCCTTCCATAGTCTGAACCAGGATATTCTCTCTTTCAATCTCCGCCACCGCTGACAGGACTGTAATGGTCAGCTTGCCGGAATCTTTGGAAGAGTCAATGCCATCCTCCACGCAGATCAGATTCACTCCGTAATCCTGGATATATTGGAGTGAGTTGAGCACATCCGCCGCATTGCGCCCAAACCGTGAGAGTTTAAAGACCAGAATATAGGAAACGCCGTCCTTCTCCTCCGCCACATCCTGGAGCATCCGGGAAAATTCCGGCCTGCCGGTGATATTCTTTCCAGATTTTCCGGCGTCACAGTATTCCCGGACAATCTCCATATCCTGGAACTGGGCAAATTTCGTCAGCCGGTCTTTCTGTGCCTCAAGGCTATAACCCTCTACCTGCATGGCCGTGGACACCCTCATATAAATATAACATTTCTGTTTTCTCACTCTGCCGCCTCCTCAAAATATTCTGTTGATTCCGGTATCATCCGGTAAGTTTTCAATGCGTCCAGGATTGCCAGTTCTTTTTCCTTCGGACATCTCGGGATATGATTCTTATTTTTCTCCGGCTTATTGTAAGCTGTCCCCATCTCGATGCCATATTTCCGCTTTACCTGGGCAATATACAAACTGGAAACCTTTAATCCATGTATCCTCAGAACGTGGGCTTTTATCTCCGCATAAGTGGCTTTGGACTCTGCCGCCGTTACCGGAAGACGGGAACAGTCCAGCGTAAAGACTACCATCTCATCCGGGGTATCCTCATCATCCTCTTCCTGATTCCCGCCCAGATCAAAATAAACGGGGAAACGGAAAGTAATACTTTTCAGGATCCTCTTGTCATCCCCTTTTTCCGGAAATACTTCAATCCTCTGGATAAACTGCCGGCACAGCGTCCGGCGCTCTTCATAGTTCATTTTTTCATACAGTCTGTCAAAATGATTCAGGATCAGGCAGATATTATCAGAGGAATGGATGCCCTGCTTCATCCTCAGCAGTTTATGCTTTAGCTTCTCTATCTTATCCTCGATCCGACCGATCCTGTCATATGCCGCGTCCACCTCTGCCTGTAATTTTTCATATTGCTGATCATAACTTTCTGCCAGCACGTCCAGATGGTCCAGCTCCATCCCCAATTTATATTTCACATGCTCCTGGTGATGCATCTCTTTCCGGAGCATCTTCAGCTGTGTTTCCACCGCTTCCTCAGACATCTGATTCCCGACTGTCCTGGCAAAAGCCGTCCGGAATTCTTCCGTCCCGGTAACCTTCTGGATAACTTCCATCACGGCCGCATCCAGCCTTTCCTGGTTATAGGTATGGCAAAAGCTGCACACACGCCCTTCCGATGTCCTGTAATTTCTGCACCCATAGGAATAAACGGTTTTATAATATCCCCCATAGTTATGGTTCAAACTTTTATTCTTCTTACTGATAAGCCCGCCCCCGCAGACTGGACATTTTACCAATCCTGACAGCAAGCTAATCCGATCCTCTTCATCCCGTTTCCCTTTTACCCTGGCCAACTGTCCCCGTTTTTCCTGAGCCTGTTCCCAAATCTTCTCTGTCACAATAGCCTCATGTTTCCCCTGGACCACAATCTCCTGCTTTGGATCCGAGCTTCCCTTATTCGCTCTGCGGTAATAAACGATCTTCCCGCAATAAAAAGGATTGTTCAAGATACGGGATACAAAATCACTATTGAAGGGACGGATAGTTTCCTGGGAAATACGCTGGTATCCATGGCTATTCAGCCAGCGGACAACACCGTTCAGCTTCATCGGCGGTTCCAGATACTTTTCATAGATCAGACGGATGACCTCTGCTTCTGAAGGCTCTATCACCAATTCTCCCTCCCTGCTCCGGTATCCATACGGAATCGGCCCGCCTGCCCATCCGCCCTGCAGCACCTTCTGCATCTTCCCGGACATGAACTGGATCCGAATATTCTCTCGTTCAATCTCCGCCACAGCTGAAAGGATCGCCAAGGTCAGCCTACCACCCTGGGTGGAACTGTCAATGCTGTCCTCCACACAGATCAGGTCGATATCATAATCCATCAGCGTCTGCATTGATTTCAGCACATCCGCCGCATTGCGCCCAAACCTGGAAAGTTTAAATACCAGGACAAAGGAAATATCATCCTTGCCACTGGTAATATCATCCATCATCTCCATAAATGCAGGCCTGCCCTTGATGCTGTGTCCAGATTTTCCAGCGTCACAATACTCTCCGGCAATTTCCAGCCCTTTATATTCAGCAAAATCTTTCAGCCGCTTCTGCTGGGCGTCCAGGCTGTACCCTTCTGTCTGGGCGGCAGTGGAAACACGGGTGTAAATATAACATTTTTTTCGCTTCAAGTTCTCTCCCCCTTTTCGTATTCCCGTTGTCACACGGCTGCCTGTACCTATAATGTATCGTGTTCCTTCATTTCTGTCAGCGCACAAAATTCATAGGGATCCGCCCTCTTTTTTATGCGGGACTCCCAAAAAAAGAGCCGGCATCCCTAATAGGTGCCGGCATCCCCGTCATGTCCCCTGTTTTCCTGCCCTTTTACGGCTCCCAGTTCCGCCAGGATCGCATCCCCATATTTCTGGATCATCCGCGCCAGAAATTCCGCGCATTTTTCCATATTCATCCTCGCCTCTTTCTCCGTCAGGCGGCCCGTATCCACCACTTCTACTTTTTTCAAAGGCAGACACCTCCTTCTTCTGCTCAAAGGAGTTTTCCTGCCCGATTTTTTGATTTCCGAAAAAAGAAAAGGCCTGCCGCCATCTGCGTATACTTCAGCAGATAACGACAGGCCATATTCTAACCTTTCCTATTCACTTGTCAGCAAGCTATCAGAGAAGATGTTAAATCCTGCGGGTGTAATCCAGTGAGATCCACCCCGCGCTGGATTTCAGCTTGCCCCAGCGGGACGCTCCCTTACCGTCCGCTTCCTCCACAATGGTAAAGACACCTTTCCCGGTATACTTCCCGGTCTTCCCGTAATTCGTCCCCGGTCCTTTCCGAATATTCAGATCCGTAATGGACACCTGCACCAGATACGGGGAAAATCCGCCTCCGGATCCCTTGCCGCCATAGACTGCCTTCCCAGACTCATCGTATACCGAATACCCCGGATTCTCATCCGCGCACTTCCTGGCGTTGGCAAGCACTTTGAACGCCCCTTTCTGGGACTTTGCGTCTGTCCAGGACTTCCTGACCCGGTACCATCCGCCGTTCTCCGGCTCCGTTGTCCCGGCCCCTCCCATAGCCGCCTTCACATCCTTCCGGAACCCGTCCATGGTATAGCCCAGGCCAAGCCCCTTCCACAGATGCTCCGGATCCCCATGGTTGGAAGCGATCCCCCGGCTGTGCCCTTCCCGGTGGCTGATGACAACGCCATCCGCAGTCGGGTTCAGATTGTACTGTTTGCACAGATAAGCAAACAATTCCACTGCCGCCTCGTAAGTACGCTTCGCCACTGCCCTTGCAGCCGACAGATCAGAACAGGTAAAGTTCGACCCGGACGTATACCGGATACAGGCAGGCTCGCACATCTCCACCCCGATATGGGTATTGTTCCCGCTCCCTTTGCTGCCGGATCCGCAGTGCCAGCCCCGGTGGTTCCAGGGCAGGGTCTGGTACACCGTCCCGTCATTCCCATCAATAAACCCATGCACACAGGCATTATCATAGGACGGGCTGTTCCAGGAACTGATGAACACAGACGCCTTGGGCTGGGGACAGCCCACCGAATGGAGCATCAGCCCCTTCACCGTGATCTTCCTTCCCGCCGTATAGCAGGGATTCTTCGTTAAAATACTCTGTACTAACTTCATCTCATTTCTCCTCCGTTTCTGTTTTCTCTGCCCGGTCATGGAGCTGCTCCAGCACCGCCTTGATCTTCTCCGGCACCGGAAGCCCCAGGTGCGCCGCATTCTCCAAAAGGCTCACGCCCTCATTGGAGATATAGAAAAAGATCACCGCCGTCCGCAGCACCGACCCGGTGCCGATGACATGGACATCCAGGATGTTGGCGATCCCCACCAGAAGGAAGATCAGCACCTTCCTGCAGATACCCTTAAAACCCACATTGCTGGACAGCTTCCGGTCGCTGACCGCGCACATCACGCCGGTCAGGTAATCCGCCGCCGAGAAAGCTACCAAAGCCAGCAGCAGACCATCACATCCGCCCAGGTAATACCCCAGCCAGCCGCCCACCGCGGCAAATACCATCTGGATCATGTTCCAAAATTCTTTCATTGCTTTTGTTCCTCACTTTCCCATAAGAAAAGACGCCCCAAAAGAGCGCCTGCCAGTCAGTTTCTCTATATAAAGTGCCGCCTGCCCTTTTCAGGACAGATCTTTCCCTTACGGCACGAGATCAGGTTGTTCCGTCAGCGTGTAGGTGATCTTCATGGTCTTATCCACGGTCTTCACCACAGCTGAGGAAAGGTTGTTGATGGACGCCAGATACGGCGTCAGGAGATAAGCCGTCCGGTACTCATTCCCATAGCTGCCGCCCCATCCAAACAGGAAATTCTTGTACTGGAACAGGGGCGTCGCGGCGTTATTGAGCCGGACACTTCCCTGGGTCTGGATCACCGTGTCGTCCGCCGTAACCTGGAAATCCCCGCCGATGATCAGATCCCCGACCAGCGTCAGATACAGTTCACAGGAGCCGGTCTCACAAAGGGGCTTCCACTTGGACGTAAAACCGAACTCGATCAGCGTCACATCCGTGGAATTGGAAAGGCTGATCTTATAGATCCCCTTCTTGTCATAGGCAGGCACATACAGATACCTGCCCCGGATACAGCATTTCACGCTCCGCTCCGCGAAGGAGTCAAAAGCCCGGGTACCCACATCCATCAGCTTGGCGTTGGACAGCGTCCACTGCCCTTCCGTAAAGGAATAATCCGTTTTGGAGATCTTGATCCAGAGCATCAGGGCGTCCCCGGAGGAATTTCCCTCATTGGAAAACCCGTACCAGTACCCGTCCTGCCCGTCCAGGAACTCCCCGTACTTCGTATAGCTTCCCAGGAACTCAAAGGTCTCCGGCGTCAGCACCTTATCCTCCAGCACCGTATAGGTGGAATCATCCAGCTTCTCAATTAAGCCAATGGAAAACACCGGGATCCGAAGCTTCCGGATCCGGACGCCCGCGTTCTCAAAAGTGATGGAATACAAAAGACTGTCCTCAAAATCCAGCTCCACCGCCTCAAACAGCACCATCTTGTTGGCGTCCGGGATCGCCCCGATGTCTGCCGCCTTTAACTGAAGGAAAGTGCTGGCGTCCCCCACAAGGCTCCCGAAACCATTCTGGCCGCCCAGGGCACTGGTCAGCGCCACCGCTGCGATCGTCCCGTTGCCCTGGTTCGGGGTAAATTCCCAGACAAACTTATATCCATTGGAAATCGCCATGCTCTCCGTCAGGTTCAGGCTCCCCCTGGCCAGGTTGGCCGTGGAATTCACGTCATTGGAAGCATAGGCCACCGGCAGGTTGTCAGAGCTCTCATACAGCAGTTCCTCATCCTCCGCCAGTGCTTCGGAAAAGAGCAGGATGCCCCCGATCATGTTGGGGCAGATGGGGAGCAGGTTCCCGTTCCAGAGCAGGGCATCGTCATACTCCCCGGTGGCGGCGTAAAAGATCCCCATTGGGTTTAAG
>OERQ01000123.1_pt1 | contig 11062 bp, 6 predicted proteins | sample 1540011 | NCBI WGS metagenome assembly OERQ01 (sample SAMEA3891881, study PRJEB23780) | metagenome | biome: terrestrial biome; feature: animal house; material: Caecal content | place: Italy | collected 2015-05-05 | reverse complement strand
TTCCTGCGCTGCGAGGAAAAAAACTTGAGGAAAGCGCCGCCTCATGCTATAATGGATGTCGTCAAGAGGGAGAAAAAGCGGAAGGAGGAAACTGGGATGAGCTACAAGGACGAATGGCTCGTGATCGAAGCCAACGACGACATGGACGAAACGGAACACCGCGAGCCGAGCGAAGAGCTCTTGTTTTACCGCGCCGTGGCCAACGGTGAAGTGGACGCAGTGCGCAAGAACTGCGAGCAGGACCGCTTTATGGACACCGACGGGGTGGGGGTCCTGTCCAAGGACCCGGTCACCAATTTGAAATACCATTTTGTGGTCACCACGGCCATGGTGACCCGGATGTGCAGGCAGTACGGCATGGAGCTGGAACAGGCCTTCCGGATGAGTGATTTTTACATCCAGAAGCTGGACGATATCCACTCGGTGGAGGAGATCAAGCACCTGCACGACGAGATGGTGATGGACTACGCCGAAAAGATGCGCCGCTACCACCACAACAACACCAACTCCAAGCACATCAACGCCTGCAAGGAGTATATCTATTCCCACATCAAAGAGCGGATCACCATCGAGGACCTGGCAGACGTGCTGGGGGTGTCGGCCAGCTACCTGTCCCGGCTGTTCAAAAAAGAGACGGGCAGCTCGGTCAGCGCCTACATCCGCAACCGGAAGATCGACATGGCCAAAAACCTGCTGCGCTTCAGCAATGATTCGATGATCGAGATCGCCAACCGGCTGGCCTTTTCATCCCAGAGCCATTTCATCCAGCAGTTCCGCGAGGTGGTGGGGATGACTCCCAAAAAGTACCGGGACACCTATTACATGATGGAGTGGAGCGCCGAACCCGCCCGGGACGGCCGGGCCGATGCCCCGGCCCCGGAACCGGCCAACTGAATCCGCCCCGGATCATCAAACGCAAAACGCCGCGAAGGCACAACCCCCATGGGGGCTGCGCCTTCGCGGTGTTTCTATTGTGCAGACAGATCACATGGATCAGAGGACAAGCACGATGTCGTTTTCGTCCTGCAGGGCGTCTGCAGGGATGTAGTTGTCGGGGCAGGGCACGCCGTTGAGCGTCAGGCTGCCAAAGCCGGACTCACGATGGCGCGGGTTCTCCACCCGGATGTGCAGCTTTTTGCCGCGGAAATCTTTCTCCAGGGCAAAGCCGTCCCACTCCGGGGGGATGGCCGGGGCCAGGCGGAGGCCGTACAGGTCGGGCCGCAGGCCCAGGATGCCCTCCACGCAGCCCACCATTACGGTGGAGGCGGTGCCGGTCAGCCAGTGGACCTGGGAGCGCCCAAAGTGCTTGCTGGCCGGCCCCTCGGTGAACTGGCCGTAGCAGTAGGGCTCCAGGCGGCGGATCTCGGCCCGGTCGTTCTGGGCCGCGGGGGCGTTCTCGGCAAAATAGCCGAAGGCGCGCCGGCCGTGGCCGCAGAGGGCCTCGGCCAGGATCAGCCAGCCCTGGGACTGGGAGAAGATGCCGGCGTTCTCTTTGGTGCCGGGGTTGTAGATGACGGCCAGCGCGCCGTCAAAGGCGTGGGCGTGGTAGGGCGGGTCCATCAGGACGGCGCCGTAGGCCGTGTTCAGCCGCTGGCTGACCCCGTCCATGATGGTCTGCCGCTGGCCGTAGGTGGCCAGGCCGCTGATGACGGCCCAGCTCTGGGGGTTGAGCCAGAAGTTGGCCTCAGGGTCGCCGGCGGCGCCGATCCGCTCACCGGTCTCGGTGTAGCCGCGGATGAAGCGGTCGCCGTCCCAGCAGAGGGTCTGGATCCGGCTCTCGTATTCGGCCAGCTTGCCGTCCAGCCACTGGACGTCCGCTTCGGCCCCGCGGTGGCAGGCAAACTGCCGGAGGATCTGCATGGCGTAGTAGAACTGCAGGGCCACAAAGGTGGACTCGCCGTTGGCGCCCAGCCGCAGGCAGTCGTTCCAGTCGGCGTAGAGGCCGGCGGGCAGGCCGTGGGGGCCCAGGTGGTCCAGCGAGAACTGCACGGCCCGTTTCAGGTGCTCGTAGACCGTGCCCTCGTCCCGGTTGGCAAAGGGGATCACCTCGTCCAGGAAGGCGGTGTTGCCCGTCTCGGCCACATATTTGTACACGGTGGGGAACAGCCACAACGCGTCGTCCGCCCGGTAGGCCGGGTGGCCGGTCTCCTGGACATAGGAGAGGTCGTCGGGGGTGTCCTCATGGCCGGGGTCGTGGGTGAACTTGACCAGGGGCAGCCCGCCGCCGTTGTCCACCTGGGCGGACAGCATGAAGCGGATCTTTTCGCAGGCCATTTCGGGCTCCAGATGGATGATGCCCTGAATATCCTGCACGGTATCCCGGTAGCCGTAGCCGTTGCGCAGGCCGCAGTAGATGAGGGACGCGGCCCGGGACCACACAAAGGTGATGAAGCAGTTGTAGGCATTCCAGGTGTTGAGCATGGTGTTGAAGGCCGGGTCGGGGGTCTGGACCTGCAGATGGCTGAACCGGCCGTACCACTCTGCCTTCAGCTCGTCCACTTCCCGGGCGGTCCGGGAGGCGGGGTCGGCGTAGCGCTCCAGGATGGCCGCCGCCTCCGCGGAGGGCTTCATCCCCAGCACGAACGCCACCGTCCTGCGCTCGCCGGGGGCCAGCTCCACCACACAGGACAAAGCGCCGCAGCTGTTCTCGTTGTAGCTGTCGGTGTTGCCCAAGTCCCCGGCGGCGACGCCGCAGGGGTCGCCGTAGCTGTGGTAGGGCCCCAGGAACGCCGCCTTGTCCCCGCAGTAGGAGGACACCGGCGCGCCGGCCAGACCGAAGAACCGCTCGGTCACCGTCTTGTCGTCTACGTCCTCGCCCTGGGGCAGGGCGTCCAGGTTGCCGTGGATCTGCTGGGTGATGCGGTTGCCCTCGAACAGGGTGCGGCTGATGAAGAGGGAGTATTGCAGGTTGACCTGGTCCTGCTCGTAGTTGCTGTGGTTGGTGAACTCGGCGTAACCGGTCAGGGTCAGGCTGCGGGGGCGGTCCGACTCGTTGGCCACCGTCAGGGCCCAGACCTCATAGGCCTGGCCCCGGGGCACATAGTAGGCGGCCTCCGAGGCGATGCCGGCATAGCTCGCCTTCATTTTGGTGTAGCCCATGCCGTGGCGGCACTCGCTCCGGTAGGCGTCCAGAGGCTTTGCCACCGGCTGCCAGGAGGCGGACCAGTAGTCGCCGCTGGCATTGTCCCGCAGATAGAGGTAGCGGCCGGGCTGGTCGAACTGGTTGAACACATACCGCAGGATCCGGCCGTTGGCGCCGGACCGGGCAAAGCTGTAGCCTCCCGCATGGTTGGAGATGATGGCGCCGTACTCCGGCGAGCCCAGATAGTTGACCCAGGGGGCCGGGGTATCGGGGCGATCGATCACGTATTCACGGGCGGCATCGTCAAAGTATCCGTATCTCATAAATTGCTTCCTTTGTTTGATGTATCTGTTCCCTGCCTGCCTGTTTTCAGCAAAGGGTCACGGTGATGCGGTGTTCGGCTGCGGCCGGCAGCGCTTCCACCATGGCGCGGGGGATCAAGAGGCTGCCCGAGCTGCCTGCACACAGCTCTGCGCCATCGCACACTGCGGCCCCGATCCGGTAGCTGCTATAGTCCAGCCTGCCCGGGTTCTGGTAGCAGACCGTCAGCCTGCGCCCGGCAAAGGTGACCTGCACCGCGGCGTGGCCGCCGGCGTCGAACTGCCCGGCGGTCAGCTTGGGTTCCAGCAGCAGGTCGCCTGCTTCGCCCCGCACCCCAAAGACCTGGGTGATCATGGTCATCATGTACCAGCTGGCCGCGCCGGTAAGGTAGTGGTACATCCCCCGGCCATCGGCGCGGAAGTATTCGGGGATGCCGGGATAAATGCGGCTGGTATCGAAATCCAGGGCGGTGTCCGCCAGGGTCTTGAGGGCCTTCCAGCCCTCCTGCACAAAGCCCCGGCGGTAAAGCGCGTTGGCGTACATCACCGCCATGTGGGAAAAGACCGCCCCGTTTTCCTTTTCGCCGTAGGCAAAGCCGAACATCCGCCCCAGGTCAAACTTCAGCTCGTGGAAGTCGGTGTTCAGCCGGTAGCCGCCGATCTCCCTGCGGTACAGGTAGCGGTCGGCGCTGGCCGTGATCTGACGGACCTGGGCGTCGGTGGCCACGCCGCCCATGATGGCAAACACCTGCCCGGTCAGCATCATGCGCACCCCGGTGGGGAAAACGCCTTCCACCGCCCGGCCATGGTCGTCGTAATAGCTGTTGTACCAGCCCAGGCCCTCCCCGGCGTCGATCCACTCGTGGCCCTGCAGCCAGGCAGTCAGCCAGCGGGCCTTCTGCTCCAGGCTGTCGGCCAGGTCCTCCAGGCGGACCTCCACCCGGCGGCCGCTGATGGTGTGGCGGCAGGCTCCGGCGTACTGCTCCAGCAGGCTGCGCTTGGCCTCCACCTGGTCCAGCACCTCGGGCTGATCGTTCAGCAGGGTCAGGGCTTCTTCCAGGATGGGGGTGCTGCAGGCGCCGGTGGTGCGCTGCAGCAGCCGGATCATGCCCGCCAGCTCCCGCAGGTTGCCGGCGTATGCGCAGGTAAAGGCGACGCTTTCACCGTGGGCAGCGGCCATGTCCAATGCGTCGTTCCAGTCCGCGCCCCGCAGGCGGTAAACGTTGTGCCGGCCCACCTCATAGAAGGCGGCCAGCTGCTCCACAAGCAGGTGCTCCAGGATGGTGCCCGTATAGACCTGCCCGTCGGCTGTGCGCTGCCAGCAGCCCTGACCGGGCTGGTAGTCGGGGTCGATGCGGGTGCCCCGCATTGCCTGGGCGTCCTTGAAGTAGGGGGCCTGCCGGTCCAGGACAGCCACGTCGCCGGTCTGGTCGATGTACAGCTTGACGGTCATCTGGGGCCACAGGGCGTGGTCCATCCAGACGCGGGCGATGCCGTTGCGGTCTGCAATGAAATTGCCATCCCCCTCGCCGATGATGGTGGCGTTGGTGCCGTCGATCCGCACGCCGCCAAAGTTCTTTTCGATCATCTGCCCCACGCCGGCAGGGTCCATCAAAAGCAGGGACAAGCAGTCCTGCCACAGATCGCGCCAGCCCCGGCCGCCCCGGCCGTAGTCGTGGTGGGGCAGGAAGGAGCAGCCGAACAGCCGCCGCAGAAACGGCTGGAAGCAGACCCATCGCATCAGGCAGTCAAAGTCCCCGTCGCCGGTGGCAAAGCGGACGTTCACCTTTTCCAGCCAGGCGGCGCGGGTGCGCTCCAGAGCAGCGGCGGCCTTTTCCGGGCTGCCGTACCGCTCCCAGACGGCGCGGATGTCCGTCTCGCTGTCCTCCGCGCCCAGCACCAGGACGTACTGGACCTGCTGGCCGGGCGCCAAAGTCACCGCCGGGAAGCGGAAGGCGCCCATAGCTTCCCGTCCCTCTGCGGTGCAGCCGGCCGGCGCGCCGGGCAGCGGCTCAAATACGGCCCGCGGATGCAGGTAGGTGCCGCCCTCCCCCAAAAAGGCTTCCACCGTGGGGAAAAACGCCTCCGGCTGCTGGCCGCCGGGGCCGCAGCCCCACACGTAATAGATCCGGTGGTTGGGGCGGTGGCCCCGCTCGTCGAAGGACATGGTGGGGCGGACCAGCACGCCGTCCCCGGTGGTCCAGATGCGGTGCAGCATGGAGGTGACGTTGCGGTGGTCCCGGATGTTGTCCGCGCTGCGTCCGTAGAGGGGAATGGCCGCGGTGGGCGTCACCCGGCGGGGCTGGTCCGACTGGTTGCGCACCGAGACCAGCAGGATCTCCGCACGGTCGTGCGGGGGGCAGAAGGAGGTGACCGCGGTGTGCAGCCCCATGGCCTTCCAGCCGCGCTCCAGGGTGTGCCACATCAGGCCGGCGGTCACCGAGCTGTCATCCTGGTCGGGGGTGAAACGGGCGGCCTCCTGCCCGGCCGAAGCGCCTGCCGCCGAAAAGACCTGGCCTTCCGGCCCGGTCAGCCAGAAGTTGCGCCCCGACCGGTTGTTGTGCAGGTTTTCGGCGCTGACCGGCTCCAGCAGAAAGCTGTCCTGGTCCAGCTTGGCGTCGCCTCCCAGCGTAGGGGTGACGGAGCTTTTCATCCCGGTTTCCGAAGCCAGCGGAAAGTACAGATAGCTGACATTTTCGGGCCTGCGGATGGCAAAGCTGCCGTCCCCGTCCACAAAGTGCAGATGGTTCAATGATACCTCTCCTTTCCTGTACAATATGCTATCCCTATTATATAGAAACGGGGCGCGGCCAAAAATCAAAACCGTGTGCAAAAGTGTCAGAATCATGACGTAATTTATGCTTCTGGCCAAAAGCTTGTCAAGGATTTGATATTTTTTATGGAATTGTTATATATTCGGCCGGAAAAATTCCGCTATAATACAAGTACGAGAAGGGCCCCCGGGACGGGAAAAGCCCCCCTACTGCAAGAACAAAGAGGAGGTACACACTATGAACACAAGCAAAATCAGCCGCCGCTCTTTCCTGAAGGGCGTGGGCGCCGCAGGCGCCACCGGCCTGCTGGCCGCGTGCGGCGGCAGCGATTCCACGGCCGCGTCCGGCTCTGCGTCGGGCGGCAGCGCCGCGGCAGAGGGCAAGGTCATCGACATCTACAGCTGGAACGATGAGTTCCGCACCCGGCTGGAAGCCGTCTACCCGGAAGTGGAGAGCACCTCGGCCGACGGCACCGTCACCACCCTGAAGGACGGCACCGAGATCCACTGGGTCATCAACCCCAACCAGGACGGGGTCTACCAGCAGAAGCTGGATGAAGCCCTGCTGAACCAGGCTTCCGCCGCCGATGACGACAAGGTGGACATCTTCCTGTCCGAGACCGACTATGTGTATAAGTACACCGACGCCGACGCCGACGTGGCCATGCCGCTGACCGACCTGGGCATCGACCCCGACACCGACCTGGCCGACCAGTACTCCTTTACCAGGACCACCGCTTCGGACGCCAACGGCGTGCAGCGCGGCTCCACCTGGCAGTGCTGCCCCGGCCTGCTGGTCTACCGCCGGGACATCGCCCTGGACACTTTCGGCACCGACGACCCCGCGACTGTGGGCGAAAAGACCAAGGATTGGGATACCCTGAAGGCCACCGCCGAAGAGCTGAAGGCCAAGGGCTATTTCACCTTTGCCTCCTATGCAGACACCTTCCGCCTGTACGGCAACAGCATCAGTGAGCCCTGGGGCGTGGAAGGCGAGGGCACCATCAAGGTCGACCCCCAGATCATGAAGTGGATCAGCGACTCGAAAGAGTGGCTGGACGCCGGCTATCTGGACAAGACCGTCAAGGGCCAGTTCAACGACGACTGGAACAAGTCCATGGGCTCGGCCTCCAAGGTGTTCGCCTTCCTGCTGCCGGCCTGGGGCATCGACTTTACCCTGGCGCCCAACTGGGACGGGGCCGAGGGCTCCTGGGCCGTCACTACTCCGCCGCAGGAATACAACTGGGGCGGCTCCTACATCCACGCCTGCACCGGCACCGATAACATCGAGCACGTGCGGGACATCATCCTGGCCCTGACCGCCAACAAGGACAACCTGATCAAGATCTCGAAGGACTACCTGGACTTCACCAACACCGTGAGCGGCATGCAGGAAGCTGCCACCGACGACAGCTTTGCCTCCGCGTTCCTGGGCGGGCAGAACGCCTATGAGTACTTTGCCCCCGTGGCCGAGAACATCAAGATCGCGCCCCTGTCCTCCTACGACCAGGGCTGCGTCGAGCTGATCCAGAACGCCTTCAGCGACTACTACCAGGGCAATGTGGACTTTGACCGCGCCAAGGAGAACTTCGAGACCTCCATCATGGAGCGCTATCCCGACATCACCGCCGTCCAGTGGCCGGACTGAGCGCCCTGGCTTGAATGACACAGGCCGGCATTTCTTTCCGGCGCCGGCTTTTCCAGAGAAAGGAACGGTGAGTTATGAAGCAACCAAAACGCAAGCACCTGAGTTATGCAAAGTGGGGATACATTTTTATCCTCCCGTTCTTTCTGTGCTTTTTCATCTTTTCCATGATCCCGCTGGTGGACACCATCCGTTACAGCTTTTATGAGTACTACCGCTCGGGCATCAAGGAGATCGGGCCCAACTTCATCGGGCTGGAAAACTACAAGAGCCTTTTTGAGTCGGACCTGTTCAAGTATGCGGGCAACACCCTGCTGCTGTGGCTGATCGGCTTCATCCCGCAGATCGTCATTGCCCTGCTGCTGGCCAACTGGTTCACCGATATACGCCTGAAGATCCGGGGCAAGCAGTTTTTCAAGGTGGTCATCTACCTGCCCAACCTGATCATGGCGTCGGCGTTCGCCATGCTGTTTTTCGCCCTGTTCTCCAACAGCGGCCCCATCAACTCGATCCTGATGTCCATGGGGATCACCCAGGAGCCCATCGACTTTATGGGCACGGCCTTCGGCACCCGCAGCCTGGTGGGCCTGATGAACTTCCTGATGTGGTTCGGCAACACCACCATCATGCTGATGGCGGCGATCATGGGCATCAGCCCTGAGATCTTCGAGGCCGCCGAGCTGGACGGCTGCACCAGTGTCAACCGCTTTTTCCGCATCACTCTGCCTTTGATCCGGCCGATCCTGGCCTATACCCTGATCACCTCGATCATCGGCGGCCTGCAGATGTTCGACGTGCCCCAGATCCTGACCAACGGCCAGGGCAGCCCGGACCGCACCTCGATGACCCTGATCATGTTCCTGAACAATCACCTCAAGAGCCGCAACTACGGCATGGCCGGCGCGCTCTCGGTGTTCCTGTTCGTGGTCAGCGGCATCCTGTGCTTCGTCGTCTACCGGATGACCAACGGCAAGGATGACACTGCGGTCAAGCCCGCCCACGGGGCGAAAAAGAAAGGAGGCGCGGAGGTATGAAAAACAGACGCGTCAAAATGGGCGAGACGGTCCTTGCCTATGTCGTGCTGGCGATCCTGTCGTTTTTGTGCCTGTTCTTCTTTTACATCCTGATCATCAACTCCACCCGGTCCCACGCCGACCTGCAGAAGGGTTTTTCCTGGCTGCCGGGCAACTACTTCTTTGAAAACCTGAAAAACGTGGCCAACGACGGCAGCTTCCCCATGTTCAAGGGCATTGTCAACAGCCTGATCGTGTCCGCGTCCTCGGCGGCGCTGTGCACTTACTTTTCGGCGCTGACGGCCTATGGGCTGTATGCCTACAATTTCCGGCTGAAAAAGTTCGCCTTCACCTTCATCATGGCCATCCTGGTCATGCCCACCCAGGTCACCGCCATGGGCTTTCTGCGGCTGATCACCAACATGGGCCTGTACGACACCCTGTGGCCCCTCATCATCCCGTCCATCGCGTCCCCCGCGGTCTTTTACTTCATGTACAGCTACCTGAAGTCCTCGCTGCCGCTGTCCCTGGTGGAGGCCGCGCGCATCGACGGCTCGGGCGAGTTCCGCACCTTCAACCGGATCGTGCTGCCCATCATGAAGCCCGCCATCGCGGTGCAGGCCATCTTCAGCTTTGTGGGGTCGTGGAACAACTACTTCGTCCCCGCCCTGATCATCCAGTCCAAGGACAAGATGACGGTGCCTATCCTGATCGCTACCCTGCGCGGCGCGGATTACATGAACTTTGACATGGGCAAGATCTACATGATGATCATGGTGGCCATTGTGCCGATCATCGTGGTCTATCTCCTCCTTTCCAAGTACATCATTGCCGGCATCACGCTGGGCGGTGTAAAGGAATAAGCTTTCTCCAATTTCTCCTTCTTCTTCAATACACACGTCTGGGAAAAGCCGCCATGGTCCACAGCTATGGCGGCTTTTCTCCACGGCTGCCATTTTATACGGAGGTCACTTATGACATACGCGCATACCTACAGCGGCACACGCACCCGGGAGCCCTCCCCGCGGGAGCTGGAACATGGCCGCCTGGCCCGCCGGGCCGCTGCCGGGGGCATCGTCCTGCTGAAGAACACAGGCACCCTGCCGCTGGACCTTTCGGCCCCGGTGGCGCTGTTCGGCAGCGGCGCCAGCCGGACCGTCAAAGGCGGGATCGGCTCGGGCGACGTCAACAACCGGGCCAACGTCTCCATCTGCCAGGGCATGAAGGATGCGGGGCTACGCCTGACCAGCGAGAACTGGCTGGAGGATTACGAAGCCCGCTACCATGCGGCCCGCGCCGCCTGGAAGCAGAAGGTGCTGGAGGCGGCCCGCTGGGTGGAAAACCCCTTTGACGCCTATGCGGCCAACCCCTTCGTCCTGCCCCAGGGCCGGCCCATCGTGCCCCAGGACGTGCAGGGAGCCGCAGCGGCGATCTATGTCCTGAGCCGCATCGCGGGGGAGGGCAAGGACCGCCGGCTGGAAAAAGGGGATTACTACCTCAGCGACGGGGAGTGGAACGACCTGCGCACCCTGGACCGTCTGGGTCTGCCCATCGTTCTGCTGATTAACGCCGGCGGCCCGGTGGAGCTGACCGATTTGCTGGACGGGGCGGTCCACATCGAGGCGGTGCTGCAGCTGTCCCAGCTGGGGCAGGAGGGCGGCCACGCGGTGGCGGATGTACTGCTGGGCAAGGCCACGCCGGAGGGCAAGCTGACCGCCACCTGGGCCCGGCGCTATACCGATTATCCCTGCGCCGAGAGTTTCAGCTACCTGGACGGCGACCTGGAAAAGGCCGTCTACCGGGAAGGGATCTATGTAGGCTACCGCTACTTTGACAGCTTTGGGGTCCAGCCTCTGTTCCCCTTCGGCTACGGGCTGTCCTACACCGACTTTTCGCTGCGCTTTGCAGGGCTGCGCGTGGGAGCGGACGCCATCGAAGTGGATGTGGAAGTGGAAAATGCGGGCATCTGCTTTTCCGGGCGGGAAGTGGCGCAGGTCTACATTTCCTGCCCCCAGAACGGCGGTGCCAAGGAGCTGCGCCGTCTGGCAGGGTTTGACAAGACCCGGCTCCTCGCCCCCGAACAGCGCCAGACCCTGACCATCTGCATCCCCCAAAAACAGCTGGCCACTTTTGCCGCGCAAAAGCAGGGCTGGGTGGTGGAGCAGGGCCTCTATGGCGTCTGGGTGGGCAACAGCAGCGCCTCGGTGACCCTCTGCGCCCAGATCCGCG
>OERQ01000121.1_pt1 | contig 11218 bp, 8 predicted proteins | sample 1540011 | NCBI WGS metagenome assembly OERQ01 (sample SAMEA3891881, study PRJEB23780) | metagenome | biome: terrestrial biome; feature: animal house; material: Caecal content | place: Italy | collected 2015-05-05 | reverse complement strand
ACCATGCGGGAAGGATATAAGACCGCGATTCTGGACGGCGACATTACAGGTCCTTCCATCCCGAAGGCTTTTGGCGTCCATGAGAATCTGGTGGGAAACGGGCATTGGCAAACCCGCACCGTTGCCAAAATTCTCCGTGCAGAAGTTTATACCGGCGATCTGGTGCAAGGGGTATCTAAAATCATTGACCACAAGCAGGTCAGAGCCAGCGCCGATGAATGGACAACGGTACGCGGCACCCATGAAGCCATCATCAGCCGGGAGCTGTTTGCCGCTGTTCAGAAAGCGTTGGACCAGGCTGCACAGCAGGAAAAAGACAGGGAGATCCATTCCTGGTCCCCCAATCTTTTGAGAGGGAAAATTTTCTGCGCCCACTGCGGGCACAGCCTCCACCGGCAAAAATGCGTCCGCAAAAAGACAGCGGATGTATATGTCTACCATTGTATCAGCAATAACCGCATCAAAAAGGGTGCTTGCCCCGGCGTTTTCATTGATGAAATGAACCTGCTGGATGCGTTGGCGGATATATTGCAGGAACAGCTTGATACCACGCTGGGGCAATACTCTCTCGGCCTGGAAAGCCTCTCCAAAGAAGCTGAAGAGCAGAAAAGCATTCAGGCTAAAATTGCCAGCCGGAAACAGGAAATCCAACAGCTGCGTACCTACCAGCGCGGATTGTATGAGGGTCTGATCCAGAACCATCTGTCACAAGATGAGTATTTTGCCTTCAAGGAGAAGTACGAAGCCAAAATCGAGGAAATCAGCAAGGAAATCGAGCAGCTGAAAGCAGGGCTTGCGATTATTGCCAGGCAGCTGGAACAGTATAAAATGCTGTCCCAGGATGCACAGCATATCAAGGAAGATCGCCAGCTGACGGCAGCCCTGATTGACCGGCTGATTGAACGTGTGGAGGTTTCCAGGGAGAAACAGATTACGGTACATTTCCGTTTTCAAAGCGAATTTGAGCATGGTGAGGAGGTGCTGAACCAATGCAGAAATATGTAATCGCCCTATATATCCGCCTTTCCCTGGAGGATTACAAATACGACAGCATGAGCATTGAGAACCAGCACCTTGTGCTGAATGAGTTCGTTTCTTCCATGCCGGAGTCCACTGACGCAGAGGTTCTGGAATTTATCGACAACGGATATAGCGGGACAAATTTTGAGCGTCCCAAAGTCCAGGAGCTGATTGAATTGGTGCGGGCCAATCAGATTGACTGTATCATTGTAAAAGATTTTTCCCGGTTTGGGCGTAACAGCATCGAAACCGGCTACTTCATCGAGCGGGTGTTCCCATTGTTTCACACCCGGTTTATCTCCATCAATGACGATTTCGACAGTGATCAGCACAAAGGTGATACCGGCGGGATGGATGTGGCTTTCAAATATTTGATCAGCGAGTATTACAGCCGCGATATGTCCATGAAAACCAAAAGCGCCAAGTACGCCAAAATGCAGCGCGGAGAATATCAGAGTAAGATTTGCCCGTATGGGTATCGCAAAAGCGCCGATGGCAGAATGGAGCCAAACCCGGAAACTGCTGCGGTGGTACAGCTCATTTTCCAGCTTGCGGCAACCGGCATTGGGGCGGCCGCCATTACCAGGGAACTGTTTAAGCGGGGCATCCCAACCCCAGGGGAATATAAAGCCGCTCATGGACAGCAGTACCACGATGTCTCACGCTCCCGTGGCCGCTGGAGCGGTTCTACGGTTCTCCGTATCCTGGAGGACGAACGCTATATCGGTTCCTACGTCATTGGACGGCGGGCAGTCATTGAAGTGGGAGGTACACGGAGCCGCATGAAGGACCGTGACAAATGGTTCATTATTCCCGACCACCATCCGGCAATCATTGAGAAAGAGCTGTTTGAAAAGGTACAAGCTGTGCAGCGCCGGTTTTCCTTGCCGACCCGGAAAACCAGGGAGTACCCACTGAAAGGCAAGGTCTATTGTGGCTGCTGTGACCACGCACTCTCCCGCATTGCGCAAAAGAAGCCGCTTTATATGTGCCGCCATTCGACTGCCGATGCAAACAGCCGCTGCCATACTATACGAGCGGATGCTGCCGGGCTGGAAGAAGCGGTGCTTATCACATTGAAAAAACAGCTGGAAATCCTGCTGCCTGTACATGAGGACGGCACCCTTCACCTGGATGCCACCGCCGCCAAATGCTCCGAGTATGAGAAACAGTTGGAAGATTTGAAAGGCCAGAAGCAAGCTCTCTTTGAACGGTATCTCCTGGGGCAGATCGAACTGGACGCTTATAAATCGGAGAAAGCAGTTTATGACGCAGAAATACTGAAAGTCAAAAATGCCTATGCTGCTGTCACCGCCCAGGCAAAACTGAAGCGGGCAGAACAGGCCCGCCAAAGCAGCCGGCAAGAGATCGTTCACTCGATTGCAGAAGCGGATGCGCTAACTTCCGAGCTGACCGATCTGCTGATTGAAAAGGTATATGTATTCCCAGACAGCCGTATAGAGATTGTCTACAAGGTCCATGACCTCTTTGAATAACTGACGATACAAAAACAGAAACCCCAGGCTATCAAATCCATCTTGGTAGCTTGGGTTTTCTGCTTTTCAGAATTATATTTTTTTGTCGTGTGCTTGACATACGGGTGCCGAAGATCATGAAATCGAATATGGCGAAGTCCGTTTTTTTGAAGCAAAAGCTTAAAGTGTGTAGAAACATATTCCGGCTTATAGGGAACGCCAAGGTCATTCACCCAAATGTAATCGCTTTCTTCATAACAGTTTCCACAAAGCAAGCGGCAATTCTCCTGCCGCTTCTTCATCCTCAGCAGCAGCTCGCGGTACTCCGGAACCAACGGCATAGATCTACAGCTAGCTCTGTTCTTGGTGCGATCCTTACGAATGATTCGGGTCTTGCCATCTTCTCTGGTCTGAGTTACCGTATGGGTGATTGTGAAAACATTTTCCTCAAAATCAACATCCTGCCAGCGCAGACCTAGGATCTCTTCTCTACGCAGTCCATAGAACGCTGACATGAGTATCGGGAATTCCAGAGGATCACCCTTTGCTGCCTGAAACAGTTTTTCCAGTTCAGCCGCAGTATAAAAGGATGCAACATACTTGTTAACCTTTGGGCGATCCACTTTATCCATAGGATTTGATGAAATCAGGTCGTGTCGAACCGCATATTTCAGAGCCTTGTGGATGTTAGCGTGATAGTGCTGAACCGTTGTTCCTTTCAATTTCAGCGTATTATAGCAGTATTCATAAAAGCACTCAATATCCAGAGAAGTCAAAGTCCCTAAAGTAACGCCGAGTTGCTCAAAATATGGAGCGATTCTTGATTCTACAACTATTTTGTACCCCGCATATGTAGTCTCCTCAACACTCGCTTTAATGATGCTCAACCATTTTTTCATGAAGTCCGAAAAAAGCATCGATTCCTCAACAGTCTGACCTTCCGTCGCCTTTTCTTGCTTGATCACAACTGCCCCGGAATTGTAGTTGCATCTAGCCTCCATGAGCATCTCATTAGCGCGCTTTTCATTCTTTTTTCCACCTACGGGAATACCTGTAGGGAGCCATTTTATTTTTCGTTGTCCATCCACTCCCTTGAGGTTCAGCACCATGTAATAGTAGTTCTTTTTGACTTGCAGGTGGCCAGCTACCATAATAACCTCCTTCTTGTAGCGACACGGTATTCCTGCCAATGGCGTATGAACATTATACCATGCTTAATCCATCTATCCAACGAATTAGGCAAGTTTATTTTTATTTCCTCACGCCAAAACTTTCACTCCTTCCCCACCATAAATTCGACCACGCTAGTTTTAGGTATCTTAAATGATCTGCCAACCTTTACATAGCGTATCGCTCCATCCTTCAGAAGGCTGTATGCTGTCCTCTTTCCAATGCCTCCAAGCATTACGCACATTTGCTCAACACTCACCACATCTGGATACTCTTCAAATATCTTATCACGCCGCCTCATTCTCATACTCCTCCTCAACACAAAACAAAAGATTCTCCCGGAGCATTAACTCCGGGAGAATCTTTTTTTGTACTTACATCTTAACACATAATAGAATACCAATGGAAGTGCAATTATCAGTCATAATGTGAGCAAACTTACTGCAACGCCCAGCTACAATAACGTCAATCAAGCATCGGTATAAAAGGGGTAAAAGCAAAGTCGAAATGCTATTATACAAGTAAGTGGAGTGGCGAAATCCAGAGTGTTCAGATTTTCCACTCTACTCGAACGTGGTCGCTGAGTGTGCTGATTGAAATAATCAGGCCATCAGCGGCTTTTCTTTGTCGTCAAACTCAATGCTGTCCCAGTAGTCAAGATAATATGAAAGTTCCTGCTTCTGGGATGACATTGTTTAATCGCACAATTCTGCAATCACCGTTGAAGTGGCCTGGCGGCGAATGTCCTATTCTTCAATTTTCTATTGTGGGATACCATTAGCAGCCTCGGACAACAATGTTGCGGTTGACTAGCGAAACCTGTCCCCGCACTTACTGAATATATCGTACAGGTTATTCTCGATTTCTCATTTACGCTTCTTCTTTTCCTCCGGGGAGAGCACTGGCATAAGGCTTTCCAGCACAATGAGCTTAGCTAAAGGCCTCGATATATACAAACCGCGTAACCTTGCAAAAAGTATAACAGTAGGATAAAATACACTTTAGACGGGAAATCACATAAATCTATTGTTTGCCAAAAGGGAGGACTTACCAATGAAATGGGCTGACTTTCCTAAGATAACAACAAATACGGAACTGATCGAATACTTTAGCTGGAATGATGATAAGTATTCCAGAGCAAAAAATCATGAACAGTACTGCCACTATACACGCTTAAGTGCCTTGGACTCTATTCTCCAGAGCAAAACTATCCGGTTGGGCTGTGTAACCGAGTTTAACGATGTAGTTGACAAACAGCAATTTGGCAGCATCGAAGAACAAATTCTTTATTATTCTTTGTGCTTTAGCACGGGTAAAAACGAAAATCTGCCTTTGTGGTACTTATACTCCAGTATGGATGGGCAGGGGGCACGTATACGAATGTCGAAGAGCACTATTGCTAAGCTCCTTGAAAATGCACAATATGCTTTGCTAAAGGTAGACAGTTCTTCAAAAAAAGTAGTGAAAAGAATAGAACTTAAGCCTACAGACATAGATGTGAAGTTTGAGGATGTTCTGTATTACCGGGTGCATGAAGGTACTAATAAAGTTGATTTGAAATATAACACAATGACCAATTATTCTATACCGATGGATGAGTTCAAGATATACCAACAAGAGCACACGGGATTTTTAAAGGGCTTGATATGGTATTATGAAAAGGAAACACGTCTTTTGATCAAGTTAAGAGGGGCGGTTGCTGACTCGATCAGAAATAGAGTCAAGGACATAGAGCGTGGCGAAATAAAATATAAGATCGAGCTATCTTTGGAAACAATATATCCAAAAATTATTATTGACTTCGGGCCAGAAATGGATTCACTAGATGATTGTTGGCATTTAACATCAGGCAAAGAATTCAACGGAATCCGCGATTTTATTTATAGTACATCTCGTACTCATTTAAGTAGCTATAAGGGGACCATTAAAATGAATTTGTGTCAAAAATGTGATAAGAGGTAAGAAATCTCAACGGTGACTTACCATTGTGAACACTTCCATTTGTCTGTCCTCCACGGGCAATTTATGGACATATTATAATAGGCAAAAAACATCGTCATGTATTAGGGAGGAAACGCATGATGAAAAGGAATATAGTCAAATTTGCAGTTGGCGTTCTGACAGTTGCTGTATTAGTTCCCCTATTTGTTTACGCCTCAGATAAAAATGCGGATAGCGAAGCACGCAAGGCGCAGACAGAACAATCGCAGTCTTCAGCAATGACAGATTATGTGGAAGACACGTTGGAGGAAGAACCATCACCTTCGTCCAATAAATCGCCGGGAGATATCTCTGTGTATGAAGATATACCAACGAGCCAAGAAGCTGCTTCGCCACAAGAGGCCGTAATAAATGAACCGGTTGGCTTCATAGAGAAAGAGCCTCTTCCTCCGACAGAGCCAAGCCACGGCGATGTAATCCGCGAAGAAGAGAACTACATTATCCTGGCTTACACGGAACCTCCAAATGCGGACAGTTCCATCTATATAGAGTACCCCTGGTTTAGAGGGGAAGAGTTTGCCAATCTGAACGAACTGATTTATGATAAGGTATTGGAACTCGGAACGATTAACACGGATACAGCATCCCCAGACTGGGGCCTGATCGCAGACTATCAGGCCGAAGTTACCTTTCAAAGCAGTAAAGTCGTCAGTATTGTATTTTGGGGTGACAGTTACTTTACAACAAGCAATCATCCCTGGGGCAACTTGCGTGGGCTCACGGTGGATTTGGATACCATGGAGGAGATCATGCTGAATGACCTCTATCCTTTTGAGAACAAGGAATTCTGCAAGCTTTTTTTCTCCTATGCTGCTTTTCCCGGTGAACCTATCACAGGGTATGAAGAAGCGGATTTCTTTGAGTTCTTCCCCCGTTTTCCCTATTACACACCTCTGGAAAAGATTTATGGCGGTGAGGACAACTTTTTTCTTTTGCCCGAGGGCGTGGTAATCAGCATCCCCGCAGTCCATGCTACAGGCAGCGACCATCTGGAAGCATTGTTGCCATACAGCCTGGCGATGGACTGCATATGCCGCCCCAAAAGTGCAACTTGACCGCGGATGATGGTGCATCGCCACCGCTGGAATGGTGCACCCATTCCGCCGAAATGGTGCATGGCGGCCGCTGGCGTGGTGCACCGGGCCGCCATGCGGGGAATCACTCGGGGATACCCTTGCGCTTTCGCATGGATTCGCCCTCGATCTGGATGGTATAGGCGTTATAGATTATACGGTCACAGATGGCATCAGCCAGGGTCGGGTCGTACAGGTTCTCGTGCCACTCGCTGGTGTCATACTGGGAACAGAAGATGGTGGAGGCCACCTTGTTTCTGGCCTCTACCAGTTCCAGTACATCCCGGGCCTCTGCCTCCTTGAGGGGGTAGAGCAGCCACTCGTCCAGAATAAGCAGCTTCTCTTTCCTGAGCTTTTTCATGTAATCCCGGTAGGTTCCGTTAGCCCGGGCCACAGAGATCTCCACCAGCAGATCCGGAAGGCGGATATACCGGACGGAGTAAAAACTGCGGCTGGCGGCCATGCCAAGGGCGCAGGCCAGATAGGTCTTTCCGGCTCCAGTGGCTCCCAGAATGATGACATTGTGTGCTTTCTGGAGATAGGCACAAGAGGCCAGACGCAGGATCTGCTCCCGGTCCAGCCTCCGTTCCGGATGGTACTCAATATTTTCGACACAGGCGGCAGGGTCCGCGTAGCCAGCGTTGCGGATAAGCCGGGTCAGGCGGTTGCTTTTCCGGGCGCTCCACTCCGCATCTACCAGCATGGCAAAGCGGTCCTCGAAGGACACCGACTGGAACTGCGCGTCCGCCAATTGGGCGGAGAAGGCTTCCGCCATGACGCCCAGGCGTATTTCATGCAGCTTCCGTACCGTTTCATTGCTCAGCATGGTCATTCCCCCCTCTTGTAGTAGCCGGCGCCTCTGGTGAACTTATGAGCCTTTGGCTCATCCGGCTTGGCCGGAGCGTCCTCAGCCAGCAGCTTGTCCTGCCCGGATTTCAGGATGGACTGGACGCTCTTCAAGCTGGGAGAGGAAGTGTAAGAGAGGGCTTTCTGACAGGCGCTCTCCAGACGCTGAGGGGAATAGCGATCCGCCAGTTTCAGCAGGGCCATACAGGACTTGTAGCCCTGCTGCTCCACCTTGTGGGCGGAGAGAAAGAGCTGTACCACGGCAGCGGTGTGCTGGCCGATCTGCTCCGCCCAGCGGATGAAACGCTCGCCATTCCATTGCAGGTAGCTCTGGTGGTCCGGCGGCATATGGCTCTCCACCGTGCTGTACTGGTTGGGACGGCCATGGAGACGCAGGTGAGAGGCAATCCGGGTACCGGCGAAGAAGATCTCTACCGTGGTTCGGGTAAGGCGCACATCCACCTGCTGCTTGATGTACTCATACGGCACGGAATAATTCATGCGCTCCACGTTGATATGGTAGTTATACTGGACGGTGGCAACCTTCCAGACAGCCAACTCAAACGGCGCGGCCGGAAGAGGCTGCAGAAACAGCTTTTCTTCCGCAAAACAAGCTGCACGGCTGCCCTCCCGTTTCTGGAAGGGCTTGTGGTTAAAGGCCTCCAGCTTTTCTCGGATGGCCTGATTCAGTTCTGCGAGGGACAGGAACTGGCGGTTGCGCAGGGCTGCCAGGATCCAGGTGGAAACTACGCCCACGGAGCCCTCCACAAAGGCCTTGTCCTTGGGGCTGCGGGGCCGGGCTGGGAGGATGGCGGTGCCGTAGTGCTCCGCCATCTCCTGGTAGGCCTTATTGAGCACCGTTTCCGTCCGGGAGTTCTTGACCACACCGGTCTTGAGATTGTCCGGCGTGAGGATGCGGGTGACCCCGCCGAAATACCGGTAGGCGTTGACATGACCGGTGATCCAGGCCTCCTGCTTCATGTCCAGGAAGGCCTCTGTGTAGGCGTAGCCGCTGTATGGCAGCACCGCTACAAACAGGTAGGCGTCCAGCCGCTCCCCGGTGTCTGTGTCCACCAGAGCTGCCGTCTGGCCCGCCCAGTCCACCTGCATGGTCTCGCCGGGCTTGTGCTCCAGGTGCATGGTGGCTTTCGTTTTGTGGACATAGTCCGCATAATACTTGTTGAATTGGGTGGATTTGTAGGGCAGCTCTCCGTTCTGACGGCACTGCTCGCAGTATTCCACCCACAGCAGGCTCAGGGTAACACCGTTCTTCTGCATCTCTTGGTGTACCCACTCATAGTCCGGCATCTTGTAGACAGGGTTCTTTTGCTCGGTTGGAAATAGCCGCTTGGAAACTTCCTGCTGCGACATGGACTGAGCTTGCTGCCAGCTAAGCTTCTGTTCCCGAGCCCTGGCTAATGTACGGGTGACCGTGTTGCGACCGCAACCAGCAGCATGTGCGATCTCCCGGTTTGTGAGTCCCAGATGTTTGAGCCGAAGGATCTCTTTGTGATTGACCATGGTAAGGCCTCCTAAATTGAATTTGCATCTGACGATGCAAAACCCATTTTAGTGGCCATCCTGTCAATGCACCATGGCTGCGGTGGCGATGCACCATTTCAGCGGTCCAAGTGCACCATTCGTGCGGTCTAAGGGCACCGTTTCAGGCGGCGTATTCAATGGACTTCTATCTTCCGGATCAGAACTATTGGGAAGAATCATGACATTATAAAAAGGGGGCTAGAAGAAAGCTCTGGCCCCCCTTTTCTATTACATGCTGTATTTTATCAATCCAGCAGGTCGTACCAGTATTCCGCGTTGTCTCCCCGTATTCCTTCTTGAGAAGAAATATCGTCAGGTCTCTCATAGTTCCGCAAGAAGGCACATGCCAGGTAATATGGGGTTTCCTTCGACTGCGTAAACGTATAGAAAGAAAAATCATAGGAGCTTACCGGAATCCACTGGTCATCAAGATTGTCTTCCACTTCAACCAAGATTCTCTCAAGCTGACTGTCCATATCATCGGTCGGGAGATTTTCGTCTTCGGCCCAGTCAGTGAATTTTGTGGACGGTGTCCATTGAACAAGGCCAAAGCCTCTTCTCGTATTGACGACGCCATTTTCCCAATATCCCGGATTGATATAGCTTTCTACTTCCAGGTTACCAAGCATTCCACATACCGCGTTTTTGGTCCAGCCGCAGTCGCGCAGATAATCCAAAATATACTGCGCATTGACCTTCATTTCTGCCTGTGTCAATGTTGTATTACTGACATATACTTGTCGATTGTACCCGGTATAGCCGAACAGATACCGCCATGTATCTCTTCCTACAATACCATCGACGGAGAGCCGCATCCTGCCCTGGAAATCCTCTACAGAACTTTCAAAACGACTGGAGAAATTACCATCACACATCGTACCTTCAAACTGAGTCATCAAATACTGCGCTGCAAGGACCGCATCACCGGTATCGCCCCGCTGTACTGTCACAATGAGTTCCATCAGGGTGTCCGGTCCTGCAGTTCCGTCAACGGTCAGGCTGTGGCTTCTCTGAAAATTCCTCAATGCGGTCCGTGTACCGCTCCCGAAGGAATCATCGATAGAGAGAGATTCCCCATGGTATCGTAACAGGCACTGTAACGCATAAACATATTTCTGTTTGCTCCCAAATTGAATGATAGGCCAATCAGGACGAGCTGCCATAACTTAATCGCTCCTATTACAATAAATTTGGACAGGAAAGCCGGGCAGCCAGTCCGGATTTCTTTCCATCTCGTGCCTAAGCTACAATGAGAGGAGCAACTGGCTGACCTATCACTCCTTGGGCTTCCATGTCCGAAGAAAAGACTGTCAGCCATCCTCTTGTTGCAGCGTTCGATTTAAGCAGGTTGAGCCACCGAATGCCGGAGAGTTCGCGTCACGCAATAGATTGAATCGGCAACGAGAAAAGATGGATTCCGGTTGCAGATTCTTTGTATTGGAGGAATGTGAATGAACTGCGTTGGCATCGATGTTTCCAAGGGTAAGAGCATGATTGCAGTCATGCGGCCCTTCGGAGAGGTAGTGGTTTCACCCTTTGAAGTGCGCCACACCGCCAGCGAACTGAGCGAGCTGGCAAGGCTGCTCAAAAGCCTGGACGGTGAGACCCGTGTGGTGATGGAATCCACGGGTAATTACCACGCGCCGGTGGCCTGGCTGCTCCACGACGCGGGGCTTTATGTCTCCGTAGTCAATGCAATGCTGGTGCATGACTACGGGAACAACAGTTTAAGACGGGGCAAGACCGACAAGAAGGATGCCGTGAAGCTGGCCAACTACGGCCTTGACCACTGGCTCACACTTCCGAGATATGTTCCGGAAGAGGACACCCGGCTCATGCTGAAGACCTGCTACCGGCAGTACCAGCAGTATTCCAAAGTACAGACCATGCTGAAGAACAACCTGATCTCCCTCCTGGACACCGCTTTCCCGGACGCAAACCGCCTGTTTACCAGTCCGCCCCGGGCCGATGGCAGCGAGAAATGGGTGGACTTTGTAGCTGCTTTTTGGCATTGCGAGTGCGTCTGCGGCCTGTCTGAGAAGGCCTTTACCACCAGATACCAGAAGTGGTGCAGAAAGCACGGCTACAATT
>OERQ01000120.1_pt1 | contig 11224 bp, 13 predicted proteins | sample 1540011 | NCBI WGS metagenome assembly OERQ01 (sample SAMEA3891881, study PRJEB23780) | metagenome | biome: terrestrial biome; feature: animal house; material: Caecal content | place: Italy | collected 2015-05-05 | reverse complement strand
TTTTAGTTTGCATGGTGAATTTTGCAAATTGAATCTACAGGAGGTTAATAATGGGATTTAATTATGGATATGAGAAAAAGAAGTTTGATAGTAGATGGAAGCGTTTAGAAGTTGAGTATTGTGATGCAGGGATGAGCGAAGAACAGATTGCTGCCATGAAAGAATATGACTGGGCATGGTTTTGCAGTCAAAGGGTTTTTCAAAACCATACGCAACCAATACCTTGTGAACAATATGATGAAGTATGTGGTCAATCACAGCTGTTCCGAAAGTTTGCATCGTTATCTTATCAATGGGATGTTGATAAGATTGATCAAACGCGATATGGATGGTTGGCTTCGGTGGAAAACGAACAACTACTGTTGAGATTGAAGAAGCTGTCGAAGAAAGATTTGGAGCTATTGACATTACTTTTTGTGGATGGTTATCGTCAAATTGATGTAGCACGTCTTTGGCATTGTTCCAGAAGTGCTGTTGCACAAAGATTTAAAAAAATAAAAAAATTTTTGAATAACACTTAACAAATGAAGCGTATCAGTGCCTACCCATTGAGGGAAGAACATTCTCCCAATGTGGAGCTTGACAATTTCATAGACGGCATTTCCGGTACATAACCTATGTACGAGCGAATCAGGCACGCCGCGAAGATGGACAGCCCCAGGAGGTGATGAATAGGACTGTTCCGAGCGATCCACGTCAGCCTGATACCCGAAAGTGGCATTTCAGGGCGCGATGACTGCATAGGGGTTAAAGATACTTCCTCACGGCCTCCTAAAGACTTGGGGGGAACTCTGCGGCGCACGAGTAAAACGACGCTGTGGAGTTATGACAGCCGCGCCAGCGGAGACCGGAATGTCCCCATCGCCAGGGGTGCGTGGCAAATGTGGCGAGTAAATTTTTCAAAGTCAGATACCATGCGCTGGCAGCTTCGGTTGCCAGCGCATTCATGTGATTTTGAAAGCAACAACCACATCTTTGACAGAAAGGGGGACCACCTATGGAAAAATTGATTTCGCGGAAAGAGGCTGCCAAATTACTGGGGATTAGCATTGCCACTTTGGATGCAGCTCGAAACAGTGGGCTAATTTCCTATGTTCAGTATGTGCAAAATGGTTGCGTGTACTTTACAGATGCTGGCCTTCAGGAGTATATCGCAAAATGCACCCATCGTGCAAAGCCAGTGGAAAAAAGCGCTACATACCGCAAGCTGCGAAGTGTCCGAGCTTGAGCTGTTCCGTATCCTTGCTGGAACCTAATATGTCTGATAAAACAAAGGTACAGCGCTGGACATTATTCTTAGGAGGTGACGGAATTGGCAAAAAGAAAAAGGGCAATTCCTCAATATGGTACGGTCGTGCTTAACGGCATTGAATATTATAGAACCAGAGTCGAAGATTCGGATGGAAACAGAGTGGCGCTTTATGCAAAGACGCCCGAAAAGCTTTATGACAAGGAACTGGAGGCGTTAGAGCAGATTGACAGTACTACGTTTCGTCGAAGATCGCCTACGGTTGCTGAGTACTGTGAGAAGTGGCTGCTGATGCAGTCCGTCCATGTTCGGGCCACCACCTTGACAGATTATACCTCTAAGGTGCGGCGGCACATTATTGGAGCATTCCTGTAATCCGTAGAAATTGCGAATTGAAATAAAAAGAACCCCGCAGTAAGCTAGGGTTACATCTTAGCAGAGATGAAAATAACCAAAGCGAACTGGAGGTTCCAAATGAATTATACTCAAAATCGCAAGATAGCGCAAGTGACAGAAACAACTTTAGTCGTGGGGGTGGATATCGGAAGCCAGTGGCATTACGCGAGAGCGTTTGACTGGCGAGGAATTGAGATTACGAAAAAAGCATTTCGGTTCAGCAATGACCTGGATGGATACACAGCTTTTGAAAAATGGGTCCGAGAGACCGCTAAAAACTCTGCTAAGATGGAAGTGCTCATTGGCTGTGAACCTACAGGGCATTACTGGTATACGTTTGCGAGGTACGTTGGTTTGCATGGGATGAAACTGGCGTTCGTGAATCCTTACCACGTAAAGCAGAGCAAGGAAATGGACGACAACAGCCCACGTAAGACGGACGAGAAAGACCCGAAGACGATTGCAAAGCTGGTGACAGAAGGCAGGTACTCTTTCCCATACCTTCCGGAAGGGATCTATGCAGAACTGAGAGAAGCCGTGTCAGTCAGAGACCAGATCGTAAAGGCGATGAATGCGGCAGCCAACCGTATCCAACGCTGGTTGACCATCTACTTTCCAGAGTATCTGAAAGTATACAAAGTATTTGACTCAGTAAGTGGTCTGACGATGCTGTGGCAGGCACCGCTGCCGGAAGATGTAGTAAAACTTGGCGCAGATGGAATCGTTGCACTCTGGCACGAAAAGAAACTACGGGCTGTCGGAAAAAAGAGGGCTCAGACCCTGATCGAGGCAGCAAAGAGCAGCATTGGAATGCCCGGTGGCAACTGTGCAAAAATGGATCTGCATCTCCTGTTGGAAGATTACTTTACGAAAAAAGAGCAACTTGAACGCATTACGGCGGTGTTACAGGAAGAGCTCCTGAAGGTGCCGAATTCAGAAAAACTGCTTGCAGTCAAAGGAATTGGAATTATTACCGTTGCTGGATTTCTGGCTGAAGTCGGAGACCTTAGGCGTTTCACTTCTCCGAAACAGATCCAGAAGCTTGCAGGACTGGAACCGAAAGAAAACAGTTCTGGCAAGCACAAAGGCCGCACCTCGATCAGCAAGCGCGGCCGAAGGAAACTGCGCAGACTGCTGTTTCAGGCTGTCCTGCCGCTGATCCGCAGCAACGAGGATTTCCGGGAAGTGTACACCTATTACTCGACTCGAAAAGACAACCCGCTAAAGGGAACTCAGGCAGTGATTGCCGTGGGCTGTAAGTTGATCCGCATTTTTTATGTGCTTCTTTCACATGGTGCGGATTACAGCAGCACACGGTTCCGTGCGGATATTCTCCGTCCGGGACAGGCAAAAGCTGCTTGACGGACAACAAGACTCTATTCAGGCAAACGTCCATCTGTAAAGATGCTGAATAGAAGAAAGAAAACTGAATCAGGAAATCTGAGCCGGTTAGCCGCGTTAGAATTACACCTTGAGGCATGACCTCGTATTGGAGCAGCAGCGGCACCCATTTGTGGAGAGGCAGAACGAAGGAATTGAGGCCTCCGCTTGTCGGAGAAGCCTGCTGGATATGAGAGGTTTGCTGCCACAGAAAGTTGGGGAAAACAAGGGCCACAACGCAAGACGTGTCCACTGGCGTACCCGTTTTTCTGAAAACTGCACAGATACACCGTATCTGATGCTGACTTTATCCACATTCTCAGAATGGCCTGATCGTCCGTCCGCCGGAAAGGAACGATGATTCGCTCTCTCTGGCAATTGTACACAAAAATATATGGAGAGGGCTGGGAGACAAGAGAATGGCTGATGTATCCCTGGATGACATCCAACTTGCCCTCGTACCTGTTTCCAAGAAGTCGGCTTCGGTTTATAAGTCTGTGGTGATTCTCTGCAAGTCCATTTTCCGGGCGGCCAAGGAGAGCCATGTGATTGACGAGGACCCGACCATATACCTGGATGCAAAGGGAGGAGTTCCCCAGGAAGAAAGACAGGCATTGACGGATGAACAGGTTGAGCGGCTTTTGGACACGATCCGGGATTTGCCGCCCTATGTATTTGTGATGATCGGTTTATATGCCGGTCTGCGCCGGGAAGAAATCCTGGCGCTGCAATGGGATTCTGTGTATCTGGATGCAGAGGCTCCGTACTTAACGGTACGGCGGGCATGGCACACAGAACATAACAGGCCGGTCATTCTTACCGAGCTAAAGACCAAAGCGGCACAAAGAAACATTCCTCTCCCGGTCTGTCTGGTTGAATGTCTGAAAGATGCAAAGAAAAAATCCACTTCGGATTATGTGATTGCCAATCGGGACGGTGATCCGCTATCCTATACACAGTTTAAGCGGCTGTGGCAGTATATTGTGACGCGGACTGCAAAGCCGAGAATGGCCAGAAAACTTGTGGACGGAAAGTATGTAAAATATATGCTTTACCCGAAACTTGGAGAAAAAGCCAGGAATAACGGCCATGTGGTATATAGCCTGGATTTTGAAGTGACACCGCATCAGCTGCGGCACACCTACATCACCAATCTGATTCATTCTTCGGTGGACCCCAAAACGGTACAATATTTGGCGGGCCATGAAAGCAGCAAAATCACGATGGACATTTACGCAAAGGTCAAATACAACAGGCCGGATGATCTTGTCAAAGCAATGGGCTGTGCCTTTGACTTATGGGACGCTGTGTAAGTTCCGAACAATTCAGAAAATGAAGTAAGAGCGAGACAAGGATGTCTCGCTCTTAGTTTTTCCTTGGCCGTATCTTTGATTCAATTTGAAATCTCTGATAAAAAGGAGGTGTAGATACATCACCACGCGAGAAAGGAAATTAATTATGGCAAAGAAGAAAAAAAACATACCTCAATATGGAACCGTCACACGAAAGGGTGTCCTGTATTACAGAACCCGGATTCTGGACGCAGACGGCAAGCAGGTGAGCTTGTATGGGACTACCTGCGAGGAACTGTACGATAAAGAGCAGGAGGCGAGACGCCAGGTAGCGGAGATCATCTTCCACCGGGAGCATCCTACTGTGGCCGAGTATTGTGAGAAGTGGCTGTTGATGCAATCCGCAAAAGTGTCGCCGGCTACACTGAAGGGCTACGCCTCCAATATGAAGAACTACATTATCAAGCCTTTGGGAGATATGTATATGGAGGAAGTAACAGCGGATGATATTCGTCTGGCGCTGATCCCATTGTCCAATAAGTCCGAGAGCCTGCACAATACGGTGAATATGCTCCTCAAGTGCATTTTTTACTCGGCAGAGCGGAGCCAGTTGCTGGAATACAATCCGTGTGAGGGGATTTCGGCAAAAGGAGGGAAACCGACCCAAAAGAAAGATTCGCTGACAGACCAGCAGGTGGAAGTGCTGCTGGAAACCGTCAAAGGACTTCCGCCGTATCTGTTTACCATGATCGGCTTATATGCCGGTCTGCGCCGAGAAGAAGCTCTCGCCTTGCAATGGGATTGTGTGTTCCTCGATGCACCCACTCCATATATCTCTGTGCGGCGCGCATGGCGATCAGAGCATAACAGACCGGTTATCTCTACAACGCTTAAGACGAAAGCAGCAAGAAGGGATATTCCCATTCCCAAATGCCTTGTGAATTGTCTGCGGGAAGCCAAGGCTGCCTCCAAATCGGAATATGTGATTGCCGATAGTGAGGGACAGCCCTTGTCATATTCGCAGTTCAAACGTGTCTGGCAGTACATCGTTGTTCGGTCTACCAAGGAGCGTACCTATTATAAGTATGTGAACGGACAGAGCATCAAGTACACTGTTCAGCCGAGTCTGGGAGGACATCAGAAAAACAATCCCAACATTGTGTATAGCCTGGACTTCGATGTGACACCGCACCTGCTGCGGCATACCTACATCACCAATCTTCTGTATGCAGGTGTTGACCCCAAGACGGTCCAGTACCTTGCCGGACATGAGAACAGCAAGACAACTATGGACATCTATGCAAGAGTAAAGTATAATAAACCAGAACAGCTATTCGATGTAGTAAATTCTGCATTTCATCAAGCTGTCCCCTCGTAAAAGTGGCCTGTTTTTTGGTTAAGGAATAGGACAACCGAGGGGCCGAGGCTCAAAAAAGCCCGGAATATCAAGGAAAATCATCGCTCAGACGATTGAAGTACGGACTCAAGGCAGCCCGTAGAGCTCCGCAGTTCTCCAAACGTTAATCGGATACAATTATATACGATTCAGAACGCCGCAAGGCGCTGCATGGCCTCTCAGGACATTTGTTCTGGGGGGTTTTTGATTTTGGTATCTTTCTGAAGAGAGGTGTGATACTATAAAAGAAATCGAAAAAATGTATACGGTAAACCATGAGTACTGGCTCATTTTTTGACCGCCGTTTCCGGCGGCCGGGTTTACACATTAGTTGTTTTTGACTTGCTCCGGCAGATATCAGGTAACTGACCTGACCATAGATGGTAATGCACCGATGTTTACGGGATTTCGGGACAGAATTGAAATATTGTCTCGAGGACACTTGCCGCCGAAACAGACAGTTGAAGGTTTTTTTGCCGGGGAATCAGTTCCGGTCAACCAGAAACTGTCGGATATTTTTCTTCAGCTTCATATAAGTGAACGTTCTGGACGTGGTATACCTAAAATAACGGAACTTTATGGTGAAGACTGTATTGAACTTAGAGAGAATAGTATTGTGGTGACGATTCCTTTTGAACGGTTAGAGACAAAGGCGTATGCACCAGTTAATGATGAAAATGTACCAGATAGAACAGAAATTCCCCCAGTTGGAACAGAAATTCCCCCAGTTGGAATAAAAATTCCCTCAGATAGAAGCGAAAATCCTCTACTTAAAGAACCAGGTATAGAGGAACGTATACTAAGATTTTGCACTGAAGCAAAGAATATACAAGAAATTATGGAACATCTTGGATATCGCGACAAAAAAACTGTGCGTAAATATTTATCTCCGCTTCTTCAACAAGGGCGGATATCTATGACGATACCAGATAAGCCAAACAGCAAAAATCAGAAGTATATTACGATTAAATAAAAGATTTTGCAACATATGAGGAAAGTAATAAGAGAGACGGCCTCAATCGTTGTGAGATGTCAGTGATTTGTATCGTGTTTGAAATCATTTCATACTTATGCAGGCGGTTTTGGCGACAGATGCATTGCTGGTACGGTTCTATAGCCAGCAAAACAATTTCTAACTATTATTTCAAATTACTCTATGACAGAACAGACTGGAAAAGATACTTTAGAAAACTGCAGTGCCGCTGCATTTAAAGAGCTTTGGCACGGCTTATCCGCATTTTGCTTTTCACCCAGAAAACAAAGCGGAAAATCTACTAGGAGTATAACGGCAGAATGGATGATCTCTTATATGCGCCCAACGCAATCAGAAAAATACTGTCCAATGATATTTACTGCAAATGAAAGGCGGTTCCTGAACCGAAATGCTCCTTTCAGCCCGGAAACCGCCTTGTTCTGATATTGATTTATCTGGAACAGCGGAAGAGAAGTTCTTCCCATCTTCTGTCCACTTCTTTCTGGAATGCCTCCAGAAGATATTCATTGCCCTTTTTAAACAGATGTTTGAATCTGCCCTGAGGCCTTAAAAATTCCTCGATCGGTTTTTTGTTTTTCGGCTCATAGTTCAGGATCCATTTTCCTTCTACTACCTCAAACAGCGGCCAGTAGCATGTCTCTACGCCGAGTTTGCAGATTTCCATAATATCAGGAGTATTATATCTCCATCCCCGCGGACAGGGAGCCATAATATTCAGAAAAGCGGCTCCGGGCGTGTAGATTGCTTTCTCTGACTTGATATGCAGATCCTTGAAATTCTGCACAAAGGTAGTCTGTGCCACATAAGGGATGTCATGAGCTGCGATAATGGACGCCAGATCCTTTCGGTTCTGCGGTTTGCCGTTGCTCTGGGAACCAACCGGCGTGGTTGTTGTATCCGCGTAAATAGGCGTTGCCGACGACCGCTGGATTCCCGTATTCATGTAGGCCCCATTGTCGTAACATACATACACCATGTCATGATTGCGCTCCATAGCGCCTGAAAGTGACTGCAGACCGATATCGTAGGTCCCGCCGTCGCCGCCGAAGGTAATGAATTTGTATGTGGCGTCCAGTTTTCCTTTCCGCTTCAGCGCTTTGTACGCGCCTTCCACGCCGCTCAAGGTTGCCCCTGCATTTTCAAAGGCGTTGTGTATGTAGCTGTCCTGCCAGGAAGTGTAAGGATAGGTAAATGTTGAAACCTCCAGACATCCCGTGGCATTTCCGATCACTGCGTGGTCCCCTTCGTGGAGCCCGCGGAGCACATTTCTTACCGCAATGGTTCCGCCGCACCCTGCACACATTCTGTGACCCGGAGCCAGACGCTCCGGTTTATTCATTGTTTCTTTAAAATTATAAGCCATCTTTTGCGTCCCTCCTTACTCTCTGAGTCCCATATAGCGATATGTCTCGCCGGCGTCATCCTGATCGATCATTACCTGCAGATCCTCAAATACCTGCTCCATATCTTCCACGCGCACATCCCGTCCGCCAAGACCGTATATGATATTAGTAGCCAGGGCTGTGCTTCTTGCCCGGAAAAGAGCTGCCATTACGTCTGCTCCCAGCGGGCCGCCGTGATTGGTATATCCCTCTGCACGGTCCATAACAGCAATGGCTTTCACATTTTTCAGCGCGTCTGCGATTGCTTCGGCCGGGAAGGGACGGTAGAGACGGATTTTTAAAAGCCCGACTTTTTCTCCTTTTTCCCGCAGCCTGTCAATGGCGTCTTTTGTAGTTCCTGCCGCCGAGCCGATCATCACCACAGCCCGTTCGGCGTCGTCCAGCCGGTATGCTTCAAAAAGACCGTATTCTCTGCCGGAGAGTTCTGCAAATTCTTTCGCCACATCCAGTACCACCTGTTCTACGTGCCTCGTGCCCTCAGCCTGATTCCTTTTTGCTTCCATATAATAATCGGTTACGGAATAAGGACCTACAGCCATTGGGCACTCGGGATTAAGCAGGTAGTTTTCCGGTTCGTATTCACCGACAAAGGATCTGACCTCGTTATCTTCCAGCAGTTCGATATTCTCGACAGCATGGCTGGTAATAAATCCGTCCTGACAGATCATGATGGGAAGTTTTACATCCTTGTGTTCCGAGATGCGGAATGCCTGAACCATATTGTCATAGGCTTCCTGATTATTCTCTGCGTACATCTGAATCCATCCGGAATCGCGGGCTCCCATGCTGTCCGAGTGATCACAGTTGATATTGATCGGTCCCGAAAGGGCGCGGTTTACCAGAGCCAGCGCCAGAGGAAGCCGGTTGGACGCAGCAATGTAAAGCTCCTCCCACATATATGCCAGGCCGCAGGAAGAGGTTGCCGTCAGCGCCCGGGCGCCTGCCGCCGACGCCCCGATGGCCGCGCTCATGGAACTGTGCTCACTCTCTACCGGAATAAATTCCGTATCCACTTCTCCGTTTGCCGCAAAAGAAGCAAAGTACTGGGGAATCTCTGTGGACGGGGTAATGGGAAAAGCCGGGAATACATCCGGGTTAATCTGACGAAGCGCGATAGCTACGGCTTCATTTCCTGATAAACGATCTCTCTTTGCCATTTTAGTTCACCCCTTCCATTGTAATTGCCCCGAAGGGACATGCCTTCACGCAGATGCCGCATCCCTTGCAGTGGTTATAGTCGAATTCTGCTCTTTTTTTGTCGCGGACAGGAATGCAGCTGTCCGGACATACCGGAACACAGAGCAGACATTGTTTGCATTTTTCCTCGATAAATACCGGCTTGACGCTGCTCCATTCTCCTGTCGGAAAATCTTCGGAGGTTCCCGCTCCCGCAATGATCATACCTTCCGTCAGATCCTGCCATTTTGTTTTTAATCCCAGCCTGCTGATATCTGTTGCCATTAGTGCACCTCCTCAAATGCCATTTCAAGGGCTTTCATATTCCCTTCGATTACTTCCGGCTTATTTGCAAATTTGTGGTGGAAGGAAGCTCTCATTTCTCTGAGAAATGTGTCCTTCTCCATAATCTGAGCCACCTTTACGATCGCTGCGAGCAGCGGCGTGTTCGGGAAATATTTTCCCAGGGCAGCCATGGATATTTTCTTTGCGTCAATGGTATACACGCTGCCTCTATAGCCTTTCAGGTGCGGAATGATTTCTTCCTTTGGGCGATCGGTATTTATCAGGATCGCCCCGTCTTCTTTCAGGCCGCTGGTCACGTCCACTGTTTCCAGAAGAGACTCGTCTACGACCACAACATACTGGGGATCATAGATGTTGGAATGGGCGCGGATCACCGTATCGCTGATCCGGTTATAGGCAGTGATCGGCGCACCCATACGTTCCGGGCCGTATTCTGGAAAGCCCTGTACATATTTGCCTGTCTGGAATGCCACATCCGCAAGGAGCAGAGCGGCAGTTTTGGCGCCCTGGCCGCCCCGGCCATGCCATCTGATTTCTGTGTGGTTACTCATGTTCCTTCATCCTTTCTTTTATGGTGTCATATGCCGGCTTTGTATTTCCCTGCGAAAAAAGGTCCGCCCCAAATAGGGACGGACCTTTGAAATTCCGCAACCACCCTGTTTTTGCAAACAAGTACGAATACTGCGCACCAACATACGCGGTTCCTGTAACGGGAAACACCCGTGGAAACTTACAAATCAGTCTTCAGTTTCCATTCTCAGAGATGATTTTCAGAATCGGTCTTCCGCTGTCTTGCACCGCCGGCAGCTCTCTGCAGGTAAGGACTCGTCTCTTACTCCTTCTCATCATAGAATTTTTCTTCAATTAAATTTACAGAGTGCAATCTGTTTTCTGATTAAAAAAATTTTATCTTATAATCCTTTAAATGTCAACACAGTAAATTTATACAATTTATTTTTTTAATAACTGATTATTTTTTTAAACCTTCAGCAGTTTTTTTACGTCTTATATACAAAAGGAGTGAAGGAGGCGTGAAAAATACAGAGATTCATGCACTGATTAAAGCATATGCGGAACAAAAGCAGTTGGACTGCAGAACGGCAAGAGAACTTCTGCAGCGGATACTGAAAATTGTATTATCTGATCTTAAAAGAAAAGAAGAAAATGCAGGGGATCAGGAACAAAAAAGAACGGAGGAAAAGTAAGATGAGGATTAGAAAGTATTTGATCGCAGGGCTGGCAGCCGGGGCGGCGATGATGGCGCTGTCTGGATGCGGGAGCAAGGCGGAAATTGAGATGACAGATTATGTGAGTGTTGATTTCAGCGGGCTTGACGGAGAGGGGAAAGCAGAAGTTCATTTTGATGCGTCCGCTATGGAAATGGATATTTATGAGCAGCTGTCCGATGAAAAGAAGGAAAACCTGCGCCGCAATGGCGTCCAACCGCGGAAGATCACGCTCGGTGTGCGTCCGGAGCATATCGTTCTAACCAAGGGCGGCGAAAACGCGCTACATGGCAAGGTCGATGTCAGTGAAATGATGGGTTCGGCCGTGCACCTGCATGTAAAGTGCGGCGGAAAGGATGCGATCATTGTCGTTCCGACGCTGAACCTGAGCGAAAAACCGCTGGAA
>OERQ01000118.1_pt1 | contig 11301 bp, 7 predicted proteins | sample 1540011 | NCBI WGS metagenome assembly OERQ01 (sample SAMEA3891881, study PRJEB23780) | metagenome | biome: terrestrial biome; feature: animal house; material: Caecal content | place: Italy | collected 2015-05-05 | reverse complement strand
CTACCAGATTGTGCCGGATGCAGAAATCCTTATGCCAAAACAGAAAAGTCAGGAAATCGGGAAATGCCCTGTGTGTGGGAATGATGTTATCGAGGGAGCGAAAGGTTGGTTCTGTGTAAACCGAACCTGCCCGTTTGCGTTGTGGAAACAGAACCGCTATTTTGACAGTATCGGGGAAAAGCTTACTGCTTCTGTGGCAGAAAAACTTCTGGCAAATGGAAAGGTGCGGATGAAAGGCTGTAAATCTGCAAAGACAGGGAAAACCTTTGACGCGGTATTGATTCTGGAGACAGATGCAGATGGAAAAGCACGGTTTCGTCTGGATTTTGAGGGAGGAAAGAAATGAGCAGAATTGAGAAATGGAATGAGATTACAGGTGCAGAGCAGGAACAGGGGATGATGGAAGCTTTTCTTGAAAGCAGGACAGACAGCTATGCGATCCTTCAGCTCCGTGATATTGATGAAACCAGAAAGGAACAGTTTGCTTCTTTGGATTATCTGCACAGGCAGGGGAAAGAACCGGACATCGACCATTATGAGATCGTGTATACGGCTGATCTTCCGACATTTACAGACAGAGATGTTATGCTTGAGTCTCTTTATACAAAGTTCAACATTGATCACCCTGCGGATTTTACCGGGCACAGCCTGTCTGTCAGCGACATCGTGGCATTGAAGACGGGCGGCGTGGTATCCTGTCATTATGTGGATTCCGTGGGATTTACAGAGCTGAAGGATTTCTTACGCGCAGGAAACCATTTGAAAAATGCAGAAATGACACTGGAAGATGATTACGGAATGATCGACGGCATTATTAATAATGGAAGGGCGGAGTCAGACAGAGAGCGCCCGTCTGTACTGGAAAAACTGAAAGCAGCTTCCGATACGGAGCACGGTCTGCCGGTTCATTTCGGAAGAACAGAGGAAAGGGAACTGGAATAATGGATTTCACACAGGAGGAACGTATGCTGATGATGATTTATAATCCCGGAAGCCGGGAGGAATTAGTGGTAGAACTGGAAACAATGAAGGGGCAGCTTCGCCCAGGAGAGAGACGGCTTCTGCGTCTGACAGATACCGTGATCGGTAAGCTCCGGAAGATAACGGATGAAGAGTTTGACCGGATTGATTTGTACCCTGATGTAGAAGCGTAAACCAAATGGAGGCATAAATGTCAAAACTTCTGTATTTTTCAGCTCTGGCGGAACATTCGGCAGAGCAGCTTACAAAAAGCCGGGAACAGTGGACTGCCTTTCTTACCACTGTTGCCCGGCTTTATAAGTACCCCTATCACGATCAGCTTTTGATCCATGCACAGCGGCCGCAGGCGACAGCCTGTGCAGAGTATGACTTCTGGCGGGATCGGATGAACCGCTTTGTGAAACGCGGATCTCATGGAATCGGACTTATAGATGTGTCGGGAATGAAACCCCGGCTTCGTTATGTATTCGACGTGGCAGATACAGGAGAACGCGCGGATTCCAGACCTGTGCAGCTGTGGAAGATGGAGGAAGCGCACAGGAAGCCGATAGAGGCGGCACTGGAGTACCGGTTCGGAACGGATTCAGAGCTTGGACTTGCACAACAGATCAGCATGATCACGGACAGGCTTGCGTTGGATTACTGGTCAAACTACGGGAAACAGGTGCTCGACATCATTGCAGACAGTTATCTTGAAGGGTATGATGAGAGAAAGATCGAAAATGAATTCCGGATGACGGCATCAGTCAGCGCTTCTTATGCACTGTACATCCGTTGTGTGGATAATCCGGACGATTATATTGACGAGGAAGATTTCCGGGAGATTTTCGATTTTAATACTGCAGGTACAGTAAATGCACTGGGAACGGCTGTCAGCGAGATTTCCGCAGAGGTATTCCGGGAGATTGAGATCGCCGTCCGAAACTATGAGAAGAGCAGGCAGGAAGAAAGGAGCAGCCGCCATGATGAAAGAACTGACATACACGAAACAGGGAGAGTATTACCTTCCGAATCTGACATTGGGAGAAACGAGAGAGCAGCCTCTGGGCAAATACGGGATGATGCGCAGGAACTTTCTGCAGGAGAACAAGCCGATTCTTTACAACGATCTGATCCTGAAAGAGAAACTGTTCGACCATCTGCGGGAGATCGAAGAGACAGCGAACTGGAGACTGGAGCAGATGATGAAAGAACTGTTGGAGAAGAATCCGGCTCCCGACAAGAAGACGCATCAGATGGAATGGGTGCAGCATATGAACGCCCTGAAAGCGCAGGCGGAGGAAGTAATCCTGAACGAGCTTATCAACAGTTAAGCCTTGATCTGCCCCCATCGCCGGAAAAACAGAATATCATAGAGAGAACAGAGGAAGCAGCGAGTGAAGAGCCCGCTGCTTTTTCTGTGGGTGAAGTACAGTCTGCAGAGCCCGAAAACTATCATATTACGGATGAACATCTCGGTGAGGGCGGAGCAAAGACAAAGTACCGTAGAAATGTGGAAGCAATCCGCACTCTGCAACAGATTGAAGCAAGCGGAAGATATGCAACACCGGAAGAACAGCAGATCCTTTCCCGGTACGTGGGATGGGGCGGGCTTGCGGATGCGTTTGACAACAGAAAGGACAGTTGGTCGTCAGAATACCGGGAGTTAAAAAGCCTCTTGTCTGAAGAGGAATACGCTTCTGCCAGAGCATCGACTCTCAACGCACACTATACGAGCCCTGCGGTCATAGAGGCGATCTACGAAGCTGTGGAGCGGATGGGATTTAACCACGGAAATATTTTAGAGCCGTCTATGGGGATCGGAAATTTCTTCGGATTGCTTCCGGAGTCAATGCAGGAAAGCAGGCTTTACGGAGTAGAGCTTGATTCCATTACAGGACGGATTGCGAAGCAGCTTTATCCGAAGGCGGATATTACAGTAGCGGGATTCGAGACAACGGACCGCAGGGATTTCTTTGATCTGGCGGTGGGAAATGTACCGTTCGGGAATTATAAAGTGAGGGATAAAGGCTACGACAGGCTGAATTTTTCCATTCACAATTATTTCTTTGCAAAGACTCTGGATCAGGTGCGTCCCGGCGGAATCATTGCCTTTGTGACAAGCCGTTATACGATGGACGCGAAAGATCCGTCTGCAAGAAAGTATCTGGCGCAGAGAGCGGAGCTGTTAGGCGCAATCCGGCTTCCGAACAATGCATTCCGGGCAAATGCGGGAACTGATGTTGTGTCAGATATTCTCTTTTTACAGAAGAGAGAGCATCCGGTGGACATCGAGCCGGACTGGGTGCATCTTGACATGACGCCGGAAGGCTTTCCCATCAACAGTTATTTTACAGAGCATCCGGAAATGATATTGGGAGAACTGACAGCGGAAAGCACGCAGTACGGAAAAGAGGAATGTACAGTTGTCCCGATTCCGGGAAGGAAACTTTCAGAGCAGCTTCGGGAGGCAGTCACTCGTCTGCACGGAAGATATCTGGAGCCGGAGCTTGCAATCAATGAAGCAGATGAAATTTTGCAGGATGTAATACCCGCGGACCCGAATGTAAAAAACTATTCCTATACGGTAGTTGACGGCGAGGTGTATTACAGAGAGAATTCGGCAATGCGCCGGATGGAGCTGAACGATACGGCAAAAGAGCGTGTCAAAGGGATGGTTCAGCTCCGGGAGATCGTCGGGGAACTGATGGAGTATCAGTTGGAGGACTATCCGGATGAAATGATCCGGGAGAAACAGGAAGAATTGAACCGGGCTTATGATGAATTTACCGGGAAATACGGGATTATCAACTCCCGGGGAAATGCACAGGCGTTTTCAGATGATTCCTCTTACTATTTGCTCTGCTCTTTGGAGAATATTGATGAAGACGGCAAGATGGAAAGCAAGGCGGATATGTTTACAAAACGGACGATCCGGCCGGAACGGAAAGTAACGTCCGTAGATACGCCGGAAGAAGCCCTTGCCATTTCCATCGGAGAGCATGGAAAAGTGGATCTGCCATATATGTCGGAGCTTCTCGGGACACCCGGCGAGTATGACCGGATCACAGAGGAACTGCGTGGCGTAATCTTTAACGATCCCCTTGCACCGGAAGAGCCGGCGACAGGATGGCAGACGGCGGATGAATACCTTTCCGGCGATGTTCGGAGGAAGCTTCGGATCGCACAGATAGCGGCAGAGAAAAATCCGGATTTTGCCGTGAATGTGGAAGCGCTCAGACAGGCGCAGCCGAAAGATCTGGATGCATCGGAAATCGATGTGCGGCTCGGCGCCACATGGATTGACCGGGACTATATTCAGCAGTTTATGGAAGAGACATTCGATACGCCTTTTTACCTGCAGAGGAATATTCAGGTCAATTTCTCTTCTGCTACGGCAGAGTGGCGGATTACAGGGAAAAGCGCACCCGGTATCCATGATGTCAACGCATATGTCACTTACGGCACAAACCGGGCGAACGCGTATAAGATTCTGGAGGAAACACTCAATCTGAAAGATATCCGTATTTATGACACGTATGAAGACGCCGACGGAAAAAAGAAAAGAGTCCTGAACAAAAAGGAAACGACCCTTGCACAGCAGAAACAGCAGGCAATCAAAGACGCTTTTGCCAACTGGATCTGGCGCGATCCGCAGAGAAGGGAAGAACTTGTAACTCGCTACAATGAGCTGTTCAACTCCACCCGTCCTAGAGAATATGACGGCAGCCATATCCGCTTCGGAGGGATGAATCCGGACATTAAGCTCCGTCCCCATCAGTTAAATGCTATCGCCCATGTGCTTTACGGCGGAAATACGCTGCTCGCCCATGAAGTGGGCGCAGGAAAAACATTTGAGATGGCGGCTTCCGCAATGGAATCAAAGCGGGTGGGACTGTGCCAGAAGAGTATGTTTGTCGTGCCGAATCATCTGACGCTCCAGTGGGCAAATGAATTTCTGCGGCTGTATCCGGGTGCAAAGCTGCTTGTCGCGACGAAAAAGGATTTCGAGACTGCCAGAAGGAAAAAGTTCTGTGCCCGGATCGCCACAGGAGACTATGATGCAGTCATTATCGGGCACTCACAGTTTGAGAAAATCCCGATTTCCGCAGAACGTCAGGAGCGGCTCTTACAGGAGCAGATCGACGATATTGAGGACGCGATCGCTGAATTAAAATACAGTAAGGGAGAGACATTTACCATTAAACAGATGGAAAAGACGAGAAAGACGCTGCAGACTCGATTGGATAAACTGATGGCAGAAGAGAAGAAAGACGATGTGGTGACATTCGAGCAGTTAGGCGTAGACAGGCTCTTTGTGGATGAGAGCCATGCGTTCAAAAATTTGTTTCTTTATACAAAAATGAGGAACGTAGCAGGGCTTTCCACCTCAGAAGCACAGAAGTCTTCCGATATGTTTATGAAGTGCAGATATATGGATGAAATCACAGGAGGGAGAGGGATCGTCTTTGCCACGGGAACGCCGGTGAGTAACTCCATGTCAGAGCTTTATACGGTGATGCGTTATCTTCAGTACGGCACACTCCAGAAAATGGGGCTGACACATTTTGACTGCTGGGCTTCTACTTTCGGGGAGACAACGACAGCCATAGAGCTTGCACCGGAGGGAACCGGATACAGAGCGAGGACGCGGTTTGCAAAGTTTTTCAATCTTCCGGAGCTGATGAATCTGTTCAAAGAGGTTGCGGATATTAAGACGGCAGATCAGCTCAACCTTCCTGTGCCGGAGGCAAAGTTTGAGACAATTGTAGTGCAGCCGTCAGAGATTCAGAAAGAAATGGTGGCAGAGCTGTCACAGAGAGCGGCGGATGTTCACAGCGGTTCGGTTGATCCGAGCATCGACAATATGCTGCGGATCACTTCTGACGGGCGAAAGATCGGGCTTGACCAGAGACTGATGAATCCGCTTCTTCCGGATGATCCGGGAAGCAAGCTGAATGCCTGCGTGGAAAATGTACTGCGAATATGGGAGGAAGGAAAAGCCGACCGACTGACGCAGCTTCTCTTCTGTGATCTGTCTACGCCGAAGAATGACGGCAGCTTCAATGTCTATGATGATATCCGGGATAAATTGGAGAAAGCAGGAGTGCCGCCGGAAGAGATTGCTTATATCCATGATGCGAATACGGAGACAAAGAAAAAAGAACTGTTCGCGAAAGTCCGAACCGGACAGGTGCGGGTGCTCATGGGGAGTACACAAAAAATGGGTGCAGGGACGAACGTACAGGATCGATTAGTTGCAATCCATCATCTTGATGTGGGATGGCGTCCGTCTGACATGACGCAGCGGAACGGTCGTATCATCCGGCAGGGAAACCGGAACAAAGAAGTACAGGTCTATAATTACGTGACAGAGGGAACATTTGATGCTTATTTGTTCCAGACATTGGAGAATAAACAGCGGTTCATCAGCCAGATTATGACGAGTAAAAGCCCTGTACGTTCCTGTGAGGATGTGGATGAACAGGCTCTTTCCTACGCTGAGATCAAAGCGCTCTGTGCGGGAAATCCGCTGATTAAAGAGAAAATGGATCTGGACGTAGACGTGGCAAGGCTGAAAGTCCTGAGAGCAGACCATATGAGTCAGCAGTACCGTCTGGAAGATCAGCTTCTCAAATATTTTCCCGCCGAGATCAAAAGTCAGGAGAGCCTGATCCGGGGGATGGAAGCAGATATCCGTACAGCAGAATCCCATCCGCAGGTGAAAGACGGATTCTGTGGGATGGAGATTATGGGAAAGAGTTATGCGGAGAAAGAAGAAGCAGGAGAAGCAATTCTTGCTGCCTGTAAAGGAATGAAAAGCACAGATTCTCTGCAGATCGGTTCGTACCGTGGATTTTCTGTAGAGCTTACGTTTGACAGTTTTAGTAAAGATTTCTCTGCCGTACTGAAAGGTGCTGTTAGCCATAATGCTGTGTTGGGAACAGATGCAAGAGGAAATATTACGAGAATTGATAATGTCCTGGCTAATATTTCTGTCCGAATGGAACGGGTGGGAGAGAAGCTGACGGATTTAGTATCACAACAGGAATCGGCAAAAGCTGAATTGGGGAAGCCGTTCCCGCAGGAAAAGGAGCTTACAGAGAAAAGCGCACGTCTGGCAGAACTGGATTCTCTGCTGAACATGGAAGAACACGCAGACGGACAGAAATGTGAAAGTGTGGATACCGAAAAAAGTGGGAAAAGAATTTCCGTGTTGGCGCAGCTGAAAGAAAAAGCGGAGACGGTACAGCCTCAGAGCCGCAGGATAGAACGAGAGGAAGTATTGTAATGGAGAAGAGAAACCGGCAGATGCATTTCCGACTGACTGCAAGTGAAATGGAACGTGTGGAAACGAAAATGAAAGAACTCGGTATCAAAAGTCTCTGCGCATATCTGAGGAAAATGGCTCTGGACGGGTACTGCGTAAAACTCGATCTGCAGGACGTGAAAGAACTGGTCAGCCTGCTTCGGCGATGCAGCAACAATCTGAATCAGTATGCAAAGAAGGCAAATGAAACAGGGAGCATTTATGCGGCTGATATCGAAGATCTGAGAGTGCGTCTGGATGAAATATGGGATGGTGTAAAAGAAATCCTCGAACGGCTTGCAGGAATCTCGTAGGGGAGCAGATACAGCATGACGCTGTGTCTGCTACATAGTGACGAATAATTATAGAATACAGTGCTTGACATCCTTGTGAAAATAGTTTGCGTATAGTAGAATCAAAACATAAAGAAGGAGGTGCATAACGATGATGTGGCTGATAAAACTTCCGTTTCGGATACTTGCGATTCCGGTCTTTCTGGTGGCATTCCTGATCCTGATCGTCATAAAACTGCTGTCCTATCTTGGAAATCTGGCGGGCGGTCTGGTGATATTGATTGTGGCAGGAGGAATCATTTTCTATATTTATAAAATGCAGTGGACGAATCTGTTCCTGTCGGTCTTGGTCGGAGTCTTGGTTCTGGCTGCGATGTTTTGCGCCACAATCATTGAGATGACGATGGAACGGATCTGCACTGCAGTCGGAGATTTTATTCGTTACTAAAAAACAAATATAAAGAATAGATACATGAGCTGCCAACCGGCGGCTCTTTTTTCTTGTAACGGCAAGAGATAGCCGTGCTTGCCGGAGCATTTGTTGGAGAAGGGAGGTGTACACAAGAATGGCAGTGACTCGTCTGATTCCGCTGCATATCAACAAAGGAAAGACGATAGCGCAGTGTCTTACAGACCGATTGGAGTATGGAAAGAACGGTAGAAAAACAGAAGACGGAAAATATATCAGCTCCTATGCGTGCGATCCTCGGACTGCAGATGAAGAATTCCTTCTTGCAAAACGACAGTATCTTCATATTACCGGGAGAAAGCAGGAGAAGGATGTGATCGCCTATCAGATCAGACAGTCTTTCAAGCCGGGAGAAATCTCACCCGAGAAAGCGAATGAGATCGGCTATGAACTGGCAAAGCGTTTTACAAAAGGGCGTCATGCATTTATCGTAGCAACCCATACGGACCGGGCGCATATCCACAATCATATTTATTTCAATTCTACATCTCTGGACTGTAAGAGAAAGTTCCGGGATTTCCGTTTTTCATGGAAAGCGCTCAGCCGGATCAGTGACCGTATTTGTCTGGAACATGGATTATCCATCGTAGAACCAAAGCGCAGAAAAGCTAAGAAAAAGATCGATCGTCCGAAGTGTCCATCACAAAGAAATAGGTTGCGCATGGCCATAGATGCAGCTCTCGAGAAAAAGCCGAAAGACTTTGATGAACTGATAAAACTTCTTGAAGCGGACGGCTATGAATTTAAAAATGGCAAACATCCTGCATTCCGCGAAAGTGGTAAAAAGAATTTTCTGCGGTTGCGGTCATTGGGAGAAGGATACGGTGAAGAAGAGCTTCTGGCAGTTATTTCCGGAAAATCCGAATCAAGAAGAAAAGAGAAAAAGACGCAACGCCAAACTAAGCCGGGGCTGGATCTTTTGATTGATATTCAGGAGAAGCTGAGTCAGAGGAAAGGTGCAGGATATGAGCGGTGGGCGAAGGTCTTTAATCTGAAACAGATGGCACAGGTTATGTGCTTCCTGCAGGAGAATGGACTTACAAGCTATGATGAATTGTCAAAGAAGACAGATGAAATGACTGCACGTTTCAATCAGCTTTCGGAGATGATCAAAATATCAGAAAAACGTCTTACGGAGATCGCTGTGTTAAGAACACATATCATAAATTATTCTAAGACGCGAAATGTGTATGTGGCATATCGGAAAGCCGGATACAGCAGAAAGTTTTATGAGGCGCACCGGGAAGAGATTACGCTTCATAAAGCTGCGAAAGAGGCATTCAATCAACTGAATGTGAAAAAGATTCCTCGGGTAAAAGAGCTGAATATGGAGTATGCAGAAGTGATGAAGCAGAAGAAAGCCGCATATGCGGAGTACCGCTCTGTGAGAAAAGAAATGCAGGATTATGTGATCGCGAGAAAGACTGCAGCGGCAATACTGGAGATCGACCTCGAAGCCGAAGCTCGGAAAAGTCAGGAGCAGGAAAAAGAAAAAGATACGAAAAGGGATACCGGAAGGTAAGATGAACCGGAGCAGATGTCATGGAAATGTATGATGTCTGCTCCGGTCTTTTCCTTTGCGCCTGCAGCGCAAAAGCGTTCGGAACGAACGCGCAGCCATCATCGGGGATGATGAATATGAGGGGATTGGGGAGGCTTCACCAACAAGCAGAATGACGGGAAAGCGCCGGAGGGCGGTGAGCGGAATGAGCAGAGTGGTACCGCTCTGCCCTGCTTGCTAAGTTTGTATAGTAATTGATAAAATGGAAATATAGTGTTGTTATTGATGGAAAAATATTTCTATGCTATACTATTTTAAATTTCAGCATTCGCTGAATTAAATTCACTATTAGCATGATTCAAGGAAGTGTTTCCATAGATAATAGATGGAGTGTTTATTATGACAGTGAGTTATAAGAAATTATGGAAGTTATTAATTGATAAAGATATGAAAAAGAAGGATTTATGTATTGCCGCAGGAATTAGCCATGCGTCAATGGCAAAACTTGGAAAAAATGAAAATGTTACAACTGATGTATTAGTAAAAATTTGTACAGCACTAAATTGTGATATTGGCGATATTATGGAAATAACAATTGATTGTAAGTGTGACTAGCAAAAGTTATATATATGTTATGGAGATAATTATGAACGACTCAAATTTAATGAAATTATTTTCTAAGCCGTTACCATCTACGAGATCGGGTGCTTTTTATAATACTTTTCCTTATCCGACCAAAATTTCTCCTGAAGCTATAGCTGTATATATTGCTTCTTTAACGGAACCAGGAGATACTGTTTTGGATGCATTTGGAGGGAGCGGTAGTACAGGAATTGCTGCATTGCTTTGTGAATACCCTACCATTAAAATGAAAAAGTTGGCTAAAGAATTTGATATAAATCCAAAATGGGGAAAAAGAAATGCGGTTATTTATGAAATTAGTACATATGGTTCTTTTGCAGCGAGAACTCTTACAAATCGGTTGAAAGCAAATGAGTTTAAGAGTGCTGTAAAGGATTTTATACAACAAGCAGAAAATGAGCTGAATTGGTACTACAGAACTAAAGATCCATATGGCAATGAGGGTATCATACGTCATATTATTTGGAGTGAAATGTTGATCTGTCCTTCATGTGGGAATGAGTTATCATACTTTGATAATGGTACAAGCCGCAATCCTGTACAATTTCTAAAAACGATTACATGTCCTTATTGTCAAGAGACACATGATATTCAAAGTTTTAAACCGGCTTTAGAAAGAGTTTATGATTCACTTTTGAATAAATATACTATTAGAAAAAAGCGTGTACCTGCATGGGTATATGGTACAACTAATGGGAAAAATTGGGATCGTAAAGCAAACGATGATGATAGAAATTTTATTCAGTCCTTGGAAAAAAAGAATTATGAACCCTCCGATATACCAAAAGAAATATGTTGGGGGGAACTTCATAGAGCAGGATATCATTTAGGTATTACTCATTTACACCAGTTCTATACAAAAAGAAACTACAGCGTTATGTATAGGCTTTGGAGACTAACAGAGCAGTATCCCGATAAAGTTAGGGATGCATTACAGCTTCTGTTACTTAGTTATAATGCTACTCATTGTACAATGATGACTCGTGTAGTTGCAAAACGAAATTCTAAAGATTTTGTCTTAACAGGTGCACAAAGCGGGGTCTTATATATAAGTAGGTTGCCTGTTGAAAAGAATATTCTTTTAGGATTAAAAAGAAAGTATGCTTCATTTTATGAAGCATATAGC
>OERQ01000116.1_pt1 | contig 11385 bp, 10 predicted proteins | sample 1540011 | NCBI WGS metagenome assembly OERQ01 (sample SAMEA3891881, study PRJEB23780) | metagenome | biome: terrestrial biome; feature: animal house; material: Caecal content | place: Italy | collected 2015-05-05 | reverse complement strand
CGCATCATGTGCTGGATCAGGTGCTGAACTGGACCGGGCGTGAACCGGAGGATGATATGACGGTGCTGGCCATCGGACTGTGGGAATGCTGAAGAAGCGCGGAAGTGCTGTCTTGAAATTTCCCTGTGTATTGGGTATAGTTTACATATGATGGAAAAGATAGAAACAAAGACGGAGGCCCTGATCCGGGAATATAACATGATACAGCAGGGAGATGTTGTGATTGCAGGCGTATCGGGCGGCGCAGATTCGGTATGTCTGCTTTTTGTGCTCTGCAGCCTGAGGAAAAAGCTTGGATTTTCAGTAAAGGTGTGCCACGTAAACCATGGGCTCAGGGGGAAAGCGGCGGACGCTGACGAGCGGTTCGTAAAGGGACTGTGTCGGAAGCTGGATGTTCCCTGCCGGATTTTTCATAAAAATGTAGAATTAATTGCCAGAAAAAGGAAACAATCTTCTGAGGAGGCCGGGCGTGCGGTGCGCCGGGAATCCTTTGAGATCATGTGCAGGGAGGACGGAGGAACAAAGATTGCCACGGCCCACCACCGGGATGATAATGCGGAAACTGTGCTGCTGAATCTTGCCCGGGGGACAGGGCTCCGCGGACTGTGCGGCATTCGTCCGATATATGGAAACTGGATCCGTCCGCTGCTGGGCGTCTCCCGGGAGGAGATCGAGACTGCCCTTGTGCAGGCGGAAATAACCTGGAGAAAGGATGGCAGCAACGAGGAAGACATCTATACGAGAAACCGGATCCGGCACAATATCCTTCCGGTCTTTTGCGCACAGATAAACGCGGAAACAGTCCGGCATCTTGATGAACTGTCCAGGCAGTCTCAGAATATCTGGGCCTATCTGATGCAGGGGGTGGATGAGGCATGGAAGAGATGCGTGGATGTCAGGGCCGGGGAACCGGCAGTTCTGGAGATCCGGGAGAGAGCATTGGCAGAAGAGGCGCCGGCAGTGCGACAGCAGCTCATCCATCGGTGCATCTGTACAGCGGCCGGGATGAGCAGGGATGTGGAGGCAGTCCATGTGTCAGGCGTGCAGGAACTGTTTGGCCGGCAGCCGGGAAAACAGATCAGCCTGCCTCACGGCGTGACGGCGCTGCGGACTTACAGGGGCGTGGCCCTGGAAAAACATGAGCATCAGAAAAGCGGAGACGGCCCGGACAGCATCTGCCCCAAGGAGCTGGCTGTTCCGGGAGAGACGTATATCCCCGGCGCATCCTGGATCATCTCATGCAGGATTTATGAGAGAACAGAGCAAAACGCAGAAGTGGAGATTCCGCAAAAAAGTTACACGAAATGCTTTGACTATGATATAATAAAACATACACCTTCTGCACGGAGAAGGCAGCCGGGAGATTATCTGGTTATCGGAAAAGACGGGGGAAGACAGAAACTGAAATCCTATTTTATCAATGAAAAGGTGCCCCGCAGGGAAAGAGATCAGATGCTCCTGATCGCAGACGGAAGCCATGTTATGTGGATCCCGGGCATGAGGATGAGTGCAGAATACCAGATCAGTAAAGAGACAAAAAGGATTCTTGAGATAAAAATAACGGAGGAAAAAACAGATGGCAGAGAAAATCAGAGTTCTGATCCCGGAAGAAGAGGTGGATCGGAGAATTAAAGAATTGGGAGAGAAGATCAGTGAAGATTACGCGGGAAAGCAGATTCATCTGATCTGTATTCTGAAGGGCGGAGTATTTTTTATGTGTGAACTGGCTAAAAGGATCACTGTGCCGGTATCCATGGATTTTATGTGTGTAGGCAGCTACGGCGACGGGACGAAATCCAGCGGAGTCGTCCGTATTGCTAAAGATCTTGATGAATCAATAGAAAATAAAGAAGTGCTTATTGTGGAGGATATTGTGGATTCGGGCAATACACTGTATTACCTGATGGATGTCCTCAAAAAGAGAAATCCGGCGGGAATGCGTCTCTGCACGCTTCTGGATAAACCGGATCGCAGGGTAAAGGATGTGAAGGCAGATTACCTGGGCTTTGAGATCCCGGATGAATTTGTGGTGGGATACGGACTGGATTACGCCCAGAAATATAGAAACCTTCCCTTCATAGGAGTGGTGGAAGGACTGGAAGAACAGGAAGGAGTATAACAGCATTGAATAATAGCAGAAAATACAGGAGCGTAAGCGGCCCCACCATTATTATGTTCATTATTATCGTGGCCGCCGTGTTCTGGATGGCAAGCCAGCTTCAGATGCATCAGCAGGAAATGACCTATACTCAGTTTATGGCAGAAGTAAAGGCTGACAATGTGACGGACGTATATATCGAGCAGAGCCGGGCCGTACCTACAGGCACTGTGACATTTAATCTGAAGGAGGATGATTCCACCAGAAAAGTAAATGTTTCAAATGTAGAAGAAGTTGAAAGATTTCTCGAATCGCAGAAACTGGACTACCGGATGGAGGCAGTGCCGCAGGAGTCTGTCTTAAGTTCGATCCTTCTTCCTCTGCTCATTACGATAGGAGGCATCGCACTGATCTTTTTCCTGATGAACCGCCAGGGCGGAGGCGCCAATGCGAAGGCGATGAATTTTGGGAAAAGCCGCGCGCGGATGTCGGGGCAGAACGAGATTAAAGTGACCTTTGCCGATGTGGCCGGGCTTAAAGAGGAAAAGGAAGAACTGGAAGAAATAGTGGACTTCCTGAAATCCCCGAAAAAATATGTACAGGTGGGAGCGAGGATCCCCAAGGGTGTTCTTCTGGAGGGACCTCCCGGAACCGGAAAGACACTGCTTGCCAAAGCTGTGGCAGGAGAAGCAGGCGTGCCGTTTTTCAGTATTTCTGGTTCCGACTTTGTCGAAATGTTCGTGGGCGTGGGTGCGTCCCGTGTCAGAGATCTGTTTCAGGATGCAAAGAAAAATGCGCCCTGTATCGTGTTTATTGACGAGATTGATGCCGTTGCCAGACGAAGAGGCAGCGGTCTTGGAGGCGGACACGATGAGAGAGAGCAGACTCTCAATCAGCTTCTGGTGGAAATGGACGGATTTGGCGTCAATGAGGGAATCATTGTGATGGCGGCAACGAACCGGAAAGATATTCTCGATCCTGCAATCCTGCGCCCGGGCCGTTTTGACCGGAATGTCATCGTGGGACGCCCGGATGTGGGCGGCAGGGAGGAAATCCTGAAAGTACATTCTAAAAATAAACCCCTCGGGGACGACGTGGATCTGAAACAGATCGCTCAGACAACGTCGGGCTTTACGGGAGCTGACCTGGAAAATCTTCTCAACGAGGCTGCAATCCTCGCCGCCAAGGATAACAGGATATTTATACAGCAGCAGGATATCCGCCACGCTTTTGTAAAGGTCGGTATCGGGCCGGAGAAGAAGAGCCGGGTCGTGTCTGACAAAGAACGCCGGATCACAGCATACCATGAGTCGGGGCACGCTATTTTGTTCCATGTGCTCCCGGACGTGGGACCTGTGTACAGTGTGTCGATCATCCCCACAGGCGGAGCGGGGGGATATACCATGCCCCTGCCGGAAAGAGACGATATGTTTAACACTAAGGGACATATGCTCCAGGAGATCACGGTGGCTTTGGGAGGACGTGTGGCGGAAGAAGAGATTTTTGACGACATCACGACCGGGGCGTCACAGGATATCCGCCAGGCGACTGCTATTGCAAAATCAATGATCACAAAATTCGGTATGTCCGAGCGTCTGGGCCTGATCAATTATGACAATGACAGCGATGAGGTGTTTATCGGACGTGATTTCGGACACACTTCCAGAGGATACGGAGAAAAAGTAGCCGGGACCATTGACGAGGAAGTGAAGAGGATTATCGATGAATGCTATGAAAAAGCACGCGCGATCATCCGGGAGCACCACAATGTGCTCGATGCCTGTGCAAACCTTCTGCTGGAAAAGGAAAAGATAACGAGAAGTGAATTTGAAGCACTGTTCGAGAACTGCGGAGCGGATGCGTAGAAAGCGTCCGCTCCTTGCGCCGTCTTGAGGAACTGCGGCACAGACTTAAACAGAGGAGATGAGATATATGAACAGGGAGGCGCTGTTTTGTGACGGCACGGGGGATTATGTGATCCCTCCTGAACCGTCTGAAAATGAAAAAATCGTGCTGAGATTCCGCACTGCCCATAATGATGTGGAAGAGGTGAATATTCTGACAGGCGGCAGGAGCCATGCCATGTGGAAGACCTGCAGCATGGGAGAATTCGACTACTATGAGATTGTCTGTCAGCTCGGCAGAGATCCTTTTGAGTATGCGTTTGAAATAAAAAAAGGAGATCAGATCTGTTTTTATAACCGGTGCGGTGTCTGTGAGCACGAAGAACCATATTATGCGTTTCGGATCGTGCCCGGATTTTCGACCCCTGAATGGGCCAAGGGCGCGGTGATGTATCAGATTTTTGTGGATCGTTTTTATAACGGAGACCCGGACAATGACGTGGAGGACCGGGAATATATTTATATCGGTGCGCCAAGCGCAAAGATAAAAGACTGGAACCAGCCGCCGGCTGAGATGGATATCCGCAATTTTTACGGCGGAGACCTTAAAGGTGTAATGGATAAGCTGGATTACCTGCAGGAACTGGGGGTCGAGGTGATATATTTTAACCCGCTGTTTGTCTCCCCCTCTAACCACAAGTATGATATCCAGGATTATGATTATATCGATCCCCATTACGGGAGGATCGTGGCAGACGGAGGGGAAACGCTTTCAGAGGGAGTTGCGGACAATTCCCGCGCTACAAAATACCAGAAGCGCACAGGGGATATCCGCAATCTTGAGGCCAGCAACCAGCTTTTTGCCGAGCTGGTAGAAGAGATGCACAAACGGGGAATGCGGGTTATTATTGACGGGGTATTTAACCACTGTGGTTCCTTTAATAAATGGATGGACCGGGAGAGGATCTATGAAGGCCAGCCCGAGTACCCGAAGGGGGCGTATGTCAGCAAGGACAGCCCGTACCGGGAGTTCTTCCATTTTTTTGACGAGAGGGACGAGGCATGGCCATACAACAAGAGCTACGACGGCTGGTGGGGGCACGACACACTGCCCAAGCTGTCCTATGAGGACTCGCCGGAACTGGAACAGTACATCATGGATGTTGCAAAAAAATGGGTTTCTCCCCCGTACAATGTGGACGGCTGGCGGCTGGATGTTGCGGCTGACCTGGGATGCAGCAACGAGTATAATCATATGTTCTGGAAACGGTTCAGAAAAGAGGTTAAAAGCGCGAATCCGAATGCGCTTATTCTTGCAGAGCATTACGGCGATCCTGTGGACTGGCTGCAGGGAGATGAGTGGGACAGCGTCATGAACTATGATGCGTTTATGGAACCGCTCACATGGTTCCTTACCGGCATGGAGAAACACAGCGATGAGAGGCGGACGGATCTGTGGGGCAACCCTGATAATTTTGTGGGGACTATGCGTCATTTTATGGCAAGTATGCTGACGCCATCTCTTCAGGTGGCCATGAATCAGCTGTCAAATCATGATCACTCCAGATTCCTTACACGGACTAATCACATCGTCGGCAGGGCGCATCAGGTTGGAGTGAAAGCGGCGGAGGAAGGGATAAACCATGCGGTGATGCGGATTGCCGTGACAGTTCAGATGACGTGGGTCGGCGCGCCCACTATATATTATGGGGATGAGGCGGGACTCTGCGGATTTACCGATCCTGACAACAGAAGGACCTACCCCTGGGGAAATGAAAATATGGAGCTTCTGCAATTTCATAAGGAGATGATACGCATTCATAAAACAGAAAAGCCGCTGCGTACAGGCTCCATCAAGCTGCTTAAAGCAGAAAAGAATTTTCTGGCCTATGCCAGATTCCAGGGGGATGAGCAGATTGTCGTCATACTTAACAACAGCAAGGAACTGATGGAAAGAGTCACAGTTCCTGTCTGGTATGCAGGAGTGCCGAAAGACGGGCGTATGAAACAGATCATCCATTCTTACGAGGATGGGTATACCTTGGATTATAGTGAATATATTATCGAAAATGGGGAGATACATCTCAACATCGGCAAACACTCTGCGATCGTGCTCAAACCGGTAAAAGTAGATGAAGTATTCTCCTACTGAATTCAGGCCTGACAAAAAGAACGTCTGCTATAAAGCATCCGAAAATCAAAGTATACAGATCATCAGATAAATTTTTCGGCAGCGTGGAACAGGAGATAGAGTCTCCGCTCCACGCTGCCGAAAGTTTTATCGGATCGGATGCAGCCACTCATTTCCTGAGTGTTTCAAGAAAGAGGTCCCTTCAAAAATCCGGGTTTTGCATTTCTTCTATCAGCCGCAGTATCTCAGTTTCTTCCTCTTCCAGTGCTTCTGCTATCTCAGCGGTTGTTTTTCCTTTTAATATTTTTTTCTGTATCAACTCTTTTATTTTTTCTTCTTTCCCGGACTGTTCGCCTTTGGTCAGACCTTCAGCCAGACCTTCGGCATGTCCGGCTGTTCCTCCCTGCTCTGACACGGCAGACGCCGCAAGGATTTGAACTGTCAGAAATGTAAATGCTTCGGATATATAGTAACACAGGAGGCGCAAAAAAACTACCGCAAATCCTCATAAAACAGAGGAAAAAGGGGAGCGTAGCCGAAAAGTTCTGTCTTCGTCCCCTCTCACACAAATCTGAGTCTAATTAAACTGGACTGGTGCAAAAGTGAAGAACTGGCTGTTTTTGATAAGCCAGTTATATGCTATTATTTCCCGGAGAAGAAAAAAGAGGCAGGATTTTTTATGACGAAGAAGATAGCAGTGATCAACGATCTGTCGGGATTTGGAAAATGTTCCCTTACTGCGGCAATCTCAACGATCGCGGCCATGGGAGTACAGCCTTGTCCTCTCCCGACGGCGATACTGAGCGCACAGACAGGCTATCCCAGCTATTTCTGTGACGACTATACGGACAAAATGGATGAATTCCGAAAAGAATGGAAAAAAATGGATGTTCGGTTTGACGGTATTTATACAGGTTTTATGGCCGGAGGACGACAGATTGAAAAAGTTTTTGAGTTCCTGGACGATTTCTGCGGGGAAAATACCTTTTTGCTGGCGGATCCGGTGATGGGGGACAACGGCAGAAAATATGACATGTTTACGGCGGAACTCTTGTCCATGATGAAAGAACTGGTGAGAAGGGCGGATATCATCACTCCCAATCTGACGGAACTTTGCCTCCTGGCAGACAACGACTACCGTATGCTGGCAGAAATCCGGGATCAGGGCAGCCTTATGGAGACTGTGGAACAGATGGCCAGAAGCCTGATGAAGCACGGGCGGGCAATGGATGGACCGGGAGAAGTGGTGGTGACAGGCATCTGTTTTACTGATCAGGCAGACGGCATCCAGAAGGTTGGAAACCTGGCGGTTGCCGGGGATAAGACTTATCTTTCGGCATTTCCGTTTATCGGCGAGAGTTATTCCGGAACTGGCGACCTGTTTGCGTCTGTGATCGCGGGAGGAAGAGCCAGAGGGGATGCCCTGGAGGAAACAATAGAACTGGCCGGCCGGCTGATCGAGCTGGCAATACAGGATTCCGCAAAGAGGAATGTCCCGAGAAACGACGGGGTGGATTATGAACAGTATCTTTGGATGCTGGCAGAGAAGCGCAAAGGGGAGGCAGATATATGAACAGGAAAGCGGTACATGGAGACAAAACAACAAAGATGGCAGCAGCAGGATTGTTCGCGGCAATGATCACGGTAATGACTGCCTACATCTGCCATATTCCCTATGGGGCGAATGGAGGATATATCCATTTCGGAGACGCGCTGATCTATCTGGCGGCGGTATTTCTCCCCCGTCCATATGCTCTTGCGGCGGCGGCTATCGGCGGCGGAGCGGCGGATCTTCTGACAGCGCCTGTATGGGCGCCGGCGACAGTGATCATCAAAATGCTCATCGTTCTTCCGTTTTCGGCAAATGGGGAAAGGATCCTTACGGCAAGGAATTGGGCCGCGCCTTTTATTGCCGCGGCGCTGTCTGCGGCGGGATATTATGTGGCTGAGGGAGTGCTGTTTGGGACGTTTATTTCTCCGGCGCTTTCTCTGCCGGGAAGCCTTATCCAGTCCGGCGGCAGCGCAGTATTTTTTTTCGCTCTGGGAGCTGCGTTTGACCGGGCGCATGTGAAAGGCAAGATACAGCGTATGATGAAGCTGGAAGGTTCCGGCAGGAAATAAAGGAGAAAGAAAATGGCAGATATATTGTACACATATAAAAACGAAGTTTATGTAAACCTGACAAATAAATGCGACTGCAGCTGCACATTCTGTATCCGAAGCCATAAAGACGGCGTGGGGGATGCAGACACACTCTGGCATAAAACAGACCCGACACTTGATGAAGTGATCGACGCTATGGATGGGTTTGATCTTACAGATTATGAAGAACTGGTTTACTGCGGATATGGGGAACCGACCTGTGCGCTTGATGCCCTTATTGCCTCTGCAAAATATGCGAAAGAAAAGTTTGGCATCCGGGTAAGGGTGAATACCAACGGGCTGGGAAGTCTCTACAATGAAAGGGATATTGTCCCGGAATTGAAGGGTGTGGTCGATGTGGTGTCCATAAGCCTGAATGCACCGGATGAAGCGGAGTATATGAAGGTCACCAGGCCACGGTTTGAAGCGGCTTTCCAGGGAATGCTGGATTTTGCGGTCAGATGCAGGGAGGAAGGCATAGAGACGCGGTTTACCGTAGTAGACGTGCTCCCTGAGGAAGAGATCGAGGCAAGCAAAAAGCTGGCAGAGTCAATGGGGATTGGACTCAGAGTCCGGCATTTTACATAATGGAAGAAACTGTGAGGATGAGAAGGGGCGCCGTGCGGCGCCCCTTCTCATCCTCACAGACTATTTTGTCAGTACTTCTATACCGTCTTCTTTTACGAGCACCATGTATTCAATCTGTGCGGACAGGCCGTCGTCGATGGTGTAGACGGTCCAGCCGTTGTCTTCATCTACAAAGAAATCCGGGCTGCCTTCGTTGATCATGGGTTCGATTGTGAACATCATGCCCGGTACGAGCAGCATTTCGCTGCCTTTTGGAGTCACATAGCTGACGAAGGGATCCTCATGAAAGGCGAGACCGATTCCATGGCCGCCAATCTCCTCGACGACAGAATATCCGTTTGCTTTCGCGTGGGTGTTGATCGCATCCGCAATATCGCCCAGATGTCCCCAGGGTTTTGCGGCAGCCAGGCCCAGCTCGACGCATTCTTCCGTCACCCGGATCAGCCGCTCTGCACGGTCGGAGATTTTTCCCATTTTAAACATGCGCGAAGCATCGGAAAAATAACCGTCCAGGATAGTGGACACGTCTACATTGATAATATCGCCTTCCTGGAGGACAATATTCTCATCAGGGATGCCATGGCAGATCTCGTTATTGATGGAAGTGCATACACTTTTCGGAAATCCCTGATAGTCGAGAGGAGCGGGGATGCCTCCGTGTTCCGTGGTGAAACGGTACACGATCTCATCTATTTCCGCAGTGCTCATACCGATACGGATATGCTTTGCGACTTCGTCCAGCACGGCAGTGTTGAGCGCGGCGCTTTCCTTGATCTTTGCGATCTGAGACGGGGTTTTCAGAAGGGAACGGGAGGGAACGATCTCCCCACGGTCTGCGTGCAGACGTATTTTTTCTTCAATGGGCATGTGGCATTTTTTATATTTTTTCCCACTGCCGCACCAGCAAAGTTCATTTCTTTCCATTTATTACATCTCCTCTAAAAATAATTTATACAGAACTGTTCGAAAGCAGAACAGAATGCAGCCAAAATTACGTGGCTTGGAGCGTATTGCCCCTTGTACGCTGATACTAGAAACGGTGGATGAACAGACCGCTCCGAAGCTTTGGCTCAAACCAGGTGGACTTGGGCGGCATGAGCATCCCGGCGTCTGCGACTGCAAGCAGTTCTTCCATAGAAGTGGGATGCATGGCAAAAGCCACTCCTTCGCAGCTGTCGGCCAGTTCTTCGAGAGCGCTCAGCCCCCGGATGCCGCCTATGAAACGGATGCGGGAGTCGGTTTTGGGATCCTCAATGCCTAAAACCGGACCGAGGACATAATCCTGAAGCAAAGATACGTCAAGTCCTTTTACCGGATCGCTGCTGTGCAGACAGGGCTTAGCTCTGAGCCGGTACCAGGAACCGCCGCAGTACATGCCAAACTCATTTTTCTGACCAGGTCTGCATGACGTCCGGTCAGCGAGTGTTATGTCAAAGCCGTCTTTTATTTTATCAAGAAATGCATCTTTTGTATAGCCGTTCATGTCCAGCACGCAGCGGTTGTAGTCATATATGCACAACTCATCAGAGGGAAAGAGCACAGAGAGAAAATAGTTGTATTCTTCACTGCCGGAAAATCCCGGATTTTCAGCTCTTCGCTTCAGTCCGGCCTTTACGGCGGAAGCGGCTCTGTGATGTCCGTCGGCAATATAGAGATGAGGGACATGAGCAAACAGCTGAGAAATATTCTCGATACAGGAGTCGTCATCTGTCATCCAGACCTGATGGCGCACGCCGTCGCTGCTGGTAAAATCATAGAGGCAGGGCGTCCGTTTTATAGAAGATACAACGGACTTTAACTCTGCTACAGGACGGTATGTGAGAAAAATAGGGCCGGTTTGTGCGCTGCAGGTATCTACATGCCGGATGCGGTCCTGTTCCTTGGCTTCCAGCGTATTTTCATGTTTTAAGATTACCTGGCTGATATAGTCGTCAATAGAGGCGCAGCCCACGATGCCGTTCTGTGTCCTTCCGTTCATGGTAAGTGCATATATATAGAAACAAGGCTTATCATCCTGTATAAAAGAGCCGTCAGAGATCATACTGTCGAGAATTTCGCGGGCTTTTTTGTAGACAATATCAGAATAAGGGTCCGTGCCCTTCGGAAACTGGGTCTCCGCGCGGTCGATCCGCAGGAATGAGAGGGGTTCCCTTTCTACTTCAGCCCGGGCTTCGGCAGTATTGTAAACATCATATGGCAGAGCTGCAACAGAGGATGCCAGATCCTCTCTCGGGCGGATTGCCTTAAATGGTCGGATGGTACTCATGATCGTCTCCTTTCCGGTTTGTGTGCTTTTAAAAAATCTTTGGTACACTGACGATATTCTAACACACTTGCCGCAAATATGCTATAGAAGGATTGGCCGGACAGGATCGGCCGAACTGTTACACAAAGTTTGACAAAAAATGACATTCATGCTTGCCCGCGGATAAAAAGTATAGTAGTATATGGATTTAAAGGAGTGATAATAGTATGTTGTACTGGATAATCATGATCGTTCTTGCCCTGGGATGCGCCGGAATGCTGGCAGGAACATTTATCAGCATAAAAAAACGCAAATCCGAATCCGCCCAGGCCAGAAG
>OERQ01000109.1_pt1 | contig 11771 bp, 10 predicted proteins | sample 1540011 | NCBI WGS metagenome assembly OERQ01 (sample SAMEA3891881, study PRJEB23780) | metagenome | biome: terrestrial biome; feature: animal house; material: Caecal content | place: Italy | collected 2015-05-05 | reverse complement strand
GCGAGGAGTGCGATCCCTTTTCCGATTGCCGCTCCGGCGGCGAGTCCGCCGCCAAAGGCGCCGGCTGCGGCAAGCAGGCCGGAGAACAGGTGCCCCAGCTGAGCATAGCCGGAGACCGATTTTCCGCTCCCCTCTGTCCAACTGGCGGAGACGTTCATGGACACGCACCTGTGAATGGCTCCCCGCAGCCGGAGCAGGGTGTTGGAGAGGGAGACGATCTCCTGATCCGGAACCGGCTCCGCCAGGATCAGCAGCGCGTAGTCCTGTTCCAGTCCCCGATCATCCTTGACGCCGTAGGCAAGCTTGTCCAGGGTCTGGATCAGGTTGATCTCTCCCTGCCGGCGCTGCCGGCTGGAGGGCAGCCCCGTGATCACGCCAGTGAAGTTCAGGCTGCTCAGAGCGGCCTGGATGGAATCCTTCCCCCCCGTCTTCTCTTCGACGGCGGATAGGTCCATGCCCGGCATATGAATCCGGGCGGCCCGGGAGAGCCTTCGCGCCGGCTCGGGCCCCAGCTCCCCCTCCTTACAGGCGCCCAGGTAGACGCTGGTGCAGCCCTTCCGCCGGATCAGAGCCAGAGCAGTCCTGCACGCCATCGTGTGGGCCGCGCTGAGGACGCTCTGCCACCGCTCCAGCAGGTCATAGTTCTCGGCCTTGGCAGGCGGAATGGGGAGCCGCTCCATGCTCATCCACTGATAGGGACGGCGGGTGCTGCAGGGCGGCAGATTCCAGTCCCTGGGATTCCCAAGCCGCCCCAGCACGTCCCGCCCCAGCTGATCCTGCAGCAGGAGTGAGAAAATATCCGGCGGAAGCTCGCTCTGTGGGTTCCTCTGTGGGTTCATTGCCTGCTGGGCCTGCTGTAACGCGCTGTCGCGGTCTTTCGTGTAGCTGGCCATCCGTCATGTCCTCCTCTCTCAGATGAAATCCAAGTGCATGGGCACCGCGCCTTTGGAAAAGGAATTGGAAACGGCGGACAGCTGACAAGTGATGTGGCGCTCCTTGTCCACAGAAAACCGGTAGGAGACACGCATGGTATCCTGTCCGTCAGAGGTGATATTGTCCGCAGCATGGGCCAAACTCTCCTGTTTCACCTTGATCTCCTGCTCAAGGGAGTATCTGTTGGCGAGGAGCGCGTTCCTCGCCTGTGTCGCCAATTCCCGTCCGGCCTCCTGGTTTATCACGGCGACAGCCAAAGCCGCCGCTCCAAATACAGCCGCCGGCAACACGCGTTTGGCCGTCTTGACCACCGCTTTTCCGACTTTTGCCTGGTTGTCTTTTTGAACGGCGAGGCTGGTTTTCGACGCGGCGGCGGGGTCGATCGCCGCCCCTACTTCGGCAACGTCCGCCTCGCCGCTCTGGAGCAGGACCAGCTCGCACCGAATGCTGCTCAGGGAGCTGGTATAGTGATAGGTATAGTCGTATGCTCCCGTCCGCTCCAGCGGGAGGAGTTCCTGTTTGGCCATGAGCGGCAGGGTCTCCTCATGGAGCACGGTCTGCCCGCTGCCTTCCATGGCGATAAAGCGAATCATGATCTGATAATCGGCGGGGGAGGCGGCGATGAAGTCCCCCGTGTAGCACAGCGCGCCGTTGACGCAGTTCATGGTGTGGTCCAGCAGATCCTCGTCGCCCGCATTCGGCAGGACCCGCTCCGGGGACTCCTGGATCTTTTTCAACTTCAGCGTGGGCAGCCCCTGGGGGAGCTTGCCCTGCAGCATGGGCCGAAGGAAGAAGATGTTGCTGCCGCCGCCGGTGAGGAAGACCCAGTCGATGGTCTCCTCCCGGATGTCCAGATCCTTGGCCGTCTCATGGGCCGCTCCGGTGCTGATCACCTGGCGGATGGCGTCGGTCAGCGTGTTGATATAGCCGCTCGCGACGTCTGTCATGAAGCGCTCCGGGGTCAGGCGCTTTTCAGGATTTTTCTTGTAGTCCGCCTCCGGCAGCAGGCCCCGGTCGTAGTCGACTCCCAGCCCGTCCAGGGTGTCCCGCGTGCCTCCATGGCGCCAGTAGTAGTCATTGGACTGTTCCTTGAACTCCCGGAAGTCCATATAGCCGTGCAGCTTCACCGCCTCCTCGACGACCTCGGGGTTGACGAAATGGTTTTTCTCCAGATAGCCGCGCAGCGCCTGGTCCAGCGCCAGACCGCCGCACAGCTCCGCCGCCGTCTTCTTGCGGTTGCTCGGCTCCGGCCAGCACCCCAGCTGCTGGAATTGGATGGACCACTCCCCGGAGGCATTGAGCCCCCAGTAAAAAGACACCAGATTGATATCCGCGGTCAGGCCGCCGATGTCGATGAACAGCGCCAGCTCCCGGCGGTGATTGTCCGCGGCGGTTTTCCGCAGCGACTCCTGAAGCAGTTCGTTGTTCGACGACATCGCCAGTCCGGAGAGGCTGGTGGCCTCGTCCAGCTTTTTGAAAGAGCCATACCCATTTTTGGGGGTAAAGCCCGCCTCAACAAGCAGCGCCTGCATGACCTGATTCGTGTCGTAGGACGAGATCAGGGGCGTGGTGTACCAGATCTCCTTTTCGGCGGCGGAGAACACCTCGTCAAGGAGGTCGTGATTGTTCTCCAGGAACCGGCGGAGGAAGTTCAAATACGCGGCGGTCAGACGGCAGGAGGTCTGAAACTCCTCGGACGAGGAGTCATAGAGGCCGTGCTTGAACTCAGATATCACCTTGAGTCCCGGATATTGCCTCATCACATCGAGAACATCCTCGCCAAACAGGTCTTTGTCAAATGGCACATCCGGGTTCTGGGACTTCTTCGCGATCAGAGTTGGGAACTGCATCTTCCAGCCCGCGTTCTCCACCAGGGCAAAATCGCCGTTGGGCGTTTCACGCTCCCAGAGATTCCAGGCCAGGGCGCTGACGGTGCTGCCAAAGTCGATCGCGATCCGCATTTTATAGTCGCTCATAGCATCTTCTCCTAACCAACCTTATGTTCTGTATGGGTCAAAGGCGCCAAAACGTCTGCCAGCGGCTCTGGGCAGGCCGCCAGCCACAGGGGGTAGAGGGCCTCTCCTCCGGCCTCCGGATCGGGCAGCGCCCGCTCCAGCTCGGAGAGATAGGTCCGCTGACGCTCCTCTAGTTGGGGGTCCAGCAGAGCATCCCCGCCGTCCAGCGGTTTCCCGGCGCCTGCGAGCGCGTCAAAGGATACCGGACGCCCGCTGGCCAGGGAGAACTCCAGACGGTAGGCGGGCGTCTCCAACGCCGGTTCTCCGTCGCGAAGACGCATCCCATAAAAGAAGAAGCGAACCCGCCAGCCGTCCGCTCCCCGATAGAGCTCCGGCAGAGTGGGCTGAAAGCCCATGGGAATCAACTCCCGGGACGCCCGGCCATTGACGGCCAGTTCCATCCATTGTTTCGCGTGCATCTCTATGTCACCTCCGTGCGTAGATCGCCGCCAGGGAATGTCCGCTGGTGGCCCAAGCTTTCAGGAAAACATCTTTTGGGACTGAGAGCCCCTGACCGTCCGGCCTGCCCGGATCGTTCAGGATGACCCGGACATCGTCCGGATCATTCCGGTCGATCCCAACCACCTGGACGGCATGATCGGCCCGGAAAAAGCCAAAGCGATTCGGGTATGCCATTTTGAGGCTGCTGATCATCGCGATCACTTTGCCGCCCCCCTCCTGGATCTGCTCGATATCCTCCAGCGTGGCGCCTGTCTGCAATTCCCGTTCCATACCGTGGACCTCGCACAAGGCGCCGACATCGTGAAAATAGGTTCCGACATCAGGGTAGTACAGGTTTAATTCCATCCCCTCCCGGATCAGGCGGGCCTCGGTCAGTTGAGAGTCCACTTCGCTCCGCAGGATGAAAGAGGCGCAGTTGACCGCGCAGGAATTCTGCTGGGACTGATGCGTCCACAGGGGAATGTCCTTCTCCGGGGTTCCAGAGATGTTCTCCAGCGCAGCCGGCGTCAGTTTGTCCAGTATGATCTGTCCATAGCGGCGCAGCCCGTCGGCATCGGTATAGGGCTCCGTGGTGTAGTCTGCGGGTTCGAGCCGCTCCTGGGATTCGCCGGCGTCCCGCTGACGCTCCATCTGCTCCAATGTGAGGCCGTCCGCAAATGTAACCGGAGGAATCTCCTGAAAACGGGGAACGTCCTTGTTTGCTTCCGGGTCCGTCTCGCCCCTCTCCGGAGCGTTTTCCTCCAGAAGGCGTTTCGCCCACTCAAGCGCTTCAGAGGATATTTCGCTCCGGTGCTCCTCGGGAGGCTTTCTGCCCTCCAGCCGCTCGAGGGGCGATTTCCATTCGTGAAATTCACCGCTCATGTTGTCCCCTCCTCTTGGACAGAGTATAAACCATCGGCCCGGGACGTGTCAGGGATCTTGCAGTTTTGACCGCCCACAGCGTCATTTTGACAAAAGGCCGCAGCAGTTTGTGCGTAAAATGCCCGGCTGACCGGCACCTCATAGCCATCGTCCAGCGTTAAGATGCGGGTACTCTTGTTCAGGGTTCTCAGATGCCCTCGATTGACTAGGAAACTCTGGTGCACGCGCACAAACAGCGCCTGGGGCAGCGTTGCTGCCATGCTGTCCAGAGGCTTTGGAATAGGCCCAACCTCGCCCTGCACGGTATGAATATAAATCGCCCGTTTCTGAGAGTAGAGACACAGAATCCCGCAATATGGAACCGTTAGGGAGCGGTAGCGGTCCGAGTAATAGAGAAAGCCGGGGTCGCCGCGCAGGGCGGACAGCTGTTCAAAGAAGATTTCGGAGAGAGCGGCGGGGCCATCCACATCCCAATACCATACGGGGCGCGATGGCAGCAGCGCGGACAACTCCGATCTGCCGTGCCCGTAGTAAATCAAACGGCAAAACGGATTGTTCTGATAGAGCTTTTGACCGATGGCACCGCTTTCAGGGCCTGCCAGATCTACAAAGGCAAGATGGAGGCCTGCCCACAGGGACGGGGCGATTGCGTCGACGGCTCGAGGGTCAGAGCAAAGGAGAAAAGATACCCTGTCCAGGTCGGTGTAGTAGGCGAAGTGAGCCAGCTGCTTTTTCAATGTCCTGCACGCTTGCTCATTGCGTGCTGCAATCAATATGTTCAACTCCATGCTAGAAAGATCCCCCCTTCCTCGAATGAAAGAAACCGGGAAGTTTTCATGCAGGCCCCCGTATGCGCCATGATCCAGAAACCTGGCCGTGGCTCGCCTCTGAGCAGAAACTGTAACCCCAGGCAGAAAAACACAGAGGCCGCACTCCCCAGCAGTAATTGGAGAAGGCGGCCCTGAACCACTGTGGGAAAGAACGGGGAATTCATCCGTGCTCACGGGATTATGTAAGCATTTCATCGCTAGGTCGCAAGAGGCCGTCCGCTCCGTTACTTTTACCCATTGTCGTATTTGGGTTATTCAAAAATATTGTACCACACCGTCCAAAGTAAAGCGAGAATTTTTTCCTGTGTCGACCACATATCAGTTTGTTATATATTCGGCTTGTTGGACGCGAATACGTTTGATACAAGTTATCTGACAGATCAGCAAGAGCTGATCATATGGGCTATCCTGGAGGAATTTCGAGAGAAAAATTCTCGTACCTAGGCCGTCGTAGTGTCTTTATACGAACACTATTCCTACGTCTATTTTATAGTCATAATAGGGAAAAAGCAAGTCAACAATTTGGTGTTCGCGGTGTAGAGATGATAAAATACGACAAGCTGTGGAGAACCATGAAAGAAAAGGGGATCTCCCAATACGCTTTATATACAACTTACAACATCAATCGCTCACAGCTCAATCGTTTGCGGCACAATCAAAATGTGCAGGTCAATACGATTGATAAGCTGTGCAATATTTTACATTGCCAGGTAGAAGATATCCTGGAGCACGTGGATGATGATAACACATTTTAACACGGCACGCTATTGTTGTGCAGTGGAGCTTAAACGGTCCTAAAAATAGGAGTGCTGGCACTTTACCAGCACTCCTATTTTTTTGCCTTTGGCGCCACCAAATGACAAAAGGGCGGCCCACACAATGAAGTGTGGGCCGCCCTTGCGATCTTAGCACTCTGAATTATATGCAGTGTCCAATTCTCCCTCATCCATCGCGGCAATAGTGGAGAAGACTTCTTCGGACAACTCTCGGAACAGATCTCTGAGTTCCTCCACATCGCACTCTGGAGGGCCATCATCGGTATCCCGCTCCTGTCCAAGCTCAGAAGTTTCAGGGAACCAAGTGTAGCCCTGATCTTCCAAGGCAGTCCGCAAACGGGCGCGGTACAGTTCTTCCATCTTATTTACGACAGTCGAGTCTGCCTCATTGTATGGGTCCATATCAGGGAACATATCCTCCCCGTACAGAGCATTTCTGTCGATGATATACATAGACATTACCTTGGCCCCTTTGATTCTTTGTACTCGAAGGTAGATAGAATTGCCCCTGTTTTCGCGTCAAATCCGCAATTCCGATAATATATCCCAGAAATCGATCAGATGAAGATCTGGCTCCTCAGCCGGAGAACCGGCGGCCTCCCCCGGAGGCGGGATCAGTTCCTGGTCACTCTGCGTTTTTGTATCTTCCATCATCCGTATGCCTGCCCCTTCCATAAAGTCGTCCTCATTATAGCACGGGTGCCGCAGAAAGACAATCATGATCTTAGCGGCTCCCTTTTCAAGATGAGTAGGAAATCTTGTTGACACCAATGAGCATATTCCCTATAATTTATACTGTAGTATTGTATATTGATGTATCTTTTACCAAAAATCAAAAGCCCCACGCCCTTCAGATTATCTTTCTTAGGTCAATGGAAATCATCTGGACGTGATCGGCCTTTCCTGTGGTATTATTACGGCAGACAAAACTTAAAGGAGATTTGCACTATGAAACGGGCGATGAAGTACTTCGGGCATTTTCTCTGCACCTTGGCGCTGATCGTTTGTTTCGCGCAGCCGGTATCCGCCGCGGACGAAACAAACTACTTTGACTGCACAGTTTTCCTCTACGGTTTTGACTCCGCAGTGGAAAACATCACCGCAAGCAGCAGCGCTATCCAGATCCAGGCGGGGGACGGCAGCGGTGATGCTTGGGTTGTGGCCAGTTATGGCGTGACCAACGGCTCCACTTACTATCTGGCAACCGACCCTTATGACAGTTCGGTTGGTTCGGTGGCCGAATTGATTATGGGGGATGCCGAGAGCGGCATAGCGGTATTCCGGCTGGACAGTCCGCTTACCTCCCGCACTGCCCCCACCCTGAGAACACTGGACGGCTTAAATGAAGGTGATGGCGCGGTGGTGGCCGGTGTGGCAGACGATTCGGACGGTATGTTCCTCTTTTCCCGGGGCGTGGTTCTTCAGGGACTGGCAGAGCAGAGCGGCTACACCCGCCTTCAGTTGGGGGACGGGTCCAATTCCCTCAGTGAACTTGACATCCTGCCTATTGGTGCGGTGATGAGCGACGTGGACGAGGTGATCGGGTTCTATCTGGAAGGCTATCAGGCCCTGCCGGCGGGATATATCATGTCTGACGCAGACGGGATCGGCAGCCTGGGAAACAGCGATCCGGAACCGTCTTCTCCGGAACCCGCCGATCCAGAACCCGGAACCGGCGGCGAAGAGCCTGCCTATACCTTGGAGTCCATTCAGACCAATACCGGAACGCAGGCCATCCTGGAGCAGGCCCGGGCGCAGCAGGGACAGACCAGAACCCTTCAAATTGTCCTGATTGTTGCTGCAGGCATCGTGGCGGCCGGCATCATCGCCTTTGCCATTGTGCGCAGCCGTAAGAAGGCCGGTTCCCAGGCCAGCACATCCCAGACAGCGGACACTGGCGGGAATCCAGCCCCTGACTTTGGAAAGACGGAGTATGTGGGCGGGGAGGAGTACGGGGAGACCCAGCCGGTCCAGGCCCAGTACCGGGTCGTTCCCCTCCCAGGGACGCCGGGAAATCCACGGGAAATTCCCCTCCGGGGACTCACCTTCGGCCGGGTCCCGGAGTGCGACGTGGTCTTCCCCCCGGATACCCCCGGCGTCAGTGGAAAGCACTGTTCCCTGCGGTGGCGCGGCGGTTCCCTGTTTCTCACCGATCTGGGTTCCTCCTTCGGCACCCTGCTGGAGGACGGGCGAAAACTGTCCAATGAGAGCGCGGATCTCAAGCCCGGTATGCGTTTCTACTTAGGTTCCAGCAAATTCGGTTTCCAAGTGGAAGAACTATGAGCCGAGTCAGAGATTGACCGGCACCATTAGGAGGAGAGGGCCATGAAAAAGAGACTGTTCGCGTTTCCCTTGACTGTATGCATCCTGCTGTGCTGTATCCTGACCGCGCTCCCGGCCCACGCTGCGGGGAGCGACGGCGAAAGCGCAGTGTCCAGCGCCCGCAACGGAGTGGTTCGGATCCTGGCCGTGCTGCCAGACGGCACGGCCAGCCTGGGCTCCGGCTTTGCCGTAGGCCAGGCGGGAGAGCCCAGCGCGGTCTTCGTGACCAACAAGCATGTGGTGGAAAACAGCACCGCAGTCTACCTGCTGCTGGATGACCGGTGGAGCGAAACAGAGGACGGCAGCGCCTTGAATATGGAGTATGTTGTGCGCTGTGAAGTAGTGTACGAGCCGGAGACTTACCCCGACTACGCCATCCTCCTGGCCGACCGCATTGTCACCGAGCGGGTGGCCCTGCCTCTCATGCCCGCCGCTCTGGCGGAACCCGGCGAGACCATCTACGCCATTGGTTTCCCCTCGGTCAGCGACCAGGTGACGGTCAACTATACCGCCAACGTGGATACGGTCACCGTCACCGCCGGCACCATCTCCCGCCTGGCTCACATGGCGGAGACTGACACCGATGTAATCCAGATCGACGCCAACATCAATCACGGCAACTCCGGCGGACCTCTCATCACCGAGGAGGGCTATGTCATTGGCCTGAATACATACGGCTACGGGGACAACATCAATCTGGCCGTCCAGAGCGACTATGTGATCAGCCGGCTGAACGATTTGGTGGACATTGGTACTCTGTATGAGTTTGAGTATACCCTGATCACCGACCGCTCGGAGGGATCCGGCATGATGACCACGGTTTTGATCTGTGTGGGCCTCCTGGCCGCTGCGGCCGTGGTGGCCGTGCTGATCCTGCGCCGGAACCGAAAGCCCGCGTCCGCCGTGCACCGGAAGGACATCGCCGGAGGCGGCAGCAGCAGTTCGGATCGGAAGGAAGACCGAGGATCCACATTCCCCAAGACGGGAAAGGTGGACGAGATCGGGGAGACACAGCCGGCGGAGGCTCTGGAAGAGTTGCGTCTGGTGGGTGTGAACGGCCACTTCGCCGGACGGCGCTTTGCCCTGACGGGGACTCTCCGCCTGGGTCGGCTGCCCGACAAGAATGATCTGGTCTTCCCGGCGGACACAACCGGGGTGAGCGGCGTTCACTGCGTGGTGCGCCTTACCTCCGGCGGAGCAACTCTCACCGACCTGGGATCTTCCTTTGGCACCTTCCTCAACGGGCAGAACAAGCTCCCGCCGCAGCAGTCCACCGCGCTGAAGCCTGGTGACACTTTTGCTTTGGGTTCCCAGCGACAGACCTTCCGACTGGAGCGGAAAAGCGGCTGATAGGAAACCGGTTCGACCGGAGCGAAAAGTTCTGTGATATCCTGAAATCGAAGAGAAACGGAACCGGCGCTGGATGCGTCGGATGTGTGAGAGAGGTGACAGGAAATGGAGCGCTATTGTCCATATTGTATGCACCCTGTCCAGCCGGGGCAGCCCTGCCCCAACTGCAAACGTGACCCGGAGACTTACCACCCTGAAAGCCGCCAGCTCCCCCCCGGCACCCTACTTCAGGAGCGGTACGTCCTGGGGCGGGCCCTGGGAGCGGGAGGGTTCGGCATCACCTATCTGGGCTGGGACTTGAAGTTGGAGCGCCGGGTAGCTGTGAAGGAGTATTTTCCCACTGCGTTCCTCAAGCGGGAGACTTCGGTGACCTTGGATGTGACCTGCTACACTGCCTCCGGCCAGGAGGCCTACACAAAGGGCAGGGAGCAGTTCCTCCGGGAGGCCAGGACAATGGCCGCCCTGGAAAAGATCCCCCAGATGGTGCGGGTGCTGGACTTCTTCCCGGAGCACAACACAGCCTACATCGTCATGGAATTCCTGGAGGGGCAGACCCTGAAAGAGATCACCCAGGCCCAGGGGCCCTGTTCCGCCCAAGTTCTGCTCCCCATGCTGGAGCCGGTGATCCGTGCCATGGAGTCCATGCACCAGGCCAACATCATCCACCGGGACATCAGTCCGGATAATCTGATGCTTTTAAGCAACGGAACAGTAAAACTCATGGATTTTGGCTGCGCCCGGGACATCCAGGGCGAGGTCACCATGACCGCTATGCTCAAGGAGGGGTTCGCTCCCTACGAGCAGTACAGCGGCCACGGCCAGGGGCCGTGGAGCGACCTATATAGCCTGTGCGCCACCATCTACTACTGCCTCACCGGAAAGGTTCCCCCCAGCGCCATGAAACGTGGGGAGCCGGATCCCCTGATCCCGCCCAGTCGGTTAGGGGCGGAGCTCACCGAACAGCAGGAGCGAGCCCTGTTAAAGGGGCTTGCGGTGCGGGCGGCGGAACGGTGGCAGAGCATGGGGGAACTCTATGGAGCCCTCTACGGCGCCACCCCGGACGGGCAGCCCTGGGTACCTCCGGAGGACTGGGAGAAGTGGAATCCGTCCAAGCCGGATCCTGAACCCGAGCCCACCCCTGAACCGAAACCGGAAAAGAAATTTGACCTCTCCCGGGGGGCCAAGGGCGGTATCGCTGCGGCCTGCGCCGGCGTCGTCCTGGTGGCCGCCCTGGCAGCAAGCGGCCTGCTGGGGGGCGGAACCGATCCGGTCGTTTTGTCCGACGACGACATCCCCACCCAGTCCCAGACAGTACTTACTGGCGAGGAAGAAGACCCCCAGACGGAGGACTCCTCCCGCCTGGATCCCAACGCCCTGCTCCAGCCGGATGTCTCCCTGGATGACACGGAAGGTGTGCCGGATGAAGATCCGAACGGCGATGCCGGCCAATCCCAGAATGGAGAAGTGGGAACCGGGCAAGAGCCGGTTCAGAACCAGCCGTCCGATCCGCCCCCTTCCAATCACCAGACCACTCCCTCCGGCGGCCAGACTGAGCCCAGCACACCAACTCCTGAACCGGAGCCCGAACCGGAACCCACCACCCCCACGAAGGCGGAGCTGGAGGCCCAGGTGGAGTCCTACTTGGATGCTAACCAATTTGCCGAAGCGGCTGAGGTCTACCGGCAGATGAACACCCTGGGCTACGTTTCCCGGGAGAAGTTGGGCAGCAGTCTGGTGGAGGTGGGGGATGACGCGGAGTATTATTGGTCGGAGACCGATTTCGGCAACAACAATTCCCCCTATGTGAAGACCGCTTTTGACCTGTACACCGAGGCGGCCGGTCTGGGCTGTGCTCAGGCCTACGCTAAGTTGGCCTACTGCTATGACTACGGACACTATGTTTCCCAAGATCCCGCCCAGGCATGCCACTGGTGGACTCAGATGGCCAACACCGGGGACGGCCCGGCTTGTTACTTCGTGGCAGAGTACTACGCCGAGGGGAATGGCGTGCCCCAGGACATCCCTACCGCCATCGACTGGCTGAACAAGTGCCTGGAGTACGGGGCCAGCTATATGGAGAGCGACGCCCGCGCCCTGCTGGCCGAATTGCAAGGGAACTAATATTGGGGTATCTGCCCCAACTGTGAGGTGAATGAGATGGAACGCCGCTGCCCCTACTGTCTGTCGCCGGTTCAGTCCGGCGCTCCTTGCCCCGCCTGCGG
>OERQ01000107.1_pt1 | contig 11866 bp, 10 predicted proteins | sample 1540011 | NCBI WGS metagenome assembly OERQ01 (sample SAMEA3891881, study PRJEB23780) | metagenome | biome: terrestrial biome; feature: animal house; material: Caecal content | place: Italy | collected 2015-05-05 | reverse complement strand
CTTCCGACGTGCTCAGGTTTGCTACACAGAACGGAGCCAATGCATGTAAACTCGGTTCCGTTACAGGAAGTATCACAGTGGGAAAACAGGCGGATATTACGCTGATCCAGACGCAGGCTCTGAACATGTTCCCTGTCACAAATCCGGTGGGAGCTGTCGTTGAGGCGGCAAACGCGGGAAATGTGGATACCGTGCTGATCGCCGGGAAAATTGTGAAGAGAAACGGAAAGCTTACAGATGTGGACATGAACAGAGTCAGAAATATGGTAAACAGCGCCAGAGACGGACTGTTTGCCAGAGCTGGAGTACCTTCCACAGGAGAATGGGTTCCGGACGTCTTTGAAGGAAAACCCAGAAATGAATAATGTCAGATCAGGAGGTAAACGAAATGAGCAGGTTTAAATTTGGTATTGTAGAATGGGCGCTTCCCGCCGAGGGGCGTTATGGATGTGAAGTGGCTCACCGGGCCGGGCTCCAGGGGATCCAGGTCAACATCGGAAGCTACGAAACAGGATATCATCTGAGCAATAAAGAGATGCAGAGGATGTACCTGGAGGCGGGACAGAAATGGGAGATTGAATTCCCGTCCCTGGCAGTGAACTGTCTGTGCGATATCGGAATGACACGCAGGGAAGGCACCAAGGAGCGTGAGATCGCAAAACAGTCGATCAAAATCGGGATCGACACCGCACAGCAGATGGGAATATCTCTGGTCATGCTGCCTACGTTCCATGACGGATATATCAAAGATGAGGAAGATTTCCGGCTCACAGTGGAGTGTGTAAGAGAAGCATGCCAGTATGCATATGATAAAAATATCAAGATCGCTCTTGAGAATGTAATGAGTACAGATGAGTATTTCCGCTTTAAGGACCAGGTGGGAATGGGAAATCTGGGAATCATCTATGACAACCAGAACTACTCGGTCTGCAAAGGCTATGACGACACGCAGATTTACAGAGAGATCAGGGATGAAGTAGACGCCATTCATGTCAAGGACGGCTTCGACGAAATGAGCACGCATATGCTGGGAGAAGGCGGATGCAACTTCTTTAAGACCGCGGAGGAGATCCTGAAATCAGACTACAGCGGATGGATTTTTGCAGAAAATTACTTTGACCAGCTTCCGCTCAGAGAAAAGGGCGATCCTTATGAACTGCTGAGACAGGACGTGATCACAATGAAAAATGCATTTAAAGCCTGATGCAGGAAAGGAAAATAGATATGGGAGAGATTAAGAAACTGAAATATTTTACATATGGAGAATTCAAGGAATCAAAAACAGACACGTACAGCGACGCCTATGATCCAAGCACCGGTGAGGTGATCGCAAAGGTTCCGCGCTGCCTGCCCGAGGAGGTAGAGGAAGCGGTCGCAAGTGCGAAGGCAGCTTTTCCGGGATGGTCTGCGACTCCGGTTACCAAGCGTATGCAGATCCTCTATCGTCTGAGGGAACTGCTGGTAGAGCATATGGATGAACTGACCATGCTTGTGGCAAAAGAAAACGGCAAGGCATGGGATGAGGCAAAGGGCGACGTCCTGAAAGCAAAAGAGGGGACGGAGCAGGCGCTTTCAGCGCCGTCCCTTATGATGGGCGAGAGTCTTATGGACACGTCTTCCGGTTACGATACCGTGCTGTACCGGGAGCCGCTGGGCGTTTTCGCAGGAATCGTCCCCTTTAATTTTCCGGCCATGATCCCCATGGGCTGGATGACGCCCATGTGTATCGCCTGCGGCAACACGATCGTTATAAAGGCCGCCACATTTACGCCGCAGACGTGTCTTCGGATCGCAGAGCTGTACAAAGAGGCAGGTCTGCCGGACGGAGTGATCAATATTGTCACCTGCTCCCGCCATGAGGCGGAGATCCTGCTGCGTCATCCTGACGTGAAAGGAATCAGCTTTGTCGGATCCACTTCTGTTGGTATGCACATTTACGCTCAGGGCGCGTCGAATGGAAAGAGAGTCCAGGCGTTGTGCGAGGCGAAAAATCATGCCCTTGTTTTGAAGGACACCCCCATAAAAAGGACGGCGGCCGGTATTATAAATGCGGCGTTCGGCTGCGCCGGCGAGAGATGCATGGCCCTGCCTGTCATCGCAGTGGAGGAAGCCATCGCCGATGAACTGGTAAGCGAGATCGTCAGCCTGGCAAAGAATATCAAGGTCGGACCAGCGTACGATAAAAGCACAAAACTTGGTCCCCTTGTCAATGATGCGCACCGGAAGTCTGTAGAGAAGTGGATTGAAAAGGGGATCGAAGAAGGGGCTCAGCTTGTCCTGGACGGACGGGGCGTACAGGTTGAGGGATATGAAAACGGTTTCTATCTCGGGCCTACGATCCTGGATCATGTGACCGAAGAGATGACGGTCGGGCAGCAGGAGATATTCGGTCCGGTGCTCTGTGTAAAGAGAGTCAGGAATTTTGAGGAAGGACTTGCTGCTATGAACCGCAATCCCTTTGCCAACGGCTCGGTTATCTTTACCCAGAACGGACATTATGCGAGAGAGTTTGCAAGACATACAGACGGCGGCATGGTAGGCGTGAATGTGGGGATTCCGGTTCCTATCGGGGTATTCCCGTTCTCGGGGCATAAAAACTCCTTTATCGGCGATCTGCACTGTCTCGGAAAAGACGGCTACAGATTTTATACGGAGACGAAGGTTGTCACAACAAGATGGTTTGATGAGGAAGAGAGCCGATCTACAAAGGTGACGACCTGGGACGGAACGATTTGAGTCAGGAGGAGATGACCCGTGACAAAAATAAAATTCAGAACGGACTGCAGTCTGGATGCTGTTGTGATCGGAAGAATTGCAATAGACATTAATCCTGTGGAATATTTTAAACCATGGGCGGAGTGTGATACGTTTAAAAAATATGTGGGAGGTTCTGCGGCAAATATTGCCGTAGGACTTGCCAGGCTTGGGAAAAAAGTCGGTTATATCGGCAGGATATCGGATGATCCTATGGGGGATTACTGCCAGACATATATGGATCAGCAGGGGATTGACACCTCGCATATTGTACGGTGTACAAACGGGGCGTCAATGGGACTTGCTTTTACAGAAGTGACGGACATGGAACATTCCAGGCTCATTATGTACCGGAACGGCGCTGCCGATCTTCAGTTTTGTGCGGATGATGTAGACGAAGAGTATATCAGCAGGGCCAGGATGCTTATTGTAACAGGTACGGCTCTGGCGTGCAGCCCATCCAGAGAAGCGGTGCTCAAGGCTCTGGAGTACGCCGGAAAACATAAATTGGTTGTAGTGTTTGACATTGACTTCAGAAATTACACGTGGAAGAATCTGGATGAAGTGTCGCTGTACAACTCCATTGCGGCCCGCTATGCAGACGTCATCATGGGATCCCGGGAAGAGTACGACCTGATGGGAAGAATTCTGCACAGCCAGAACAGAAGCGACAGAGAAATTGCAGAAGAATGGTTTGCCCGGAGGGCCGCAATCGTAGTTATCAAACATGGAAGCGCCGGATCGACCGCATATACAGATGATGGGAATGCGTACAGTATAAAACCGTTTCCGGTACAGGCCCAGAAGGGATTTGGCGGAGGGGACGGCTATGGCAGCGCGTTTCTCAATGGTATTCTGGAAGGAAAGGATGTTATAGACTGTCTGGAACAGGGCAGCGCCTCTGCGGCCATGCTTGTGGCAAGCCACGGCTGCGCTCCGTTTATGCCCACACACGAGGAGTTGACGGCGTTTATCAAAGCAGAAAAGGAACAGTATGGCGACATGGTTGCCAGGAGTTGAGGTGTAAAAGATGCTGGAAACAATGAAAAACATGATAAGACGGTCAGACGGAGAAGGCCGGGCGGTGGCTGCCTTTAACGTATTTGGCTATGAAGACGCAAAGGCGGTGATCAATGCGGCAGAGCGTCTGGGACGCCCGGTTATCCTGATGGTGAACAAGCCTGCCGCCGCTCATATGGGCATCACTCTGATCGGCAGACTTCTTTTGCAGCTTGCGGACGAGGCGTCTGTTCCGGTGGGCGTTCACCTGGACCATGCTTCTGAGATTGAAGCGGTAAAAGAGGCGGTGGACGCCGGATATTCGTCGGTAATGCTGGATGCGTCGCAGTATGAGTTTGAGGAAAATGTGCGAAAAACTCAGATGGCGGCAGATCTGGCGCATAAAGCAGGAGCCAGTGTGGAGGCTGAGATCGGCGCGGTAGGCTACAGCGATATGGAGCAGTATGCAGCAAGGTATACAGAACCGGAAGAAGCCAGAAGGTTTTATTTTCAGACCGGAGTAGACGCCCTGGCGGTAGCCGTGGGGACAGTACACCGAATGAAACAGCAGACGGCCTGCCTGCAGTTTGAAAGGCTGCAGGCCATACACGAGGCAGTTCCTGTACCGCTGGTGATACACGGCGCGTCCGGGGTGAAGGATGAAGAATTGAAAAAACTGGTGGAGTGCGGGGCGAGGAAAATTAATCTTGGCACTACACTGAGACTTGCATTCGGAAAAGAGCTGCGCAGGCAGATGGAAGAAGACAAAGAAGCTTTTGACAGAATACAGCTTTTTCAGAGTTGCATGAAAGTGGTTGAAGAAAAGGCGGCAGAGAAACTGGCGCTTATATAAAAAAGGAGAGACTGTCTTTTTCCGGGAAACTTTTCCCAAAAGGCAGTCTTTTCAGTGAGTGGAATATCATCCCATTTCTTTTGGAGCGGGCCTTAATGTAACGGTTTTCCCCGCATCCATCTTTGCGTTTGTAAATATTTTCCCTTTTTTTGACATGAGCAGGCCTCCTTTTTGACTGGAATTCTTTCCGCCCCTTTTCCACCCCCTTTTCAAATTGACAGATAAGACGAAATTTAGTATCATAAGTATGTGTTTTGTCAGGTTTTTTATAGTCGTAGATCAGAATACTCTACGAAATATCAGCGCAGCAGAATGCTGGAAAACAGACGGCACACAGGATCGGATTTATAAAACAGAGGGGGTGGCTATTTTGTTCTGTAGAAAATGCGGGCAGCTATTGCCGGAGGACGCAGTGTTCTGCGCAAACTGCGGCGCCAGATGTGTGCAGCCGGGACAGACCCGGCGGCCGGATAATAACGGATATATAGAGGAAAGAGCCGCACAGTCCTATAGCGGCGGGGATCCCGGCACAGCAGGCTGGAATCAGCAGGCCGGAAGGGACGGAGGATGGAACCAGCCTTACAGCGGAATGCCGGGCGCGGGAGCAGGAATGGCGGCGGGCGGAGCAGGGATGGCCGGCAGGGTCGTTCAGGGAGCCGGAAAAGCGGCAGGATCTGCGTTCCGCGCAAAGATATGGATCATTATTGCAGCAGCTTTGGTCGCGATCGCAGCAATGCTCTATTTTCTGTTTTTTAAGCCGGGAAAACCGGAAGATACGATACAGAAAATGGAAGATGCATTGAACCAGTTGGATCAGGATGCCCTGCTTGAATGCTTTGACGAGCAGACCCAGGGAATATATTCGGGAATGCTTGGAGTCGGCGGTGATCTGTTGGGTGTGGATCTCGGCGCAATGTCCGATCTGGCCAGCGGGCTGGGAGGCTACATGGCGGCGGCAGGCATGACGCCTGAGTTTGAACTGAGCGTGGCGGACGTGGAGTATACCGGAGACGATACCTGTCTTGTGACGGTGGACATGGCCGTAAGCTATCAGGGAGAGACGGAGACAGAGACACAGGTCTTTCCCATGGTCAAGGATGGACGCGAGTGGGTCATAAGCGCGGCAGGACTGCAGTAAGTTGTAGAAAGTAAGTTATCAGAATGTACAGCCATAGAGAAAAAGACAAGGAGGAGAGAAAGATGGCGAGATTTTGTACAAAATGTGGAAGACCATTACAGGAAGGGGAGGTATGTAACTGTACTGCGCAGAATGCAGGCGGGACTCAGCAGAGTCAGGCAGGCGGACAGCAGTACCGGCAGCAGAGGCAGCCGGGCGGACAGCAGTACCAGCAGCAGAGGCAGCCGGGTGGACAGCAGTATTATCAGCAGGGTCAGCCGGGCGGGCAGCAGTATCAGCAGCAGGGTCAGCAGGGTGGAATGACCAAAGAGGCTGAATGGCTGAACCGGCAGAAAGATGTGATCATGTCCGGTACAAAAAGCATGTTTTCGGAGATCGGACCGATCATCAAGTCCCCTGTCAGCAGAGTGAAAGAACTGGCGGCGTCAAACAACGCTATGATAGGAATCCAGTTTATTGTTGCAAAGACGATCATTGCACTTATTATGATACTTATTTATCTGGCTGTGATGCAGGGCAAGCTTGACGACCTGGGCGGAGTTGTGGATTAAGGCGATCATGACAACGCTGTTTTTGACTGCAGGGGTTGATTTCCTGGAAGCTTATTTTCTGAAGATCTTTACAGGAGTATTTAACGGAAATACAAATTATAACGCTATGCTTACCGTGATCGGTGCAAGAGCGATCTATGACACGATCATTCTGGTGCTCGTTATATTCCTGATGCTTCTGTCCATGAAAGTCGGGATCGGATTTAATATGCTTTTCAGTCCGATCATCGTATTTGTGCAGTTTGCGGCTTACCGGAGCTGCGTGCGGCTGGATGAAAATAAAAAACCCTATGCATATTTTATCGCTAAGGTTTGTATAAGTATTGTAGGGGCGCTGATCGTATACATGATGTTTAAAGAGACGATAGACCTGTTTTTAGGTGCGTTTGACGCTATGGAGAGCGTGCTTAACGGCGATCTGGGAGGAATGCTTAACGCATTTTAAAATGTCTGAAAAGGGATGAAAGGTATGAAAAATAAAAATTCAAAATCATCCCCGGGTCTGAAGATCGCAGTGATCGCAGCGGGAGTTGTGGATGCTATCCTTCTTATACTTCTGATTGTGGTATTTGTTCTTCCCGAGGCCGGGGGCGGCAGTGTAAAGGCGGATGTTCCGAAGGATTTTTCTGCGAATGCAGACACATACTATGATGCGGACTATGAGTCCTCCTATTCATCCGATGTTTCCGTTAATTATGCAGGCGGAAGTCTTACGGAGGGAACCCCTTCCGGTTCCGATACAGCAGATGCTGACGGCGGAAAATACAGCGGCTTTGTATTTCCGGACAGCGACACGGTCCTCCTGACAGATGAAAGGATCAGTGAAACTGTTACGGATGCAGAGACGTGCAGAAGGGCTATAAATGAAATCTATGCCCGTCATGGATACCAGTTTACCCAGCAGGGAAATATTGATTTCTTTAATCAGTATGACTGGTACAGAGACATGACAAAGGAGTCGGATATGGAAAAAGTATCTGCGGCATTTTCCTCAACGGAAAAAGCCAACTCCGAGAAACTCCAGCAGTATGAACAGGCGAACGGCTGGAATTAGGAAAGGCGGGTGAAGAGATGTTTTGTCCAAACTGCGGTACAAAAAATGAGGATGGAGATATGTTCTGCGCACAGTGCGGAACACCGTTAAAAGAGATAGATGTGCCGGAAGATCAGGAAATACAGGGATTCGGCGAACCTGTGCAGGGGGCGGCAGAGGAAGACGCTGCCTGGCAGCAGGGGATGGGGCCGGGCGGAGAACCTGGCTGGCAGGAGCAGACAGGTGATGAGGGACCTGTGTGGCAGGAGCAGCCTTATTCCGAACCGGCATATCAGAGGCAGCAGGGAAATAACAGCCCTGTACAGAAACAGAAAAAGCCGGTACCGAAGCTGCTTATAGCAGTAATTGCTGAGGCTGTCGCTGCGGTGGCGCTGATCATAGGTCTGGTGATGGTGACGGGAGACAGATTTTCTCCTGAGACAGTGGCTCTGAATTACTGGGAAGCCTCTATGAACCACGAATGGGGCAAGGCGTATGATTACTGCAGCTTCCCTGACAGCGATCTTCTGAGCAGGCAGATGTATGTAAACGCTAATGCCAATAATGATGAAGTCCTGGATTATACATCCGTAAAAGTAACTGATGCGGCGGAAGAAGCCAAAGAAAGCATGGGAGATTTGAGTTCTCTTCTGGGCTCTGATGCCTCAGAGGAGATGGATGACCTGAACAGCGACGACACAAAATATTATGTGATCGAGTACCGGATCAAAGGTGAGGAAGATAAAAGCTACAGTTATCTGACCGTGACAAAGACGAAAGATAAGAATTTCCTGTTCTGGGACGACTGGAAAGTAACTTCCTCTGACAGCTGGGCCAGCGATGTGCAGCTTTCTATTCCAGAGAATGCAAAGCTGACGCTGAACGGCGCCGAGGTAGATGATTCAGACGCTACTGTAGAGGACGGAATGAAGACGATCACCATTCCGTATCTGTTTACAGGCGAGTATCAGATGTCGGTTACGGAAGAAGGCATGGAGGATTATAACAGTATGCTCCAGGTCGGAAGCTATGGCATCGACGGCTCTTACATTGAACTGCTTCCGTCTCAGGAAACAGTAGATCAGGTGGCTGCAAAGGCCGGGGACGATCTCAAGCTGATCATAGAAAGCGCGCTTTCAGGCAAAGACTTCAGCGAGATTGAAAGTCTTTTTACAGAGGACGCCCTTTCTGACGGATATGTGGAAGAGGATTATGCAGATCTGGTGGAAGAACTGAGAGGCGACGGGTCCACCAGCGGCATTGTATCGCTTCAGCTGAGCAATGCCAGCATTGAACTGGATTCTACGCCAAATTCCTGGTACATGGATTTTTATGTGACTATGGACAGATATGAGACATACCGGCGTTCCTGGAGCGATGATCTGGGCGAAAATGACTATGAACTGACAGTATACTGCAACTATGAAAAAGATGGAGATGAGTGGAAACTGTCGGATCTTCCGGTAAATTCCTACGATTTTTAAATTCAATATCTGCAAAGAGACAGGAACAGGACACTCTGTTTCTGTCTCTTTGTTTTTCCTGGGCTCAGGGATATTTTTCAGGAGGTCCGGGTTTCCGGGACACATGCTCCCGCCCGGCCAATCTGTGAAGTGCGGTACTGGATGAGGCGCGTTTCGGCTTTATGCCAGTTTACGACGTGAAACCAGTCGTCAATATATGCGGAGCGCATATTATAATGTTTCAGATAGTATGCATGCTCCCACACGTCAATAGCAAGGAGAGGCTGCAGTGCATGGGAAGGCGGCGTGTTCTGGTTGGCAGACGTAGCGATCAGAAGGCGGCCTCTGCTGAGAACAAGCCAGGCGTAGCCGGAGCCGAATACGGATAATGCTGCTTCTTTAAACTGCGCTTTAAAACTTTCCAGACTGCCGAATTGGCTGCATATTTCCCGGAAAAGGTGCGGTGCACAAGAAGGCGTTTCCGGCTCGGTCATGCTGTCAAAAAAGAAGCGGTGGTTAAAAACCCCGCCTGCATTATTGCGCACCGGCGCCCAGAGACGCCGGGGAAATCTGCACCAAAAGGAAAGCAGCTCCTCCAGAGAAAACTGCTGGAGAAATGGATTTTCTTCTATCAGCTTATTCAGATTATCAATATATGTCTGCAGATGGCGGTCATGGTGCAGATGCATGGTCTTTTCATCAATGAAAGGTTCCAGTGCGTTGTAAGCATAGGGAAGGGGTGTGTTGACAAAAGGGTAATAATTGTTCATGAGGGTGTCTCCCGCAAAGATTTGCTATCAGTGTATGCAGTTTGGAGCGTATTGCCATTGTATAGAGAAGGTAATATGATAAAATAGACAAAATGATGATGAAAAGACAAAGGATAAGAAGGTGACAGAATGTACATTGCAGATTTGCATATTCATTCCCGCTATTCCAGAGCCACCAGCAAAGACTGTACCCCGGAGCATCTGGATCTGTGGGCCCGTCGGAAAGGGATTCATATTGTGGGAACCGGCGACTTTACCCATCCGGGATGGAGAGAAGAACTGGGACAAAAACTGGAGCCCGCGGAGGAAGGAATGTATGTGCTCAGAGACGAGTACCGCATAGCGGATCAAAGGGCGGCCGATCCCCGGTTTGTCGTCACCGGCGAGATCAGCTCCATCTACAAGAAAAACGGTAAAGTGCGGAAGGTGCACAGCCTTATCATCCTTCCGGGGCTGGAGGATGCAGAGCGGATTTCCGTAAAGCTGGAGCAGATTGGGAATATCCATTCCGACGGGCGGCCGATCCTGGGGCTGGACTGCCATGATCTGCTGGAAATTATCCTGGATCTGTGCCCGTCCGCCGTGTATGTGCCCGCCCATATCTGGACGCCTCATTTTTCGCTGTTCGGTGCATTTTCAGGATTTGACACGGTAGAAGAGTGCTTTGGGGATCTGACGCCCTATATCCATGCAATGGAGACGGGCCTGTCGTCGGATCCGCCTATGAACTGGCGCGTTTCGGCGCTTGACCGATATCAGCTTATCTCCAATTCCGACGCCCATTCCCCGGTAAAACTGGGAAGAGAGGCGAATCTTCTGGACTGCGTTATGTCCTACGAGGGCTTATCCCGCGCCATTCAAACGGGAGAGGGGCTGCATGGGACTATAGAGTTCTTTCCAGAAGAAGGCAAATACCATATGGACAGTCACAGAAAATGTAATCTGTGCCTGACGCCGTCCGAGACAATGAAGTACGGCGGAAAATGCCCTGTGTGCGGCCGAAAGCTGACGGTCGGCGTTTCTCACCGCGTGGAAGAACTGGCAGACAGGGAGGAGGGGTATATACGCGAAGACGCAAAGACATTTGAAAGCCTTGTGCCTCTCCCGGAGGTGATCGGAGCTTCTGTGGGAAGTTCGCCGTCCAGCAAAAAAGTGCAGAAAGAGTATGAGAAAATGCTCACAGAACTGGGGCCGGAATTTGAGATCCTGAGAAATTTGCCTCTGGAGGATATCCGCCGGGTATCCGGCGGCAGGATTGCCGAGGGTATCCGGCGTCTCAGAAAAGGGGATGTGGAGCGTATTCCGGGATTTGACGGGGAATACGGTGTGATCCGCCTGTTCTGTGCAGATGAACTGAACAATATGGAAGGGCAGATGGATTTTTTTGAACTGCTGGGCGCAGCGGACAGCAGCAAAGATAAAAATTCTGATCAGAAGAAACAGGGCTCCGTTCAGATGCAGAGCACGGGGGATGATGTCCAAAGTACGGGACACGCACAAATTGCGGAAGAGGCGGATAACTCTGAGGAAAAGACAGAGCGGGCGCCGCTGAACGCGGAGCAGAGACATGCGGTTGTTTCTGCATCACCTGCGATCGCGGTCAAAGCCGGACCGGGAACAGGAAAAACAAAGACGCTGACTGCAAGGATCCGGTATCTCCTGGAAAACCGCAGGGTGAGCCCATCGGAGATCACAGCGGTGACTTTTACCAGCCAGGCGGCGGAGGAAATGCGGCAGAGGCTTGGAAAGTCAGCGGGGAAAAAAGGCGGTGCACGTTCTGTTCAGATCGGCACATTCCACGCAGTATGCCTGGAATTTTTGAAAGAGCAGGGCGACGGCTTCTGCCTGGCAGGAGAGGGAGAACAGAAGCATCTGGCCGGTCTGGCCATTGAGGAAACAGGACTTTCATCTGGAATCCGGGAATTTCTGGACAAGATATCGCTCAGGAAATCAGGCGGCTCTGAAAACGCAGATCCGCTTTGGAGGCAGGCATATCGGAATTATGAGAGCAGAAAAAGGGAAGAAAAGCTCTATGACTTTGACGATCTGCTCCTTAGAACGGCGGAGCTGTTTGAAAAGGGAACTGTCTCAGATAAATGGAAGAAGAGGTTCCGGTATCTTCTGGTAGATGAGTACCAGGACATCAACCCTCTTCAGCGGCGTCTCATCCGCGCCTGGAACCAGGCGGGAAGAGAATTGTTTATGATCGGAGACCCGGATCAGTCAATCTATGGATTCCGGGGAGCAGACCCGTTCTGTTTTGACCGTCTGGCAGAGGAAACCAGCGGCCTGGAGATCATCAGAC
>OERQ01000105.1_pt1 | contig 12356 bp, 9 predicted proteins | sample 1540011 | NCBI WGS metagenome assembly OERQ01 (sample SAMEA3891881, study PRJEB23780) | metagenome | biome: terrestrial biome; feature: animal house; material: Caecal content | place: Italy | collected 2015-05-05 | reverse complement strand
CGGTATAGGTCCCACAGATCCTCGGCGGTGAGTTGTGTGAGCTTCTTCTGCCCCAGGCGGGGCTTGACATGGCGGTCCATGTCGCCCCGGTACCGTTTCAGGGTGCCGGGGCGCAGGGTGAGTGCCATCTGCTCCAGCCAGCGGTCCAGCCATTCCCTCAGGGACATCTTGCTGCCCTCACACAGATTCACATCCCGGTACTCCTCGATATTCTGGTGGAGTTTTTTCAGCAGATCCTTTTGCGTCTTGGCCGATACATACCGGAAGATGGGCTCTCCGTTGTCCTTGTGACCGATGACGATGCGGCCCTCCCACCGTCCGTCCTCCCGTTTCCGCACCATACCGTCCCCGGATGGCCTGCGTTTTGCCATGCTGCTCACCTCCAGAGGTTATCTTTGATTTGCGATATAATTCCTGATAGGTGGGAATTTGTGAGGCTCCGCCACCCATTGATACACCACGGCCCCGCAACGGCGGCAGATCAGGTAACGCAGCCGGTTGCCCAGGAGTCCGTGCTTCTTGAAGGTGACGATTGCCTCGCCGTGCTGCCAGCCGAGGCCCAGATCATCGCTCCCGCAGTATTGGCACCGCTGGACTGGGATTTGGTTGGTTGTCATGGTCATCCCTCCTCAGCAACACAACATACCACAGAAACAGGAAATAGCCAGGGGCACGGCGCAGAGTTATCAAACAATTCACACTTTTTGCGGCGTTTTTTCCTTGTCTACGGCATTTCAGTTTCCAGCTCTGGGCGAGATTTTCTCTCTTTGTTTAGGCAGCGCAATTTTTGAGATGCCTGACATATTGCTGTGCACAGCGTCGGTGAAAAAGCCGGGAACCTTTCGTTGCCCCTTGACAGGGGTAACTTTGCAGGTGTCTGAACCCCCGGCAGATATTGCTACGGCAGTATCTGCCGGGGACTTCTTTTTGTCTCACGCACCCTTGGTGGTGGACTGAACTTCCGGCTGGGTGAGTTCCACACAGCCAATGTCGTTATAGTGAATTTCCACCGTCTGCTGGGCGTGCTTGCTCCACTTCACGTCCTTTTCGTGTACCATGATCTTTCGGATGAACAGCCGCAGCAGCTGGGGCGTCAGCTCGTCGATGGCGGTGTACTGCTTGGCCTTCTCGATGAAGGCGTCCACATTGGCGACCGAGGCTTTCAGCCGCTCTAACTGCTCCTCTTTCGCTGGGATGGCCGACTCCAGCTCTTTCTGCTCCCCATTGTAGTCGGCGGAGAGCATCCGGAACTGCTCGTTGGTCACCCGGCCCAGCACATTGTCCTCGTAGAGGCGCTTGAACAGAGTGCTCAGTTCTCCATCCCTGCGGCGCATGGCGTCCAGCTCCTTCTGCACCCGGTTGATCTCCCGTCGCAGCTCCAGCGTGTTTTTCTGGTTGATGTACTCCGCGAACTGCCGCTCCTTCATCCGGGCAAAGTGGGTCACCCTGCGCAGATCATCCAGTACGATTTGTTTCAGATCTGCCTCCCGGATTTGGTGAGGGGTGCAGGCATCTTTCCCTCTCTTGCCGTAGGTGGAGCACCGGAAGTAGTACTGATCCTCCCGCATCTTCTCCGTCCGGCAGAGCACCAGGTACTGTCCGCAGTCGGAGCAGTAGACCAGGCCGGAGAATAGATTTGGCTCCTCCATGTGCTTGGGCGGGCGGCGCTTGTGGCGGCGCACCTCCTGAACGATTTCCCAGAGTTCCTGCGATACCAGCGGCGCGTGGGTGTTCTTCACCAGGATCTGCTCACTCTCCGGCCTGCGGATCTGCTTTTTGTTCTTGTAGGAGAGCGTTGTGTGCTTCATGCTGAGGGTGTGACCGAGGTAAACGATGTTCTCCAGGATATTTGCCACCGTCTTGCCGCACCAGCTATAGGGGCGCGTCGTGTCCAGGTGGTTGCAGGCTGTCCCGGTAGCCTGGTAGTACTGGTTGGTCGGGTTCAGGATCTGTTCTCCGGTCAGGATTCTGGCGATCTGGTTGGGCCCTTTCCCGGCGGCGCACAGCTCGAAGATCCGGCATACCACAGGGGCAGTCGTCTCGTCCGGCACAATTTCCTTGGAGTCCTTATCCTTCTTCTTGTACCCGTAGGGAGGCTTTGAGCCAGAACGCTCGCCGCGCTCCGCCTGCATCTTCTTAATGGCCCGCACCTTTTTGCTGGTGTCCTTGGCGTGGAGTTCGTTGGCCCAGTTGCGGATGGGGTTGAAGTCGTTGCTGCTCTCCACCAGGGAGTCCACGCTGTCGTTGACCGCGATGAACCGGACGCCCTTCTCTGGGAAGTAGAGCTCCGTCAGCTGGCCCATCTGCAGGTACTCCCGCCCCAGGCGGCTGAGGTCCTTGACGATCAGGGTCTCCACCTCGCCGTTCTCGATCATCTCCACGATCTTCTTCCATGCGGGCCGGTCGAAGTTGGTCCCGGAGTATCCATCGTCGGCCAGAAAGAGGGTGTTCTCGAATCCATTGTCCGCCGCGTACTTCTCCAGAAACAGCTTTTGAGACGAGATTTGTCAAGGAGTGTTTTTGCAAAGCAGTGTGCAATTCGCATTGACAAGCAGCAAAAAGAACGCTATAATAATGTCGTTATCGATAATGATGTTATTATTTAGGCGCAGAGGAGTGAAGACATGGCCAATAGGGATCATTCCCTGGATGATGGGATCATTCAGGCTGCTTATTCGGAATTTCTTGCTTACGGCTTTCAGAAAGCCTCTCTGCACAAGATCGCCGAAAAAGCCGGTGTTACTACGGGGGCAATCTACACAAGATACAAGAATAAAGACGCGTTGTTTGCCAGTCTGCTTCAGGATTTTTTTGAGACGATGCAGGTTCTCTTTGCTCCCATCGCGGAAGAATACGAAAAAGCAAAGTGCAGCGCGCAGCCGGATGATATCCTCCGCGCCATAAACGCCGAAGAACAGGTATATTTTCAACTGCTGACCGAGCACTGCAATGACTGCACTTTATTTTTCTGCCGCAGCGATGGCAGCTCCATGGAAACCGTGCTGCATAAACTAATGGATCAAAAAGCGGAACAAACGGTGGAATTCTTTTCGCATATCTATGGGAAAGCGCCAAATGCCGATGCGATCCGTCTTTTGATGGGCTCACAGTTCTGGTACTTCCGCCAGCTGCTGGATCAGCATATGGAGGAAGGCAGAATGCTTACCTGCTTACAGGCAGTCCTTGATTTCACCAACGCTGGCTGGCGGCAGCTATGCGATACCTTGCAATAAATCCGAAAAGTTAATTCGGACGGTCCATCCGTCCGTTTCTTACGGCCGCTGGTTAGAGACGGCTAACTAATAAGAAAAGAGTTTGCGATGATAGATTTTGAATTTGAATTTCAATATGCAGAAGAAAAGCAGCCCACCTTGCAAAAAGTCGGCGGCAGCATCCCAGCCGGACGCTGTGTGGTGCTCTGCGGCGGCAGCGGCTGCGGAAAGTCCACACTGCTACGGTGCATCAACGGATTAATCCCCCAGTTTTACGAGGGAGAGCTAAAAGGCTTTTGCCGCCTGAATGGGCAGGACACCGCCGGAATACGTATCGGCGAGATCGGCGAGTTGGCCGCCTCGGTCTTTCAGGATCCTCGCAGCCAGTTTTTCACCGTGAACAGCTCCAATGAAGTGGCCTTCGGTCTTGAAAATCACGGTCTGCCGCAAGATAAAATCCGACGGCGGGTAGATGAGGCCTTCCGGATCTTTCATCTGGAGCGGCTGAAGGATCGCAATGTCTACGAGTTGTCCAGCGGCGAGCGACAGCTCATCTCCATCTTGTCCGCGTGGGCAATGGACACAGATATTTTTCTGCTGGATGAGCCCACGGCCAATCTGGACTTTGCAGCCACGCAGCAGTTAAAAGAGATTCTGCTTGCCCTGAAAAAGCAGGGCAAAACGCTGCTGCTCAGCGAGCACCGACTCTACTATCTTGCCGACATTGCCGACGAATTTTGGGTCATGGCAGACGGCGAGATCAAAGGAAAATATACTGCCGCAGAGGCAAAGGCGTTCTCAGTGGAGCGGAGACAAACACTTTCTCTGCGCACGCTCGACCTTGCGGAGATCACCGTGCCGGAGAAAGAGCCGCTGCCGAAAACCGCGCCGACGGCGCTTGCCGTCTCAGATGTCTGCTATACATACGGCAGGAAGGCCGGAGATACCCTCTCTGGTGTCAGCTTTTCCGTCCGTGAGCATGAGATCGTCGGCCTTGTGGGCGCAAACGGCTGCGGCAAAACGACCATCGGCAAGCTGATTGCAGGGCTTTACCGCCCCTCCGGCGGCAGGATAATGCTTTTCGGAAAGTCGCAAAATCCAAAGCAGCTGCAAAAGCAAGTGCTGTTCATCCTTCAGGAGGCGGAGTTCCAGTTCTTCACAGGCTCCGTCCTGCACGAACTGCAATACGGCCATGCGGTGACACCGGAGTTTGAAGCAAAAACGGAAGCGCTGCTGAAAAGTATGGATATGTGGGACTGCCGCAACCGGCATCCCTTTTCCCTCTCCGGCGGGCAGATGCAGCGTCTGACGCTGATGATGGCGTATCTATCCGACAAGCCGATCGTCATACTGGACGAGCCGACAGCAGGACAGGACGCGGAAAGTCTGGAGCGGTGCGCAGCGCTGATCCGGGAGATGCGGAAAGAAAAGACTGTTCTCATCATCACCCACGACCCTGAGCTAATTGCAGGTGCGTGTGACCGCTGCATTGGGCTGTCGGATGGGCATGCAGAAATAGAATTTCCCGTTCATTCGGAACGAGATTTGCAAGCGGTACGGCAATATATGGAGCGCTTCCATCTTTCCAATGCTCCTGCGAAAAAACAGCATAAAGAACGATTCCACCCGGCAACGAAGCTGCTTTACTGGCTGGCCCTGCTGGTCGTGATCTCCACATCCAACAACCACTTAGTTTATGCCGTATATACGGCACTGATCCTGCTGACCGCAGCGGACGGCTGGCTCGGAACGGCGCTGGCAGGCGGGATGAGCTTTGGGCTGCTGTGGGCGGCAAACGCTCTGCTGCCGGGCACGGTGTTTTCCTTTATGCTGGTGCTGTTCCCGCGGATCATTGCCGTTGGCATTTCCATGCGGACGCTGATTGGGCGGAATGAAGCCAGCCGTACCCTGGCAGCGCTGCGCAATCTGCGCCTACCGGAGCGGCTGATCATGATCGTGGCGGTGATTTTCCGCTTCTTCCCCGTTCTGTCGGGAGACATGAAGTTGCTGCGGCAATCCATCCGCACCCGGGGCGCGTTTGTGACGCCATGGCAAAAGTTGCGTGCGCTGCCATCCTATATCGAAATACTGACCGTGCCGATGGCTTTGCGCGTTATCCGCATCGCCGAAACGCTGTCCGCCTCCGCCGAAACACGGGGCATCGACTTAACCCGCCGCAAAAGCAACTATCTGTCGCTTCGGTTTTCTGCGTGGGATGCTGTGTTCTGCGTCCTGCTGGCGGCATCGATCGCCGCCGGCCTTATCCTGTGATCGCCGTCTCTGCGACGTTCAACCATATTCCATTCAAAAAGGAGTCTTTAACCATGAGTACTGCAAACCCCAATAAACTGAAAATCAAGGACATCATCACCGTTGTCCTGCTGGCTCTGATCAATGTGGTCATTTTCTTCGCCAGCTCCGTCCTGTACGCAACGCCCATTACCATCATTCTGATGCCGGTGTTTTTCGCCCTGCTGGAGGGCATCGTCTACTTCATCATCGGCACGAAGGTGAAAAAGCCCGGTGCGATCCTCATTTACAGCATTGTCCGCGCCATTATGGGCGGATACCTGCCGTACATCATCCTCTTTATTCTCTCCGGTGCCATTGCCGAGCTGCTGCTGTGGAAGATGGGCTACGGCAACGCGAAGGCGCTGACCGTCAGTTATGTCATCAATCAGGTGCTGGCTGCATTCGGCAGCACCATCATTCCCTACGCCATCGCAGCCAAGGCTATGGCGGATCAGATGGTCACCGATGGCCGTCAGGACGCCATCCTTGCCGCATCCCAGATGCTGCAGTCCTGGGTATCCGTGGCACTGGTGGCCGGTGTGATCGTGGCCGCATTCATCGGAGCAGCTATCGGCAAGGGCATCGTGAAGAAGCATCTGGCTGCCTGATCTGCCTTGGAGGAATTACCCATGAATCAGAACACGAAGCAAAAGCGCTCCGCCGCCTCGTGGCTGGCAGAGCTGGCAAAAGGGCGGTACGGCGAGTACGCTTTGAGCGTCCTTACGGCGCTGCTGGGCGTCGCCTGCTCGCTTATTCCGTATTTCATCATCATCCGGCTTATCACCGCACTGGTAAACGGCACGGCGGAGCTTCCCCGCTGCCTGACGCTCTGCGCATGGATGGCGGGCTGCTGGGTGCTGCGCTATGTGCTGCACAGCGTGTCCACCTCTCTCTCCCACCATGCGACGTTCCATGTGCTGGCCAATACCCGCGTCCGGCTGCTGGACAAGCTAGCGACGCTGCCGCTGGGTACGGTGCTGGATCGTTCCTCCGGCTCGTATAAGAACATCATCGTCGAGCGGGTCGATTCCATCGAAACCACCCTTGCCCACCTGCTGCCGGAGATGACCACCAACATCGTGGGGGCGCTGGCGGTACTGGTGCTGCTGTTCATCGAGGACTGGCGCATGGGCCTTTCCATGTTCATCGTCCTGCCGCTGGGCATTCTCTGCTTTATGTCCATGTTCAGCGGCTATAACGAGAAGTTTCAGCGCACGGTCACCGCGACAAAGACACTGAACGACACGGCTGTGGAATACATCAGCGGCATTGAGGTCATCAAGGCGTTTGGTCAGTCCAGGACCAGCTATGCAAAGTTCGTCTCCGCCGCAAAAGAGGGCGCGGACTGCTTCATCGACTGGATGCGCGGGAGTTTGTTCGGACAGGTGGCCGGAATGGCGATACTCCCTTCGACACTTCTCGGCATCTTGCCGGTGGGCTGCCTTCTCTATATGCACGGCACACTGTCGGCGGAGACGTTTCTCGCGGTCATTGTTCTGTCCTTCGGCGTTATGCAGCCGCTGATCACCGCTTTTTCCTACACCGATGACATCGCGCAGGTGACGACCATCGTGGGTGAGGTGGCGGAGGTGCTGTCCGGCGAGGATATGCAGCGTCCGGAACGTGCGGAAAAGCTGCCTGCGGACAACGCCGTCGAGCTGAAAGATGTCCGCTTTGCCTATCACGACAAGGAGGTACTGCACGGAATCAATCTGCGCATCGCCCCGGGGACGGTCAATGCATTGGTCGGGCCTTCCGGCAGCGGAAAATCCACCATCGCCCGGCTCATCGCCTCCCTGTGGGATGTGAAGGACGGAGAAATCGACCTGGGCGGCGTGGACATTCGCACGCTGCCGCTGGCGGAGTGCACGAAGCACATCGCCTATGTGTCGCAGGACAACTACCTCTTTGACCTTTCTGTCATGGACAATATCCGCATGGGCAGAAAGGGTGCGACCGATGCGGAGGTCATTGACGCCGCGAAGAAATGCGGCTGCCACGAGTTCATAATGGGGCTGGAGAACGGCTATCAGACCGTATGCGGTGCATCCGGCGGTCACCTGTCCGGCGGTGAGCGGCAGCGCATCTCCATTGCCCGTGCCATGCTGAAGGACGCGCCGATCGTCATTCTCGACGAGGCAACGTCCTATACAGACCCGGAAAACGAGGCGGTCATCCAGTCGGCACTGGGAAGGCTGGTGCGGGGCAAGACGCTGCTGGTCATTGCCCACCGGCTGTCCACCATTGCGGACGCCGATCAGATCATTGTTGTCAATCAAGGCAAGATCGAAGCGACCGGCACGCAGGCGGAGCTTCTTGCGTCCTGCCCCCTTTATCAAACCATGTGGGAGGCCCACATCAGCGTCAAAGACGACGGGGAGGTGGCGTAATGCTCAAGACACTGAAAAAATTTTTTGCCTTCTGCGGGGTGGACAACCGCAGGCTGTTTATAACATCTATCTGGCTGGGCGTGGTCAGCGCCATTTGCTCTGCCATGCGTATTCCGGCAGCCGCCATCGTCATTCAGGCGCTGCTGGAAAGGAACGTCACTATGGCAACTTTATGGACGAGCCTCGGCATTATCGTGATCTCATTGATCATTACGATTGCCATCAACATGAAGGCTACCATGCTCCAGACCCGTGCGGGCTACCGCGCCTGCGCCAACAAACGCATCGAGATCGCCGAGCACCTGCGCTACCTGCCTATGGGCTGGTTCAATGACAACAGCCTCGGCGAGGTCACGTCCGTCACCACCAACACCATGGAAAACATGGCGAATGTGGCTACCCGCGTCGTCATGGTCACGACCCGCGGCTTTCTGACCTCCGGCATCATCGCAGCGATGATGTTCCTCTTTGACTGGCGCATGGGGCTGATCACACTGACGGGACTGGTGCTGTTCTTTGCCGTCAACGCCGCCATGCAGCGGGCGGAGCAGACCCTTTCCCAGCGGAAGTTCAATGCCGATGAGCGCCTTGTGTCCAAGGTGCTGGAATATGTGCAGGGCATCGCCGAGGTCAAGAATTTCGACCTGACCCACGACTCTGCCACGCAGGTACACGGCGCTGTGGAGGAAGCCCGCAGGGCGTCCTTTGCTATGGAGATCCCGTCGGTGCTTTATATGCTGGCGCAGTTTGTTGTCAACAAGCTCACCGGCGTTGCCGTCTGCGCGGCCGCTATCGTCTTTTACTTCAGCGGCACCATGGAGCTGACAAACTGCCTTTTGATGCTGATCTGCTCGTTCATCCTCTTTGAGCAGCTGGACAGCGCCGGAAGCTTTTCGGCTTTGTTCCGCTCCATCGACATCGGCGTAGATAAGGCAAGCGCAATTCTGCGCGTAGAACCCATGGACATTGACGGGGAGGAGCTTTCGCCGGAACGGGAGGACATCACCCTGTCCCATGTGGATTTCTCCTATGACAGCAAGCCCATCCTGCACGATGTGTCCCTGACCATCCCGGAGAAAACCACCGTGGCCATCGTCGGTCCGTCCGGAAGTGGCAAGACCACGCTGTGCAATCTCATGGCGCGGTTCTGGGACGTGCAGGGCGGCAGCGTGCGCCTCGGCGGACGGGATGTGCGGGAGTACAGCTACGACAGCCTCATCCGCAATTTCTCCTTTGTGTTTCAGCGGGTCTATCTGTTCTCCGACACCATCGCCAACAATATCCGCTTTGGCAAGCCCGACGCCTCCATGGAGGAGGTGCAGGCCGCCGCGAAAAAAGCCCGCTGCTACGACTTTATCATGGCATTGCCGAACGGCTTTGACACCGTCATCGGCGAAGGCGGTGCTACGCTTTCGGGCGGCGAACGTCAGCGAATTTCCATTGCGCGCGCCATCATGAAGGACGCACCCATCATCATTCTGGACGAAGCCACCGCCAATGTCGACCCCGAAAATGAAAAGGAGCTGATGGAGGCCGTTGCGGAATTGACCCATGATAAGACGGTCATCATGATCGCCCACCGGCTGAAAACCGTGCGCCATGCCGACCAAATTTTTGTGGTCGATCACGGCGAGATCGTTCAGCAGGGCACCCATGACGAGCTGGTTGCTGTTGACGGGCTCTACCGCCGCTTCGTGGTGGAGCGGCAGCAGGCCGCCGGGTGGAAGGTCTGAAGAAACACAATCTAAAAAATATGAAAAGAAGCTCGTATCAGCTATTGACCGATACGAGCTTCTCCGTTTATTCTCTGTTTCCGGTAATAAAGTAGTCGCAATATCCACACGCCATATACCGTTGCCGACCTGCAGCTCCTTTGAGTCAAAGCCCGCCGCCGGGCCGAAAACGCTCCGTGTGGATTTGACAAAAACGCCGGGGACAAGGCGGTAAAGCCCCGGTATGTGCAGCAGGGCTGCAAGCTGTTTGTGGCTCGTTCTCGCCAGCTCCTCCACATAGCCATGAACGGTTTGCAGAGCCTCCTCTTTCGGCATGACCCGCTGCAAGGTTTCGTAGGCCGCAACGCCCGGTAATATTTGTCGCTGGAGGTGGTATTGCTTCTCCTTGCTTGCATCTGCATTTTCAGCCAGCAGCACATTCAACCGCGCATCAAAAAATGCATTCAGCTCCTTGGCCTGCGAGGGAAAGCACTGTGCCGCAGTCTCCCGAAAATCACGGGAGAGATAGGTTTCCTTCATCGTCCTGCCTCCGTCCCAGCTTTCACGAAGCTCTTCTTTTTATACCCGCAGTCGCAGTATGGGCCGCCGGAGGCGAGGGTGTACTGCCGCACAAAGTCGGTCACGCCGCCGGCTTCGCTCATGGTGTAGTCCAGGTGGCACAGGGCGGGGGTCAAATCGTACAGCCCCAGCTTTTTCATCAGCACACAGATACCGCATTTGGTGAAGCGTCCCTCGTAGCCGCTGTCATCGGGATATTCGTAAAGCTCCATATTCCATGAGTAGGGGTTGCGGTCAGCGGCTTTCAAGGTGGCGGTCGCCTTCATGCCGGAAATATCTTTGGGGGTAAACTTGTTTTTTCCGCTCTTGCGGCAAAACCATTTCATGGGCTTTGTCATCATGGATTTTGCATAATACTCCGTCAGCCGCTCCACATCCGGGTGTTCCGGCATGGAGAGGATGAACGCACCGATCATCGCGCAGTTGACGATGTTCATCTTGAAGCGATCGCCTTTTTCAAATTCGGGCAGCTCGGAGATGATCTCCCTGTATTTCGGCTTTGCTTTTTTCGTGATGGCTTTTGCCGTATCGACATCATAGCCGAATACTACCGTCAGCTGTTTTTGGAATGAGCCTGCAAACATCGTCCACATGCCGAAAGGCATTCCCAAATAGGTCACTTTTTGTCCCTCCAATCGCATATCACGCGGGTCATGCGGCGGTCAATGTCAATGCGAGCCGTTTTACACTCCCTGGGATATTTCTTCGCAGCGCTGAACGCCAGCTTGACAAACAGTGCCGAGCCGACGGGAAGCATGGTCTTGAGCATACCGTCGGGGAAAACAAAATGCGTGCCGTGCTCATATACGACCGCCTCGACTTCGCAGGAGTGCGGTTTCTCCGCAAGGCGTTTTTCCATGCGGCGGATATATTTTGCGGTGTCCCAAAGTGCGTCGTCCTCTGCGCCGACAAGAAACAGCTTGCCGCGGATATTCTCGACCTTTATGAATTCCTCCTCGGTAATCGGGTGCGCCGCTTCAGAGTCGTCAAACAGCTTGCGGGAGGCAATCATATTGCCGGTGCGTTTGGACTCCTCCAAGATTATGCGCCAATAGTCAGGGTGCTGATAGCAAAACGGCATGTATGGCAAGGGCTTTCCCTTGTAAGAAAAGAGTGATTCTCCCACCATTGGCCATTCCTTGCAGCCATCCTTTTTGCCCTGCATGAACCCCTGCCACACAAAGTCGCTGGGTGTCATTGCAATGGTTAGAGAAATGTCGCTGAATATCGATGCTGCCGTCAGGGCGAGGGTACCTGTCGTTGAGGCTCCCGCAATGCCTATTTTTTCGTTTCCGTGTAATTTGAGCCATGCCATTGCTTTTTCGATGCGTTCAAGGGGATAGTTGTGATGACCGTAGTCCTTTTTCCCGGGCGACATAGTCAATACGTTCACACTGAGGCGAATCAGCCACTTCACCGCAGAGCGCGCCATATAATCCTCGGGGTCGTCGCCGAGCATGGCGATGACGGTGCAGTCCGATCTGTCCTTGCACGCCCAATACGCGCCGTAAAAGCCATCGCTTTCAACATCAAAGTGGATGTGTTTCATTCAAAACGCCTCTTTCAAAAGTTGATCTTTACAATCTGCATCTTCATCATTCCGTCACCGACCCTGGCGAGAAAACGGAAAAATCCGCTGACGGATGGGTCTTTCAAATCGGTGTAGCCCAGCATATAGCCGCGGCTTGTGACCTGCAAGCGGCTGTCCCACATGGAAAGCTCGCTTTTCGCGTCCGAAACAGCAAAATATGCGCCCACGTCCTTGATTTTTGCGCTCTTGAGCCATGTTTTGGCGATCATTTTCACCGCCGTCCGGTTTGCCGCGTCAAAGACCAGCACGCTGCCCGGAAAAGCGTCTGCCATACCCTGCACAAGAGCTTTGACCTGCTCGGTCAGGAAGTAATAGAACACGCCGGAGGCAAAGAATACCGCGCCGTTTGAAGAGTCAATTTTTCCAAACCATTCGGTATTGTTCAAATCGCATGGGATATTTTCCTCACGCTCCCCGGCGGGCAAAAGCTCGTTACGCACGGCTATGACATCGGGAAAGTCCAGATTGTAAATTTTACAGCTGCCGTTGTCGCAGCTTCTTCCAGTGCCGTCCAGCCCGCAGCCCAGATTGACCACCGCCGCATTGGGGTGAGATTTCAGATAATCCCGCACCTCAAAAG
>OERQ01000103.1_pt1 | contig 12456 bp, 11 predicted proteins | sample 1540011 | NCBI WGS metagenome assembly OERQ01 (sample SAMEA3891881, study PRJEB23780) | metagenome | biome: terrestrial biome; feature: animal house; material: Caecal content | place: Italy | collected 2015-05-05 | reverse complement strand
GATAACGCCTCTCGGAAGGTGGTGAAATCTCAAGGGGCTAATTATACTTTGCCTGCTTAACAAACAGGTGTTTATCGCTTAATACATTCAAGTATTGGTTCAATGTATTTCTTGTCAGTCCAGTCGCAGCTGCTGTCTCCGGCTGCCATTAATGCCTTTTCCCATATTTCATAATCAGATGGATCTTTCTTTGCAACAGCTTTTCTAAGCAAATTGCACAAAGTTCTATCTTTGAAAGACATTGCGTCCATATCCCATGCGCCACGACAGTAAAAGACTGGAATATCAGATAAATTATCTTTCATGTTATGCGCTTTGATTTGCTGAAATGTATTTTCTTCATATGGAGATGCACCACAACAAAACACAATAACTTTTTTGTCCGCCAATTTATTGATATTCTTTTTTAGGAAAGACAAACCAGCAATACCGGAAGCATATATTCCTCCGCCTAAAATAATAACGTCATATGCAATAATTTCATTAATATCAGCTTTTTTTGTTTCTATACACTGAAACCCGGTTTCCTCGGACAGCCATTCAGCGTATCTTTTTGTAGCGCCGTATTTTGATTGATATAGGATTACTCCGTTCATAAATTGATCTCCTCAAATTCCAATTGAACAAAATCGCTGCGCGATGGCCTGCCAAGGCTGTGGCATAGCGATTTTCTGTTTTCTATAACAAAAGCAGTAGAAAGCAAGTCCTAAAAGTAGTATTGTTAAGTCACCACAACGAAACAATCAAACAGGATCGACCTTCCCACTGCCTATGAAAAGAATACCATCCTTCCGCCTGGTTGGCAAGCGGTTTTATGACCCAAATGCGCCTCCGTGTAAAGCAGTGTTTTTGACTACTACTGATTTTACATGGAGGATTTTATTATGTACGAAAAATATTTAGAACAGCTTGAGGAAGCCGGAAAAATCCGTAACCTCAAAGAACGTTCCATTACCTGCTATAAAAACTACGTCTCTTATTTCCTGAAATATCAAAATAAGAACCCGAAGGAGCTTACCTGTCAGGATGTCAGGGCTTTTCTTCTTGCAAAAAAGGACGAAGGGCTGAAAGCCACCACCCTGAACCTTTATAATTCTGCCATCCGCTTTTTCTATCGGAATGTCCTTCACATCCTTTGGGATGACATTACAATCCCGCGCATGATTCTGGAACATAAACTTCCAACTGTTTTGACGATTGATGAAATCGACCGCTTGTTGGACGCTGTTGACGACATAAAATATAAAGCTATGTTTGCAACCATGTATTCTTCCGGAATGCGTGTTTCCGAAGTCATCCATCTGCATTATGATGATATTTCCCGCACAAAGATGCAGATCCATGTCCGGGATACAAAAAACCGGATGGACCGCTATACGGTCCTTTCCAAGCGGTGTCTGGATATCCTTACACAATACTGGTTTGAGAAAGGACGGCCCCGTGGAATCCTGTTCCCTAATAAGTTCACCGGTAATTACCTGACAGTCAGTACTCTGGAACAGGTGATGCGCCGTGCTGTATCTGAGGCTGAACTTCCGGCGGGAGCAACTCTACACTCCCTCCGGCACAGCTTTGCAACACATTTGATGGAGCAGGGCATAGAACGGTAGAATATTCAGGCACTGCTTGGACACCGTGACCCGAAATCCACGGAGGTTTATCTTCATGTCAGCAACAAATCCCTGATGGGAATCCAGAGCCCGTTTGACCGGAAAGAAGGTGCTGGCCATGAATAAACCCACAGTACAGGATATCTTTCTGCGTTTTTATCCGGCATACCTTGAAAAGCATTCCCCTTCTCCTGAACAGGCAAAAGTTTCCCGGAACATCATAAACTGTAAAACCGGAGCTTATGGTGCGAATGTCAGCATATGTGAGGATTGTGGTACCGTTCAGATTCATTATAACTCCTGTCGTAACCGCTGTTGTCCCATGTGCCAGGCTGTTCCAAAGGAAATGTGGATGGATGCCCGCAGGGAAGATGTACTTGATGCACCTTACTTTCATCTCGTATTTACAGTTCCGGATATCTTGAATCCAGTCATTTACAGTAATCAGAAGCACTTGTATGACACCCTGTATCACGCTGCTTCTGCTACAATCAGTGAACTGGCTGCTGACCCAAAGCATCTTGGGGCTTCCGTTGGATATATCTGCATCCTGCATACATGGGGTTCTGAAATGAACTTTCATCCCCATATCCACACAATACTGCTTGGCGGAGGATTGACACCAAAAAATGAATGGAAGGATAACGGCACTGAATTTTTCCTTCCAATCCAGGTCATTTCCAAAGTATTCCGCGGAAAATACATGGAAGAATTGAAAAACCTTTGGGAGACCGACCGGCTTGAGTTTCATGGAACAGCCGAAAAATACCGTAACCATTATGCATTCAAAGAACTGCTTGATACCTGTTACTCTGCGGAGTGGGTCCCTTATTGTAAGAAAACCTTTCACGGTGCACAGTCTGTGATTGATTATCTTGGAAAATACACCCATCGGATTGCTATTAGCAATCATCGCATCATCCGTATGGATGATGAAACCGTCACTTTTTCTGTGAAAGATTACCGGAACAAAGGGCAGTGGAAAGAACTGACCCTTTCCGGTATCGAATTCATACGACGTTTTTTGATGCATGTCCCCCCAAAGCGTTTTGTACGAATTCGGCATTACGGACTTCTATGTTCCCGCAGCAAAAGTAAAAAGCTTACTTTATGCCGGAATCTTCTCGGATGCAGAAAATATATTTCAAAACTGCACGATAAGGGTATGCCTGAAATACTGAAACATCTCTATGGCATAAACGTCTGCGTGTGTAAAATCTGCGGTGGAAAACTTGGAAAGCCTCAGCTTCGGATGCCACAAAGATGCTAAATGTTTCATTTACCAATAGTTTTTTGAAGCCTCAAGGCCTGAGGTTTTGTTGTCATGCCCATTTATCTGGAGCTACTTGGTTTCCTATAGTTTTTGCACAGAAAATCCTGTATAATCATGGGTAAGAACAAAAGATTGAAAGTCCATAGGTAGTGGCTACCCGGACGCTCACTTTGTTCAATTAGGCCAAATCGAAAATGGTGTAAACGAAGGGGCAGTTCACTGGAATGCCAAAACTGCTTTTTCGTTTACCCCATCATCGATTCTAACCTAACAAATTTACTGCTCTATTGAAATTTATTGAATGTTATTCAAAATATCCATTCAGGTAATCAGCAGTATCCTCACTTACTTCAAAAGTCAAATCAAACCCGCCAATTTCAAAACCGATATAATCTCCACTGTATAGGGTAATTGTAGCAATATCATATAATGTTCCATCGGTATCTGTCTGGCCCAGTTTGATGGTTTCTTCTTGTGCTAATCCGAAAGATCCGATTTCGGATGCTTCATCAGGCAACGTTTTTAATTCCCATTGGTCTAAATTCAGCGTCAATATGAAATCACTGATTTCCTCTGTATCAGTAATCGTATTAATAACTTCCTCTGTATCAGAAGATATAACAGCTATTTCCTGAGCTTTTGAAATATCATCCTTATAATCGGAAGCATTTGTATCTTCACTGGCTTGACAGCCACAAAGAAATACCAGTATTGTCGCTGATAGAATCAATATTTTTTTCATAATACCCTCACTTTCTTTTCTGCTGATAGGTTTCATTCATAACCAACAGCCGATAGGCACGAACAATGCCAGACATATAAATACATAAAAAGGTTCCAATCCCTGCAACAATCATTCCTGCAGCTAAAGCAATCGTATCTGCAAAGAGCAATTCTGCCGGAACAATTAAAGGGAAAAACAGAAATCCTAATGCGATTAAAGCAATTCCGATCAAGTCAAATAGCTGTAAAAAATTCTTTTTCTCGGCATATGCCGTATTTAATTCCGCTTTTACCGTTTTATCAAATAGTAGTGGTTCCTGCCAGAGTTTTCTATATGGATTATCTGTTAATTTGACAGAGAACAAGAGAACAATTCCTATAATCAGTATCAGCATAAATAGAAGCATGGAAATATCTGAAAACATAAATGATAGTGCAAGGCTACCAACCATAATACCTGCGGCAATCGCAATTTTAAGAAATTTCCGCTTTTGATACAGAAGGAAACCATCTGCAGTTTCCCTGCTTACATATATTCCTTGTTCCGCAGCTGCTTCTGATATCTGTGTGCCTTTCTCATTCAATAAATAATCGAGTGTCACATTAAAAATTTTGCTCATTCGAACAATCTTTTCTGTTTCTGGATAGCCATTGTCACGTTCCCATTTGCTGACAGCCTGTCTGGATACGCCTAGCTGGTAGGATAGTTCCTCCTGTGATAGTCCAGCTTCTTTCCGCAGCTTTTGTATTTTTTCTCCAAAAGTCATATCGGTGTCCTCCTTTTGATCGAGCGTCTCAACCGTACCTTTAAAGCCTCCTACCGCATAACCTGCGGCTATGGCAACTATGAGGGTGCCAACTACAATGTCGCCCTCTGGGTCGCTTATTATAACTTTCTCAGACCGCATCAGCACAACAACTATCGTGTCCTCAATAAAGTAGAGCATCTGGAAAATGCCGACAACATGCCGGGCAAGTGGCAGCTGCTCATCTTCCTGGGCCAGCAGACAATCCTGCAGATGCAGAAGTCTGAAGCAGAAGGATAAGTCTGTTCCTAGATTCAGAGCCGGAGATAACAACTCAGCCATCCCGGAGGGATTTACCCTTGATGGCACACAAAAGCAATGCTACAATGCTGTGACCCAGACGGAGAAACCAGCCTGTTCCTGAGTTCTTCGCCGTCGATGTGGTGCTCAGAGCATTGCTTTTGTGTGCTGTCAAGGGTGGCGTAAGCTGCCATCAAACATCATATCTGCGATTTTCAAGGTTCAATCTGAGCCTATTTCTTAGGCTCCATTTTTTCATAACTCATTTGACACTACCCGTTATCAGTATATATTTTTTGCCGATAACACACCACCAAAATACGGTTGCAACTACGCAACGCCGGGTTGCAACCGCAGAAATCAACAAATTTTTACTATGCAAAATTGTATTTCATATAACAGATTATCTCATAAAAGCCTGTAACTACGGGCAAATCACGAGATAGGGCCACCGAATTAACTACCAAATTACTACTTTTGGAATGAGCCTCGTCACGCTTACTACTTCCCAGGAAATGCACGTTCCAGACGGCACATCCCTTAAACACTCCTGTCATAGTTTTTATTCAGCATACCACAGAAGCGCAGGGAATACCATCATCAGAGGAATTTTCCTACGCATTTAGAAGTCCTCACTGGCGGGGATTGTCTGCTGCACGACGGCTTTATTTCTTTTGCCGTCATCCGGCCGGGCAATGTTTATGCAGGTTTATCCCATATAATCATTTTGTAGTGCTTCTGCTAGGTTGCATTTTAGGATTTTTTTGCCCCCTACATAATATGCCAGTGCAACAAATCCAAAAATTGCTGCGATAAAAATTACGATAGGAACAATCGGAGCCACCGACAAAAACTCTATTGGATTCAGGTAGCTTGCCGTTATCATAAACCATACAAACAATACAGTGACCGGCAATGTAATCAGGACGGGACACCCTGCAATAACAAGGGCCTCAATCCGAAACATTTTACGCATACCTTCCGGTGTCATACCGATAGACATATACCTCGCAAACTCTCTTTTCCGTTGTCGGATAAAACTCAACGTGTTGGAAAAGACATTGGCGATTCCAATCATAGCAAGCAATGCACACAACGCCCCGATAATCAGCTGATAGCCATTTAACATGGCGTCATTGTCTATTTTTTCCTGAACACGGTTTTCCACCTCAAGCGTAAATTCACGCCCTAGAATATTTGTCAGTTCTGTTTCTATCGTATTCAATTCCGTTAAGGTTCGCTCTTTCGTGGCTAGTACGCGGATATATGTGTCTTGTTCTGCATTTCCAATCACTTCTTCGATCTGTTCCCACGATGAAACCGAAAGGAACTGAACCAAAGCATAGTTATCGTATTCTTCTCTTAAAACCGGCGGCTCCTGTGTATAGCCCAAAACAGGGATTGTAACATTGGCTGCCGCGTCATCACGATTTTGCAAGAGGATAGTGTCCTGTCCCTCAGATAAAAATGGAACATATTCTTTATACCTGAAATTGCTGTTTACGCTGTCCCAAATACGGTTCAGAATCACACTTCCTGTTCCTGACGGAGAAACGCCGATCTGCTCGCAGTATGCAGCGAAGCTGCTGTCATCCATAATGACAATAGGGGCCTGGATCGTATAGGTATCACCGGCAATACTGACAGAGGTTCCAGCCAACGCCTCTAATACTCCCATGCTCTCCACTTCCTCGCTGATAGCCGCTATGGGAACAGAACTATAAGCCTCAGCCTTTTGATAGATTACACTGTCTGTATTATTCAGCGTATGGATTTCATCTTCGTGAGTCAAATTCTCTATCGGGGTGTCCTTTATGGTTGCCATGACATCCCAGGCGTCCTGGTAGCGTTCAAAATAAGTATGGTTTGTGCTGATTCCTGAAAGAGTAAAAAAGCACAACATGAACGTAAAACCCAGGAAGGAGAGCGTTAAGGACAGTGTAGAGGTTCTTAAGGATTTCTTCTGCGCTTTCAGCGCATTGCCGGCCAATTCACCTTCTACACCAAACAATCGTGCAAGGATACGAGATTTTTTCCTCCGTTTTAACTGTAACTCGCCTGTATTTTTAATGGCTTCCAGCGGGGTCAGCTTGCTTAGTCTTCTGGCTGGCAGCCATGCAGAAATCAACACGGTCAGAACAGATACAAGAATTGTGGCGGCAAATACGAGAGGATGGTAAGTAAATACTGCATTATGCCTGCCTACAATGCCATCCGCAAGAACATTTACAATCTGTATGGTTCCGAAAGTCAAGGCAATCCCGATAAAACTTCCGAGCAAAATTGGGATGGCACAGAGAACAGCTGCCTCTTGCAAAAGGCAGGTACGAATTTGTCCCGGTGTTGCCCCTATGCTGGAAAAAATACCAAACTGATGAATACGGGCATTCATGGATACAGCAAAGGAGTTATGAATAATCAAAATCAAAGACACCGATACAATCAGAAGCACAGCCAAATAAAAGGCTATCAATAGAGGCGGGGTGGTATCCTGCGGGTTGTAGATAAAATATGTTGACAGCAAGGATTCATGATACGACACGGAACTGTCAGGCACTCCCAGTTGCTGAGCAATCAGGGGCATATCTTGATATACTGACCTCATGTTGTAAAAGCAAATATCAATTACAAGGGTTTGCCCATTTGATAATTCTTCATTGACAGCAGCGGTCTCCACATTGGCAAAGTACTCAATGTCAGACACTGCATCTTCTTCAAATGTTCCTGTAATGCGGGCTTGCCAATTTCCTTCTTCCAGGACAATCGATTCTATCTCGTAATTCCAAAAATTGTAGAACAGGCCACACAGCAAAGACAGAAACAAGGCCGATATAAACGCGGCAACAAGGACGGATAAGCTGGAAGCGCGATTCCTTTTTATAAATCCGATTGAATAGTCTTTCCACATACCCTTACCTCCGTTTCTGATCACTGACGATTTTCCCATCCTCTATGGTTATAATGCGATCTGCTTTTAAAGCAATCTTTTCGTCATGGGTGATCAGCAGAATGGTCTGGTCCAGGTTGCGGTTTGACAATTTCAATAGGTCAATTATTTCTTCTCCGTTTTTTCGATCAAGATTTCCTGTTGGCTCATCAGCAAGTAAGATGGCCGGGCGATAGATCAAAGACCGAGCGATGGCCGCACGCTGTTGTTGCCCGCCTGATAATTGGTTGGGAAGAGAATCCAGCTTATCTTCAATGCCTAGTGAACGGACAATCTGGTCAAAATATTCCTGGTTGGGTTTCCGTTTATCTAACATGAGCGGCATAAGGATGTTTTTTCGGACGGTAAGCGTTGGAATCAAATTATAAAACTGATAGACCAGCCCCACTTTTCTGCGCCTGAAGATCGCCGCCTGCGTTCGGTTCATCTTAGATATATCCGTTCCTTCTATCACTACTTTTCCCTCTGTGGGCTTATCCACACTGCCCAAAATATGCAGCAAGGTAGATTTCCCGGAGCCAGACGCGCCAACGATTGTCACAAATTCGCCTTTTTGAACGGAGAGGTCAATATGATCCAGAGCCACGACCTGATTATTTCCAGAGCCATATACCTTTCGTAAAGTTTCACATTTTAGTATTTCCACGTCGCTTTCTCCTTTCTGTACTGCAGTTTATCTTGCGTACAGTATAGCAAAGTAAAGTGACATTTCAGTGACTGTACAGCCTTATTTCAAAGCACGCACCGCCGTTTCGTCGATTATAAGCAGTAATCGTCCCGTTCTGTAACTCAAAGATAGAACGGGCAAGCGCCAGACCGATTCCGATACCATTTCCTACTGCACGCCTGCCACGATAAAAGCGATCAAAAAGATGTGGTAAGTCCTCCGTATCAAAACCTGTTCCATCATCCCATATCCGAATTTCTGCATAAAGAGGGTTGCCTGAATAATCACAATGGACAATCCCGCCAGGCTGTGAATGCTCCATACAGTTTTTCATTAAATTGATGAAGGCTTCCATTGTCCATTCCAGATCACCGAAAAATTCAATACAGCCGTTTTCTGGTATCTCGATAGAAATATGGCTATCTTGTAATAAATCATTCAGATTTTCCGCTGCCAGATTAAGTGCTGTATAAAGATCAACTCTTTCGTGCTTTAACAGCAGCGTTCCTGCGTCAATCTTAGAAACCATGAGCAGGGATTCTTCCAGACTGTTCAGCCTATCCAACTGCTTTTCAATCTGATTAGCATATTCACTGGCTGTTTCTTTCTTCATAAGCTGAAAAGATAGGAATGCTGCGGTAATCGGTGTTTTTAGCTGGTGTGCGATATTGGCAAGGTTTTCGGCAAAGTTTTTCTTTGCAGAAACGGCTGCTTCTCTGGTTTGATAGAGAGTTGTAACGGTTTTGTATATCTCGTCCTGTAACCTGGAAAAATCGTCTTCCTGCGTCTGTATCAGGGTTCCCCCAGCCCCTATATTGACCCGCTCCAAATACTCGGTTAAATCAACAATGCGTTTTTGACTACGCCTGCGAAACAGCCATGCTGTTAAGACAAATGCTCCAGAAACCGTAAGAAATAGCATGACAGGAAGAGTAAAAGTATGTGTTGGAAGCTCTTTGCAAAAATCTCCTGCACGATAGCCATACATTCCCAAATAATTATTTTCTGCTATCTCTTGTTCGCTCAACGAGTGATACTCTTTCAAGCTAGACAATAGCTGTGGCTCGGCTTCAGGGGAATTTTCCAGAAGTATTTCGCAGAATGCGGAAATATGTTGATAAGCTATCTGGCGGTAGGTATGATAAAACAACGTGGTTGTGAAAATTATAACCAGCAAGAGAACCGCGACTGGAAAAAGCAGTAGGATTCCCTGTTTTCTTCTTTCATTCATTTTGTATCCTCCATGCGGTATCCAAAACTTCTGATTGTTTTCAAACAGAGCGGATGGTTCAGCTTTTCTCTTAACCGTTTCATGGTAACCGTCAGCGTGTTGTCATTGACATAGTTCCCGCTGTTATCCCAAATCTGTTCCAAAAGTTGTCTTCTGGTGACAGTTTTTCCCTTGTTTTCCAAAAGCAGCAGAAGAAGCTGATATTCTGACTGGCTTACAGCAACTTCTTTCTGTTGATAGTAGACAGCAGCTTTTTCTTTATCCAATATCAGGTCATCACAAGATAATTTAACTGCTTTTGTACTCTTTGCTCTGCGAAGTAGCGCCAGAATACGCGAGTGCAGAACGGCGAGGTCGAAAGGCTTTACCACATAATCGTCTGCACCATTCTGAAAACCGCTAACAATATCACAGGAGTCTCCGCGAACCGTCAAATAGATGACGGGCAAATCGTTCCATCTATCTCGAATCCAGCGGCACAATTCGTTTCCTTGACCGTCCGGCATATTCCAATCCAATAAAATAACGGCAGGCAAGTGTTTAATCAGTGCTTTCTTAATATCTACAATCGCGCCGAAGACGGTTACCTTGCAGTTTTGCTGTTCCAAATATTCTTTTACAGATTTGGCAATGATTTCATCATCTTCCGCGTAATAAACCTCAATCACAATGCTTTTCTCCCTTCTGACGAGCAATTTTTCTCCTTCTATCTAATGGCTTTTTCGCACTTTTGGGAATCAGCCAGACGGTTCCCATTTTTTCTGCGCCGGGAATACGTCCCGCAGAACAGTAGTAATTTATCATCCGAGGGGAAATCCCCCATATATTGCTTGCTTCTTTCAGCGTCATATATTCCATATTGTACCCCCACTTTTATGCTCATTATATTTCGAGCAAGCGAAAGAATCAACAGAGAAAATGTATACCCACACTGCAAAGTGAAGCGTAGAATGCGATGGCAGCCTCCGCTTACAAAAATTATTGATAAACCAACTCTGTTGGAACAACTTCCTCCACCTGTGCTTTCAGCATATTCATTAGCCCCACCCAGCGCATGGGGCCACGGGCTTTCAGTTCCTCGGTGACGCCGGTGTAGCCATTGACGTGCCCTTGACCAAGAATAGCATGGATTCTGTCCTCTCCTTTGTAGAGGAACGCTGCAAGGTTTAGGACAGTGCAACCTATTACTTATATACAGTTCCCGGTAAAGCCATTGAAGCCTTGTCTTTGTCTGACTATAATCGCCTGCGAGAGATTTTAGGGCTTTCGTCTGTTTCCATAAGCAATAACGAATTTTTAGTTCACTGTGATACATGGAATTATGTGGATGACATCCAGCAGAGATTGGAACAGCAGTCTAAAATTACATTGAATGGTCAGACCTTGACCGCAGCGGAAACTTGGCGTAAATGGACTTGTCGCATGTATCTACCTGTACAGTTGGCATCTCATGAACGGCGGAAGTGTTTTCTTCCATATCGGACTGGTTCTTCTGTTCTCCTTGCAGAGTGCTATCCTGTCAGTGAGTTTGGAGTGGAAACGCCCGATCCGCAATTGAAAGACTGAAAGTGATCTCTGGCACAACCCGAGAAAATATATCGTTACTCTTATCATGCTGATAGTGGCATCATTTATAAGCACATGGACATCTTCGATTTGGATATGGTCTGCATTGCTGCTGATCGAGTGCTGTGTATTACTGTATTTTACAAGGAGAAACTAATCTAACACACTGCTGCCTGCTGATTCCATATACTTCTCTTTACTTATCTGTATTTGAAAAAGTGAATTCTTTTCAACACTCTCCCTTTCTCAAACGTTATAATTATAGAAGATCAAAATCAGCATGCAGCGCTGCTTCTGTTTTCTAATCACATTTATCCAAAGGAGAAAATATAATGCTGGAACAGTTTTATAAAGACTGCCGCAATGAGTTAATCGGATGGTGTACTACCCTTACCCACGATCCGATGCTTGCAGAGGATCTGGTCCATGAAGCATTTCTCCGAGCCATGGAACAGTATCTGGCAACACTGGAATCTCTGTCGCCTGCGCAGAAAAAGGCATGGTTTTACCGTGTCATAAAAAATATGTATATAGACCGGGTCCGGCACCAACGTTTTGAAGCTGTCTCTGAGGAACTGCCGGGACAAGCAAGTAATGCTCCGGAGTATGACGGTATCGACTGGGAACAGCTGCTTGGTACCCTGCCTGGAAAAGAAGGTGTATTCTTTGCCATGCGTTATCTGGAAGGCTACACTTCCACAGAAATTGGTAACTTTTTTCATATTCCTGCCGGAACTGTACGAGCGCAGCTTTCATCAGCGCGCAAACACCTGAAAGCGGCTTTGAAAGGAGAACATTATGTCTGAGAAAAAAAATCTTATGATCAACTGTGATGTATGTGATGCAAGAAATGCAAAAGAGGAGTATCTGTCAGGATATGAACAGATCATGATCAGTACCGATCTGCTTCTGGTCAGTGATGAAAGCAGGGGTGTCTTGGAACGACTTCCCGCAATCTGTAATACAGATAACACCCTGGAAGTCGATGACAATGCGAATCTTATCTTTCAAAATGGGAGTACCGAAATCAATTGCAAATCTGCCTTTCCAACAGATACCGTCCTCGCAGTTAACGGGGATCTGTTGATCCACTCCGATACTTCCAGGCAGACACTTGAAGCTCTACAGGCAGTGAATGTAACCGGCTCGCTCCTGTGTCCTGCCTCTCTCCTCACCTGCATAAAAGATCTTTATGTAACAGGAGAAATAAAACCTTATCCGGACGACTGTATTGTTCTCTCTCCCGTTTTTACGCCGGATGAATATTTCCATCTCCGTGCAAAAGAAGGGCAGAAATACTATGCAGAACAGGAGGTCCGTCTGATTGCCCCCGGCATAGATCTGGGAACTTTACGGGATAAAAAAGTGCTGTTTATCTCTCCCCGCTTTTTTG
>OERQ01000102.1_pt1 | contig 12464 bp, 14 predicted proteins | sample 1540011 | NCBI WGS metagenome assembly OERQ01 (sample SAMEA3891881, study PRJEB23780) | metagenome | biome: terrestrial biome; feature: animal house; material: Caecal content | place: Italy | collected 2015-05-05 | reverse complement strand
GGATATTGAGAAATGGCTAAAGTTAACAACGCTAAGAAAGCCACCACACCAAGACGTCGTGAGCGCAAAAACATTGAGCGCGGCGCTGCTCATATCCAGTCTACTTTTAACAATACCATTGTTACTATCACAGACACACAGGGCAACGCAATTTCCTGGGCAAGCGCGGGCGGTCTGGGCTTCAGAGGCTCCAGAAAATCCACCCCATTTGCTGCACAGACCGCTGCGGAGACCGCTGCAAAGGCTGCGATGATCCATGGCCTCAAATCTGTGGAAGTATTTGTTAAAGGTCCGGGCGCAGGACGTGAGGCTGCCATCCGCGCACTGCAGGCAGCTGGTCTGGAAGTAAACATGATCAAGGATGTTACTCCAATCCCACACAACGGATGCCGTCCGCCAAAGCGTAGAAGAGTCTAATTAGGAGGTCAAATAATCATGGCAGTAAATAGAGTACCAGTTCTGAAAAGATGCAGGTCCTTAGGTCTGGACCCGGTATATTTAGGAATAGATAAAAAATCTACCAGACAGTTAAAAAGATCAAACAGAAAAGTGTCTGAGTACGGACTTCAGTTAAAAGAAAAACAGAAAGCAAAATTCATCTACGGAGTTCTTGAGAAACCGTTCCGTAACTACTATAAGAAAGCCGACAGAATGCCGGGCCAGACAGGTGAGAACCTGATGGTTATGCTGGAGAGCAGACTGGACAACGTTCTGTTCCGTATGGGATTCGCAAGAACAAGACGTGAGGCCCGTCAGATCGTTGACCACAAGCATGTACTTGTAAACGGCAAATGCGTCAACATCCCGTCCTACATTACAAAGGCCGGCGATGTGATCGAGATCAAGGAAAAATGCAAAGGTTCTGACAGATATAAAGGAATTCTGGAGGTAACAGGCGGAAGACTTGTTCCGGAATGGCTGGATGTAAATCAGGAAGCTCTGACCGGAACCATCAAAGAACTTCCCAACAGAGAAGCAATCGATGTTCCTGTAAACGAGATGCTTATCGTCGAGCTGTACTCTAAATAAAGCCTGAAAGCGCAGAGAAGCGCAGCTTTCCAGAAGGAGGGAATCTTATAGTGTTTGATTTTAATAAACCCAAAATCGAAATTACCGAAATGTCTGAAGATAAAAAGTTTGGCAGATTCGTAGTGGAACCGCTGGAAAGAGGTTATGGTACTACACTCGGCAACTCTCTCAGGAGAATCATGCTGTCTTCCCTTCCGGGAGCGGCAGTAAGCCAGGTGAAGATCGACGGTGTACTTCATGAGTTCAGCTCAATTCCGGGCGTAAAAGAAGATGTTACAGAGATCATCATGAACCTTAAGAGCCTGGCCATCAAGAATAACAGCGCTGACAATGAGCCGAAGACCGCATACATTGAGTGTGAGGGCAAGGGCGTTGTTACAGCTGCTGATATCCAGACAGACCAGGATATTGAGATCATGAATCCCGACCAGGTGATCGCCACCCTGAACGGCGGCAAAGACTGCAGGCTGGCAATGGAACTGACCATTACCAAAGGCCGCGGTTATATCAGCGCGGACAAGGGCAAATCCGAGGATATGCCTATCGGCGTGATCGCGGTTGACGCTATCTATACACCTGTGGACAGAGTGAACATGATCGTGGAAAACACCCGTGTGGGTCAGGTGACTGACTTTGATAAGCTGACACTGGACGTATACACCAACGGAACACTGGATCCTGACGAGGCGGTAAGCCTTGCGGCTAAAGTGTTAAGCGAACATCTCAGCCTGTTTATCGATCTTTCCGAGAACGCTAAGACTGCAGAAGTCATGATCGAGAAAGAGGACAACGAGAAGGAAAAAGTTCTGGAGATGAGCATTGATGAACTTGAACTCTCCGTGCGTTCCTATAACTGTCTCAAGAGAGCAGGCATCAACACAGTAGAAGAGTTGTGCAACAAGACTTCCGACGACATGATGAAGGTCCGCAATCTGGGCCGCAAGTCTCTGGAGGAAGTCCTTGCGAAACTTAAGGAGCTGGGACTCCAGCTTCAGCCTACAGAGGAATAATATAATTTAGGCGGGGTGCCAAAGCATCGGGACAGTAAGTCCGAACAAGCATGCCCTGATGTCCCGCAGATGGAGGAAAATAAAATGGCAAAGTATAGAAAATTAGGCAGAACTTCTGATCAGAGAAAAGCTCTGTTAAGAAATCAGGTAACAAATCTTCTGTATCACGGAAAAATCATCACAACAGAAACCAAAGCTAAGGAAATCCGCAAAATCGCGGAAGGCCTGATCGCTATGGCTGTACGTGAGAAAGATAACTTTGAGACTGTTACCGTAACAGCAAAGGTTGCCCGCAAAGATGCCGACGGCAAGAGAGTAAAAGAAGTTGTAGACGGCAAAAAGAAAACCGTATACGATGAAGTTCAGAAAGAGATCACCAAGGACGCTCCTTCCAGACTTCACGCACGCCGTCAGATGATGAAGGTGTTCTACCCCGTGAAGGAAGTACCTGCAAAGGGCGCCGGCAGAAAGAAAAACACCAAAGATGTGGACATGGTTAAGAAAATGTTCGAAGAGATCGCTCCGAAATACGTTGGACGTAACGGCGGTTATACAAGAATCGTCAAGATCGGACCGCGTAAAGGCGATGCTGCAATGGAAGTACTGATCGAGTTAGTATAATCATCAGAATTAAGGACAGGGATATCCGAAATGGATATCCCTGTTTTAATATACAATATAAACAAAACAAATAAAATGTATGATCAACTGGTCAGACCGCTGATAAAACGGCATAATTAGCGTTTGTGCAGACATAAAAATGATATAAATAATAAACCACAAATTCTGAAATATGATATAATATGCAATACGGTACATTTGCGTCTCAGGATAAACGCTGTACCGCCTAACATCAGAAGAGAGGCGTGGTGTGTACAATGTATGCTGCGAAGAAGTTCGCGGTTGCTATTTGCGATGATGCCCCACAGGATGCTGAGCTCCTGGAAAAATATATAAAACAGATCCTGGAAGGATGCCGTATTGTAAAATATACAAGAGGGGATCAGCTTCTAAAAGATGTGAGAAAGCAGGATTCCCTGTATGACGTTGTATTTCTCGCAATATGTATGAAAGAAGAAAGTGGGATCGATACGGCCAGGGAACTCCGTAAGGTTAACGAGAGGGTTCCGCTGATATTTACTACCGTAAGCGACCAGTATTACAGGGAGGCGTTTGATCTGTATGCATTTCAGTATCTGCTGAAACCGGTTACTTTTCTGAAAGTAAAATCCGTTCTGGCTCATCTCGAGAGCACAGAGGAGCCGTTGGTTTATTTCCGGTACAGGGGACGCGTTTATACCATCAGGCATAATGAGATCAGTTATTTATCCAGCAGTCTTCACACTGTGTATTTTCATCTGACAGACGGGAATGTCCTCCACTGCAGAGGGAAATTATCTGATTTTGACGGGCAGCTTGAGGACAGTAATATAATCAGGTGCCATCAGAGTTTTTATGTAAATATGGACAGTATCATCGGAATGAAAAGCAACAGTTTTATTTTGAAAGATATTGTAGTGCCTATTTCAAGGACCTATGGGAAGAAAGTGCAGGAACAGTATCTTCACCATCTGAATGACAGCAGATAAATGGAACCGGCAGGGCTTTCTGTGAGAGAATCGCAGAAAGCCCTGTATTATTGTTGATAATTTTGGCGAAGTATCGTAAAATTGATACGGACAAAAGTGTATGACAGATCTGCGGGGGAATACTAAGAGAACCGGCAGTCTTCATGTCCGGAAAATACAGCAGAGGAATGAAATAATATGAATATCAGAAGGCTTGCGGCGATATGGGCCGCCAAAGCTGCAGGATATGCCTGTAAAAAGATGGGAAGACAGGGGGTGACCTGGGCCGGAAAGATCGCATTGAAAATATATCCGCCGATCCTGAAAGAACTGGCGGGAGAAGTCCGTAAAGAGATCTTTGCCGTCTGCGGGACCAACGGAAAGACCACAACCAATAACATGCTCTGCGCCGCTCTTGAGGCAGAAGGGCAGAAAGTGATCTGCAATCACACCGGTTCCAATATGCTGAACGGCGTTGTGGCTGCATTTGTGCTGGCGGCGGGTCTGAACGGGCATATCGACGCCGACTACGCCTGTATCGAAGCGGACGAGGCTTCAACGAAATATATTTTTCCGGAGATACATCCGGATTATATGGTCCTGACCAATCTTTTTCGCGATCAGTTGGACAGATACGGAGAGATCGATATCACAATGGATATTCTGGAGTCTATGATCCGTACCCTGCCCAAAATGTGTTTGATCGTCAATGGAGACGACGCCCTTTCCGCTTATCTGGCAATGGATACCGGAAACCCCTGCACTTTTTATGGGATCAGCCGGCAAGTAATGAAGAATGAGACGAATGAGATCAGGGAAGGCCGTTTCTGTAAGAAATGCGGCGCCAGACTGGAATACAGCTTTTATCATTACAGCCAGCTGGGCGATTATCTGTGTCCGAAATGCGGATTCAAAAGACCGGATCCTGATTTTGACGCATATGATGTCCAGGTTGGAGACCGTCTGGCATTCCGTGTGGAGGACAGACTTCTTTCTGCGAATTATAAGGGATTCTATAATGTATATAATATCCTTGCCGCCTATGCGGGAGTACGCACGGCGGGATTTTCCGGGGAGCATTTTAATGATATGCTGAGGAAATTCAATCCGGAAAACGGCAGGATGGAGCAGTTCCGGATACAGGGAGCGGGAGTCATCCTGAATCTTGCCAAAAACCCCGCGGGGTTCAATCAGAATATTTCGGCGGTCATGCAGGATAAATCGCCAAAAGATGTGATCATCGCCATTAATGACAACGCCCAGGACGGCATAGATATTTCCTGGCTCTGGGACGTGGATTTTGATCTTTTTCGCGACGAGAGCATCCGCTCTGTCACGGTGAGCGGGATCCGGTGTCAGGACATGCGCCTGAGACTGAAATATGTGGATATCCCCTCCATGCTGGAAGAAGATGTTGAGACTGCCGTACGCAGCCGTGTGAAAGACGGTACGGGGAACCTTTATGTGCTGGTGAACTATACGGCGCTGTTCAGTACCAGAAATATTCTGAAGAGACTGGAGGGAGAGAAATGAAGATTACAATAGGACATTTATACCCGGATCTTCTGAATCTGTATGGCGACAGAGGCAATATCCAGTGTCTGATGAAAAGGTGCCAGTGGCGGGGAATCGAAGCGGAGACCATTGCCTACGAACTGAATGACAGGATCGATTTTTCCGCTCTCGATATTGTACTCCTTGGAGGAGGTTCCGACCGGGAGCAGATGCTGGTCTGTGAGAAACTGAAAGAGATCCAGGAAGATTTCAGATCCTATGTGGAGGATAACGGCGTAGTCATTGCCATCTGCGGAGGGTACCAGCTTCTGGGCAATTATTATAAGACGGAGCAGGGTACGATCCAGGGACTGGAACTGGTGGACATGTATACCGAACAGGGGGAAGGACGTCTGATCAGCAATATTATCCTGAAAAGCGACCTGTTTGATATGCCGGTGACGGGATTTGAAAATCATGGCGGCAGGACCTGCATTAATGAGAATAAACCTCTGGGCAGAGTACTCTATGGATCGGGAAATGATGGAAAAACAGGATACGAGGGCGTGGTATATAAAAATGTGATCGGAACGTATCTTCACGGCCCGCTGCTTCCCAAGAATCCACAGCTTGCCGACTGGCTGATCCTTAAAGCGCTGGAACGAAAATACGGAAGCGGGGTTAAGCTTGCGCCTCTGGATGATTCCCAGGAAAAGGAAGCCAATGATTACATCTGCCGTAGATTCCTGAAATAATACTTGCAATCAAAATATTGTGACGGTATAATGAGTCTATGAACAGGGGACATATATTCCCGTTTTACTGTTAATTTGAAAGGAGTCAGTGACAATGCAGAAATATGTATGTGAACCGTGTGGATATGTATATGATCCGGAGATTGGTGATCCGGACAATGGTATTGAGCCGGGTACCGCATTTGAAGACCTTCCCGAAGACTGGACATGTCCTGTCTGCGGAGTAGGCAAAGAAGAATTTGTGCCGGAAGATTAAGATACCGGGGAGGGTGCCGAAAGCAAACGCTTTTGACACCTTTCTTCTTTTTCAGAGATAAGAGGTTGAATATGGCTAAATCACACAATCAGAAAATCAAGATTTTAATACTGGCGGAAATCCTTAAGGGTACAGACGTCCATAAAGTCGTAACCATGCAGGAGATCCTGGACAGGATCGGACAGCATGGGATCAGTGCGGAACGGAAGAGCATCTACGACGACATGGAAGCGCTTCGGGATTTCGGATACGACATTCAGTATAAGCGGGGACGCACAGGCGGATATTATCTGAATTCCAGGCCGGCCGGGGAAACCGGCTCTTCAGAAATGCCGTCAGATACAGCGCCGGAAGGAGGCGCCGGTTCAGAACAGACTCCGGGGCAGGAGACTGCGGCGTGGAGGCTCAGCAGGAAAGAGATCTGCGATCCCGACAGGAATATGAAGCTTCTGTGCAGCCAGGCGCGGAAAAGAGAGATAAGAGAATATTTCGGGGAGATGGCAGAGTACAAGGTCAAGACAGAAGGATATCTGACAGTGACTGTTCCGCGGATCCAGGGGCCGGAGTTCTTCGGGTGGCTGACGGTTATGGGCAAAGACGTCCGTATTGTCAAACCCAGAAAAACCGCGGCGGCTTATCGTGACTATCTCAAGATTCTTGCCAGAGAATATAAGGGAGTGTAGACAGAAAGGATATAAGCATGAAAAGAAGAACAGCAGGTATTTTATTGGGATTCTGCATTGCTGCCGTTTCTATGGGCGGATGCGGAACGAATGAGGCGACGGAAGCTGCCAGTGAAAGCGCCCAGACAGAAGGGGAAGGAACGGGAGAACTTTCCGAGGACGGCGAGAAGACAGAGGATGCGGAAGTGAACGGGGAAGATGATTCCGACGATTCGGATGAGAAAGATTCCGGCAATGAAAAGGGGGAAGACAAATCCGGATCCTCCGATGAAAAGAAAGCCGCAGATTCTGAAGAGGCAGAGCAGGAGGACGACGATCAGGAAGCGGAGGATGTACAGAAAGTGGCGGTGCTTCTTCCTGATGAAGAAGAATGGTCCCGCGACGCGGAGGCCTTCGAGAGCAGTCTGGAAGAGGATGGTTACGAGCCGGTGATCTGTTACGCGCAGGGCGATATATCCAGGCAGGTGCTGCAGATCCGGGACATGCTGGAAGAACAGGTGGCTGCGTTTATCATTGCGCCTGTGGATCCCTATGGACTTCCGGATGTGCTGGAAGACGTCCGGGAAGCCGATATTCCGGTATTCTCCTATGAGGATCTGATCATGGATACCAATGCGGTGAATTACTATACGGCATATGGCGGCCGCCTGGTGGGACACCAGATCGGCGACGAGATCGTGAAGCGGCAGGAACTGGATCAGGCCAGGGAGAATAAAGAATCCAGGACTATAGAATTTTTTATGGGATCTCTGGACGATTCCCAGGCGCTGTTCGTTTATAACGGTATCATGGAAGTGCTCCAGCCGTATCTGGACGACGGCACCCTGATATGCCCTTCCGGAAAAATATCTTTTGACGACACAGGCCTGCTCCGCTGGAGCGGAAGTCTGGCGGCGAACAGACTGGAAGAGATACTGGATGGATTTTACGAAGAGGGCGAAGCGCCGGATGTGATCTGCACAGGATTTGACGAAGCCGCTCTTCAGATAGAAACGGTTCTGGATGAGCACGGGATCCATTCCGGAACAGAGGCCTGGCCCATGATCACAGGAGTGGGATGTGATGCGGAGGCCGTGAAAACCATCGCCTCAGGAAGAATGGAATTCAGTATATTCATGGATCCCAGAACAACGGCGGAAGAATGCGAAAACATGGTGGACGCTTATCTGATCCAGGAAGAGGATTCTGAAGCGGAGGATCCGGAGGTCAACGATTATGAATCCTATGACAACGGAGTGAAGATCGTTGGAGCGTATCTCTGCGAAGCGCAGGTGATCGACGGGGATAACTTCGAGATTCTGATAGACAACGGCTTTTATTCTGAAGCCGAGGTCCGGCCGGAAGCAACGCCTACGCCGGTTCCGACAGCAAGTCCCACGCCCACGGAAGAACCGGAAAACACCGCCACTCCCACACCGGAGGCTACTGTGACGCCGGCTCCGTCAGAAGAACCGGAGGCTGCCGCGACGCCCACACCGTCGGAAGAACCGGAGGCTACCGCCACCCCAAAACCCAGAGTCAGCCTGAAAACGGCCCCCTCTGAGGACGATAAATAAGAATACATGAAAAACAGCCCGAACGTACAGGAGATCTGTGCTTTCGGGCTGTCTGTATGTAATTAAAAAATATTTGGCCGGCCTGCCGCTCCCGGTCCGGGAGGATCAGTCTTCCCGGAAGGTCAGGGAATCATCTGTCATGGAATCAATGATGGCAAGGGATTCCAGGCGGACGCCCATATCCCGGATCTTCTTCCCACCGTCCTGGAAACCTTTCTCGATGACGATGCCGGCGCCTTCAAGAACAGCTCCGGATTCCCGGACAATTTCGATCAGTCCCAGCAGGGCGCAGCCGTTGGCGAGAAAATCGTCGATCAGCAGAACGTGATCTTCCGGTCCGAGGAATTTCTTTGACAGGATCACGTCATATACTTTTTTATGGGTAAAAGATTCCACCTTGGAACGGTACATTTCGCCGTCCAGGTTCAGGCTCTGGGTTTTTTTTGCAAAAATAACGGGAACATGGAAATACTGTGCCGCGATACAGGCGATTCCGATGCCGGAGGCCTCGATGGTAAGGATCTTGGTGATGGGGCAGTCTGAGAAACGGGCTTTGAACTCTTTACCGATTTCGTTGATAAGATCAATGTCCATCTGATGGTTCAGAAAACTGTCTACTTTTAAAATGTTTCCTGGTTTAACGATTCCGTCTTTAAGAATACGGTCTTTTAAAAGCTGCATGGCGTCTCTCTCCTTTGATCTGATAAGCTGATTAAAATGTATATCTACTATACGCTATTCCTATGGGAAGTTCAATTATTTTCGACAAATTTTTTTAAATTCCCGGCGGTAAATCTTCTCTCCGGCGCCGTTGCAATGGCAGGAAAGGTCTGGTAAAATGAAACAAAACAATAAAAAAGAGAAGAGTGACGAAATATGAAGGAATATGAAGTGATCTGGGAGATTTTCAACAAATGTCCCGGGAATCAGATGCGGGATGTGTTCGTGGAGGAAATGGAACTCAGCGATCCGGAGGCCTATGTGAAGGAAAAATTCCAGGGAAAAGAAGTTACCTATGATAAGACGGTCCTGGAAGACGGGACCATTATCTTTGACATTCTCACATCCGGGATAAAACAGAGATGCTCCTTTACAGAAATTTAAATGCTGTGCTATAATGACAGCTGTGCAGCAGTACATGAAAGGAGAAAGCATGAGCGAGAATAAGGAAAACCATGTGCATGTTCTGGAAGACGGAACTGTGATCACACATTCCCACGGAGAACATGGACATCATCACAGCCATGCGCAGACGAAGGCTGTACTGAACCGCCTTTCCCGGGCCATCGGCCATCTGGAATCCATCAAGCGTATGGTGGAGGACGGCAGAGACTGTTCAGAGGTCCTGATCCAGCTTTCAGCAGTGAAATCAGCTATTAACAATACAGGCAAGATCATCCTGCAGGATCACATCGAACACTGTATTGTGGACGCGGTGGAGCATGGAGACCGGGAAGCGATCAAAGAACTGGAAAAGGCAATTGACAGATTTATGAAATAGATCAATATCAGAAGGAGAAGCAAAATGGCAAAAGAATGTAACAGTACCACTTGTGACAAGACAAGCTGTGAAGGCTGTTCACAGCGAAACAAACCCCAGGATCTGCGGGTGGCGGTAAACGCAATGTCAGATGTGAAACATGTAGTAGGAGTAGTCAGCGGCAAAGGCGGAGTAGGAAAGTCCTTCGTGACAGCCTCCCTTGCCAACCGTATGGCGGCGAAAGGCTTCCGGGTGGGTATCCTGGACGCGGACATCACAGGACCTTCCATCCCGAAGATGTACGGACTGAAGGGCGCCGCTCAGGCAGACGACAACGGTATTTACCCGATGGTGACAGAAAACGGGATCAAGGTCATCTCCATTAATCTGATGCTTCCCACTGAAGACACTCCGGTAATCTGGAGAGGTCCGATCCTTGCCAACATGGTAAAACAGTTCTGGACAGACGTGATCTGGGATCAGATCGATTATCTGTTTGTGGATATGCCTCCGGGAACAGGAGACGTTCCGCTTACTGTATTCCAGTCCCTTCCGGTGGACGGGATCGTGATCGTAAGCTCTCCCCAGGATCTGGTGAAAATGATCGTTAAGAAAGCCTACAATATGGCGGAGATGATGAAGATCCCGGTGCTGGGTATCGTAGAGAACTACAGCTATGTGAAATGCCCCGACTGTGGCAAAGAGATTAAAATCTTCGGAGAGAGCCATATCGACGAGATCGCCGCGGAACTGAACGTTCCGGTACTGGGCAAGATGCCTGTGGAAGCGGAGTTCGCGGAGAAAGCCGATGCAGGCTGTTTCCATGAAGTAATGAATGTGTATCTTGAGAACGCCGAAAGCCATCTTCCCGCCTGAAGGGATACCACCGATAAAGAAAGGAGTTTCTGATGAGCAGCGTAAGACGTGTTTATGTAGAAAAGAAACCAGCCTACGCCGTTGAGGCAAAAGAACTGAAGCATGAGATCAGCAGTTACCTGGGAATCAAATCTGTTTCCGCGGTGAGGGTGCTGATCCGTTACGACGTGGAAAATATTTCCGATGAAGTTTTTGCGAAAGCCTGCAGAACCGTGTTTGCGGAGCCCCCTGTTGACGAACTTTTTCAGGAGACATTCCAGGCGGCGGAAGGCGCGCGGATTTTCTCTGTGGAATATCTTCCGGGCCAGTTTGACCAGAGAGCGGATTCCGCGGTGCAGTGCGTGCAGTTCCTGGACGAGAACGCACAGCCCATCATCCGTTCCGCCACAACCTATGTAATAGAAGGTTCTGTGTCAGAAGAGGAATTCGAGGCCATCAAACATCACTGCATCAACCCGGTGGATTCCCGGGAGACAGGGATGGAGAAGCCGGAGACCCTTGTAACAGTATTTCCGGAGCCGGAGGACGTGAAGATCCTTGACGGTTTTAAGGATATGCCGGAAGATGAACTGAAGAAGGTATATGATTCTCTGAATCTGGCTATGACCTTCCGTGATTTTCTTCATATTCAGAATTATTTTTGCGGCGAGGAGAAACGTGATCCTTCCATGACAGAGATCCGTGTGCTGGATACCTACTGGTCCGATCACTGCCGCCATACCACATTCTCAACAGAACTTACCGACGTTAAATTTGACGAGGGCGATTACAGAGAGCCCATTGAGAACACTTACCGCCAGTACCTGAAAGACAGAGAAGAACTGTATAAAGGCCGCAGCGATAAGTTCGTATGCCTTATGGATCTTGCGCTTACAGCCATGAAGAAGCTGAAGGCGGAAGGCAAGCTTCAGGATCAGGAAGAGTCGGACGAGATCAACGCCTGCAGCGTGAAAATTGAGGTGGACAACAACCAATATCGGTTTGAAAACGGGGCGTTGTATTGCTGGAATTCCCGTGAATGGGAAATTTGTTTTTACGCACCGGCTTGTAAAAATACCACGTTAACCGTACCGACCTGGTGCGCGGGGATAGATTGCCGGTTGGATGAAAATCCTTATTTAAAGCGGGTGGAATTCCACAAGGCGGCAACGAATTTCATCAACAATTACAGTGTGGGCGATGCGTTGGAATATGTTTACGTGGAACCCGGCAATCCCAAGGCTTTTTCCGTAGACGGCGTTTTGTTTACAAAGGACAATACCGGGAAATACACGTTTTCTTTATATCCGCCGAGCAAAAAAGACAAAACCTTTGTCATGCCGGAAAACGTGGAACTGGATATGTTCAACTATTATTGTCCGTATTTGGAAGAGCTTTGGATTCCGGCTTCATCCCGCGTCGATTCGACGAACGCGCTTTTTTATCGACAATGTTTTACAAATCTAAAGGTCATTCACCTGCAAAAAGGGCATCCTTATGAAGCGGAGTGTAAAAGCACTTTTGCCGGTAAAACAGAAATGTATTGAGGAGGAGACGTTATGCGAAAATCCACGGGGGATTTGTTTCAGGAGCTGCAAAAATCGCCGTGCGAATTGGAGAAGTACCTGAAAAACAATCCGGAATCGTTTGTTGAAAACGATATTAAAACGTTTTGGGAGGCGCTGATTCAAAAATCCGGCCGTTCCAAATCGAACATTATCAACAAAGCCGATTTCAGCTATTGCTATTTTTACGACGTGATTAACGGCCGCAAAAGC
>OERQ01000098.1_pt1 | contig 12626 bp, 17 predicted proteins | sample 1540011 | NCBI WGS metagenome assembly OERQ01 (sample SAMEA3891881, study PRJEB23780) | metagenome | biome: terrestrial biome; feature: animal house; material: Caecal content | place: Italy | collected 2015-05-05 | reverse complement strand
CAAGGCGCTTTGCTGTGTCTTCCAGCATATCCGCCATATCTCGATTAAGAACGGCCCGCCCGCTGTATCGCGTTATCAGTATGCCCGCAATTTTTAGCCGGGGATTTGTATATTTCTTTATGGCATCCAGCGTTTGCGAAAGCTGCCCAAGTGATTGCACGGAATATATATCGGCCTGTGTTGGTACAATAATATCCGTTGCGGCTGTTAGTGCGTTAATCGTAAGCGTTCCCAAGGACGGCGGGCAATCAATGACTATTCTTTTATAGGCGCTTGCTATCGGCTCCAAACATTCCCGCAATCTGTATTCTTTGCCGGGAGTGTCCGCTAATACTCCATCTTCTGCAAGCCTCGCGGATGCAGCTATAATGTCCACTCCCTGCCCGGTGGTCTGTATTGCCTCTTTCGCCGTGGCCCTCCCTGTAAGCAAGTTATAAGCCCCTGGCTTCTCTGTATCTGCCCCAAGCGTATAACTTAAATTTTGCTGCGCGTCCAGGTCTATATATAAAATACTTCCCCCCCGGCGCTGTAATCCTGCGCCCAAGGCTTGCGCCGTGCTACTTTTTCCAACTCCGCCTTTTTGGCTTATAACTGCTGTTATGTGCGCCATGCGCTGCCCGCCTCCTATCTGCTTAGTGTTTTCATAAATGCACCAATAGCGGAGAGTGTTACCCCTCCGCATGGTGAACGATTTACTTCACTTGTGCAACTTGATAATCCGGGAACTTGCTCAACCTGTCCAGCGCGTCCAGGACTTCGGCGGAGCTGCTGTCGGTGCTTGTGGCGATCCGCTTTAATACTGCTATCTGCTCCAGCTCCCACGCCTCAATATCTCTTTTCCGCTGTTCGTGGAACTGCTGATTTTTAATCCTGGTCTGTCTGGCTCTCTCCTGCCGGTCAGTCATGGGCGGTGGCCTCCTTTCTCTTTTCGGCTCTGCGTTTCCTGCGGCCCTCTGCTTTTTGTGCCTTGCGTCCCCGCTCAAACCCATAGTGATACCCAAAAAAGAACATACCATAGGCCCCGCCGCGTTCATGCTGCCGGACAGAGAAAAAGTAACCCCAATCAATGGGATAGTAATTTCTCAACTTATCCCCTTCTGGTAACGCTACCTTGCAGAACTCGTCCCACTTGCTGGCGTCCTGCCGTTCCTCCGGCTCCAGCTTGCGGACGATCCCGACAACCGCGCCGCTGATCTCCACCTCGTCCAGCTTGCCAGTAAAGTTTATATCCCCATCTGTGGCGCATACTGCGGTTACGGTGTCCCCGTCGATGAAAACCCGGTTAAAACGGGCTTTGTCGTCTCCAGGGTATTTGACAAGGCAAGCGCGCCCGTTGTAATCCTTCGTTTTGGTGTCCAGTAGCACAATGTCACCGGACATGAAAACCCGCTGCGTATCGCTCAAGCCCTCTGCAACTTTGTGTACTGCGTCGCTGGAATTGATAATATCAAACAACTGTTCTTTTGCGCTCATTTTGCTATATGCTCCCTCTTGTAATTTTGGGGCGGAGCTTGTATAATACCTCTGTACCCCGCTCCGGCGGTGGTGCGGGCTGTAACTCTCTGCTTTGGCTGGCGGTGGTTACGGCCCTTTTCTTTTTCCTGTGCTTCGCTGTGGCCTATCCGTTTCTTTCACCCCCCTCCATCTTTGCAACCTCGCAATCAATCTTTCTTTGCAACTCTGCAATCTCCGCCGCCGTCTTTAAGTGACCGGCGGACAACTGCCGCCCCGCTTCATCCTGTCGCGCCGCTGCCTCTTTCGCTTTCCTTTCCTCTGTGTCCTTAAAGGCTTGCAGCACTCCCCATATTTGCAGTAAATCCCGCTTTTCCATGCGTCCCCCCTCCTATCAACTGCGCTTTGCCGCTTCAAAAATAATCATAAACGGCAATAGAACGATGAATAGCACAAGCATTTTGTTCCCCCCTTATCTGAAAATTGCCGCCGCTACTATACCGGCGCACGGGTTTTTTGCCTTGTCTAAATTGTGCGCGTAAATCTGCGTTGTAGAAATATTGTTGTGCCTTGCAAATTGCTGGGCCTCCTGGATTGTAGCCCCACCTATAAGGGAAAGTGTCACGGCTGTGTGTCGCAAGCTGTGGGCGGTCAACCTATCGGAAGAATACCCCGCCGCCTCAAGGCGGGCTTTTACTATGCCGCTTATGCTGCGGGTGGTCATGCGCTGCCCGTGGTTGTTGTTGGATGTAGACACAAAAAGCGGCTCCTGCGGGGTTGCGCTGCCTCTGGCCTTCAAATATGCCCTTATTGCCGTTTCAACCTCCTGCGGAATTTTTACAAACTCCGTCCGCTCGTCCCGCCCTTTTCCCTGGATATAAAGCACGGTGAAATCCCCGGTTGCCCGCATATCTTCAATATTTGCCCGCGATACTTCTATGGTACGCAAGCCCGCAACGCTCATAAGGGCAATAATCGCATAATCCCGCAATCCCTGGATGTTGTCACGGTTAACGCTATCAAGAACGCTCCCAAGCTGCCCGGAAGTAAGATAATCTTTCTTGTGCTGCCTGTCCAGCTTTGCGCCCTTTACATGATCCGCAACATTCTTATACAACCCCTCTTGCTCCGTCCATCGGAAAAACAATCGAACTGCGACAATATAGGCTTGTACTGTGCTGGGCTTGTGGCTCTGCGCCAAGTGTTCCCGATACTCTAAAACGGTTTCCCGCGTGGGCTGTGTTACCCCCTGGGCCTGTAAGTAAGAAAAGAACTGTCGCAGCGCCCGCGTGTATGTTTGTACCGTTTTCGGCTTCGCGTCCAGGTAGGCAATAAAACGGCTGAATAAATCGGCGGTTATAGGCTTCTGCGCCATCTGCGCCCGCTCGATGGTGGTTAATCCCTTCTCCATTTTGTGCGCCCCCTGTGTATGTGTATATGTCTGTGTGTGCTGTGTCTATCTGTCTATTATTATAGCGCCTGTCTCCGCCCTTGTCAACATATATTTTCATATTCTTTCATATTTCTGTCCCCTCCATCTAATCCGCAAAAAGAGCGGGCAACCGTTATAAGCTGCCCGCCCCTTTGTTATGCGTCTACTATCGCCGCTAATTGCCGCTCCCTCTCTCTGTGTGCCCGGATTGCAGCGCCTATTCTCTCTTTGTCCCCTGCCGTGGGCCATTCCTCTTTATAGGTTTCCTGTAGGCGCTCCAATCTCTTTTGCACTTCGGCAAGCTCCACGGCTGCGGCCTCTGGCTGCTGTAGCCCTATGCCGTAGATTGCTATATAGCTTTCCCTGTTTTGGTCAAGAAAAACGGTGTCCCCCGTGGCTGCGCTCACGCACTCAAGCGCCTTTAAGAATAAGAGCTGCACCGGCTCCCCGCGCTTTATCCCTTTTGTAATCTCTGTTCGCAAGCGTTCAGACTTCCTTATGGCTTCGGCTTGCCGCTTATATGCTTCTGATACCCTTCGTCTTTCCTCTGCTGCTCTATCCAGGCTAAAGGATCGTTGCGGCTGCTCCTGGGCCTCCTTGCTTGCCTCTGGCGGCTCCTGGGCGGGCTGTTCTTGTTCCCGCGCCTCTCTCTGCCCGCCTTGCTGCCCCTGGGCCGCTGTAGGCCCGAATAACCCGCTAAAATCAAGCGCCATAGTCCGCCCCCCCCTTAGCTTTCGCGGTATAGGTTAAACAGCGGGTAGAATGTGAATAACTGCGCCTTGTCCCGCTCTCCGTTTCGATTCTTTAATATTTTTAGCTGGATTCCCACCCCGTTTGACGGTTTTGCGGTTGCATCCTTAATCAATGCCCTTACCCGCTTTTTTCGGTTGTCGTCTGTTTCTCCGTCCTTGTAGTCCATCCCATTATATTGTAGGCCGATTAACACATCTGAGCTGTATTCAATCGCGCCGGATTCTTTGTAAGCTGCCATATTGATAGGAGAAAGATAATTATCACGGTTAAGGCTCGAAATGGCTATAACTGGAACATCAAAATCTCTTGAAATCCGCTTTAGCTCCAAAACGGATTTATCCGTGTTTTGCTTGTCTGATGCTTTCACATCTGCGGGGGAAAGTATTTGCAAATAATCAATAAGAATAATAGGCTTCCTTCCTGTAAGGGAAATGTGCTGCTGTACCCTCTCCCTTATCTGTTCTGCCCCGATATTGCCCACGCCCTCACTGATCCACAAGCGCCCCCTTGTTCTGCGCTCATATTCTTCCAACGCTTCCATGATTAAGGCTGATTCTTCCTTGGTATAGCCCCTGTATCTTTCATAGGCCAAAATCCCTCGCGTGGTCTTTGCGTTTGCAGTAGATATGCCCTTAGAAATAGCAATTTCCGCCGTCAATCTCGAAATGCTTTTAGCGGTCAGCTCGTCCGCGCTCATTTCCAGTGAAAAAATAATAGCGTCATTTCCTGCGGCTACCATGTTTTCAATGAGCTGCAAGCAGAATGTACTTTTCCCTAAAGAGCTTGCCGCCCCCAGCACATACAGGCCCGTATAAATGCCCCCGCCCAAAATCTTATCTAAACCGTTCCACCCTGTAGGCACACAAGGGCGGCTTGCTCTAATGCGATCAATAAACGCTTGTACTCTGTGCCCCGCGCTGGTGCTTATATATGCCTCTGCCGCTTCGTTTGCCTTTCTTTCCGCCTCTGCTATTGCCGCTTTCACGGCCTCTGAAAAGCCCGCCGCGTCCGCCTGTAGTCTGTCGTTTGGGTCTTTATAGCTTCCCGATATGTTGTACTCGATAAAAGCGGCCCCTGCCTCTGTCAACGCATCGGCAAGGCTCCGCTGCCCTTGCTGCCCCTTATCATCGTTATCAAGGCACAGAATAAGCGTTTTCTTGCTCTGCGTTTCATCCAAAACGGAAAGCAATTTATTTTTCCCTAATCCCCCAAGGGCCACGGCTGCGCCGCCCTCCTGCATAATCGAAATAGCGCACAGCGGACTTTCACACACAAAAACGGCGTTGCTTTCCCCGCTTGTAATGGCTGCGGCATTATATAGCGGCTCCGGCCCTGCAATCTCTCTTTTCGGCTTGCCGTACTCTTTCCCGGCAATAGAGCGCGTAATATAATAACTGCCGTTTCTGCCGTATGGAATAACGATCTTCCCGCCATCGTAGCCCAACATAAACCTTTCCGCCGTCTGTTGCGTTATCCCTCTGGCCTGTAAGTAAGATAACCCGGCTTCGGAACTTTTAAGCGCCTCCTGCGCCTTGGTTATATACTCGCTAAAATCCGCCTTTGCCTCTTGCGGTTTGTCCGGCGCGGCTGCTGGCTTCGGCGCTTTCCGCTGTGGCTGCGTATATGCTCCCGCCGATCCGCCGCCCTCGATAATGCCCAGGCGCTCAAACACTTCCCATTCACTCGCGTTCCACAAGCGGCGCAAGGCTCCCAATACATCCTCCCCGTGCTCCGTGAAGCATTTATCAGCAAAACAAGTTATGCGTTTGCCGTCTGCGCTGATTCTCAAAGCCCCAGTTTTGTGTACCCCCGTCCCGCTCTTGCATATCGGGCAATTATAAAAGCCGTTCTTGCTCGGCGTGAAGCTGTAAACCGTCCGAATATCAAGGCCGTTTACACGCTCCCGCGCTTTCTCTCTTTCGTAATCTGTCATGGCTGGCGGTTTTCCTCCTGCATCAAAAAGTATTTTGCGCGGCGAAAATGGGCATAGTCCCGAATAGTTGCGCCTGTAAAGTAAAAATGCTTTTTTGGTGTCAACTGGCGCGAAAAGCTGGGCCTTTGTCCGCTTCCCCTTGCACTTATATATTATAGCATAGCCGCCGCGCAGCAAAGGCGGCTGTGCACAGTTAAATAGTTAAGAACTATTAAAATGTTAGATTTTCTGACCCATAAAAAACCCTGTATTTCCAATGGTTTGCGGGTTTGCTTGTACTGTTAACCCCCCATAATCCTTACATTCTGTACTGTTGACCCCCCATAATTGTACTACTCACCCCCCATAATTTCTGCATTTTGTACTGTTGACCCCCCATTTTTTTTGCAATTTTCCCGCAGAAAAAAGGGGGGTGTATCGTAAATTCCCTGTCGAACATATAAAGCCGCTGCTGTATGCTGCCCGATACACACACGATACGGGCTGCGAAAAATGCAAAATTAAGGGGGGCAAAGCGTAAATTAAAGCGTGGAAAAGGCAATAGCGGCCCCTCTCCCCTGCCTTTAATATGTGTATTATGTGTATATGTACTGTGCGTATATTCCGCACTGGGTTTTTCTTTACAGGGTGCGTGTGCTTCCTTGTGCGCACCTTGTATAATGTATTGACAACGGGCACATAATAGGCATATAATTGAAAGCAAGAAAGGAGGGCGCACACAATGGCACCTGTAAGCACTAATATCAAGATTGACCCGGAATTAAAAGAAAAATCGCAAGCATTATTTGAAAGTTTTGGTTTAACCCTTTCTTCTGCCGTCAATATGTTTTTGCGGCAAGCGGTGCGGGAACAGGCTATACCATTTCGGATCGGCAACCCAGCGCCGAACGCGGAAACGCTTAAAGCTATCCAGGACGCAAGAAACGGTATAGGTGTTAGCCGTGGCTTTTCCTCTGTCGCGGAGCTGATGGAGGATCTCAATGCTGACGATTAAATATCAGACGGCCTTTAAGAAGGATTACAAGCGAATCAAGAAACGCGGCTATGATGTTCGTTTGCTGGAAAAGGTGATTGAACTGCTTGCAGCGGGTAAGGGGCTGCCGGTGGAATACCGCGATCATGCGCTATCCGGTGATTATGCCGGCTGCCGGGAATGTCATATAGCCCCTGACTGGCTGCTTGTGTATGAGATAAACGGGAATGAAATGATACTGTACCTGACCAGAACGGGAACACATAGCGATTTATTTTGAAAGAAAAAGTGCGCTTTCACCTTTTACGGTGTCGGCGCACTCTCTTTTTCAATGCAACTCGAAATCTTCAATGAATCTTGCGGTATAAGTTGGCGGAAGCATCAAAACTTTGCCTTGCTGCCATAGAAAGCGGCTCCAACACATGACCTCCCAGGCGGGAACATTCCAGCGCCCGCCCTCTTTCTTCCCGTCCAGTGTGCCGTTGTTCAAGTGGCTGTATACCAAGTTGATATTTGTGCCGGTAGAAAAAGAAATGTCTCGCGGCTTCATCGACTGGCGTACACCTCCAGCCCCTTTTTCGCCTGTGCCCTTGCTGCTGCCTCGCGCTGGCCCAGCTCTTTGGCAAACTTTACGCCCCTATCCGCTTCTTTCACCTGCACTTGTGCGGCTGCGTCCTCAATGTTGCGCTGGTGCTGCTCCTCCGGCGATACAGTGACTTCCTCGCCCTGCTCGTTGGTTTCTTTTACAGGTTGCAGCTTGCCGATCTGCGGGACAAAAGAGGCGCTCCAACTATCGCCCATAGCTTCAAGCTGCTCTAAAATCTGCTTGTCCTCCGCTGCTGCCATCAAAAGAAATGTGCTGTCCATTTTCTGGCCCAATGTGTAGCGCGTCCCATCCTTGCGCATCCAATACTTTTCGTCATAAATAGCGCAACCCTCGCTTAAATACTCCGTGCTGCAATACTGGATAGGCTCCGCCATGTATCGGTTAAACTGTGCAATCTGCTGGTTATACGCTTCTACAGACGGTGCGGATACATTCCAGCCGCCGCACTTCTGCGCCGTAGCGGAAAGCGCCTTTAACCCCAGGTAATTTCCCTCTGACGCTAAAATAAGTCCGTCCAGCTCCCCACGCTCCATCGTTAAGCCGAAATCCTTAAAAACGCGCAGATTTTCGATAAAATCACGCGGGGGCCGCTCGGAAATGTACTCGGACACATACTCTTTCATTTTGCCTGTGTAGAATTTTACGCCGTCAATAAGTTCTGCGTCTGCCTCTTGGATTTTTGCCCTGGCTGCCCTGGCGGCTCTGTCCTGGCGCTGGCGCAGCTCGTTTTCTTCGTCCTTAAATCTTGCCGCCTCCCGCCGGGCCGTGCTCATATCCTGCCGGAATACGCTCATAGCCGCGTCAACACTGGCATGATGCTTGATAATCTTGTTTTTAAGTGCCGCTGCTGTGCCCTTAATCTCTTTATTCATGGTCAATAATTCTCTCCTTTGTTTTGTTTTCTGTACCAACTTAGCAAACCGAAACGCGCCCAATAACTTTCTATTTTATAGGCTTGTACACTTCTTTCATGGGCTTGCCGCTGGTGTTCGTCCCGGAAACCCCTTAAATCATGCGCGTTTTCCTCTGTATCGTTCTGCGGCTCCGCCGCTGTGCCGTTCCGCCCTATAACTAACATTTGCCGCAATCCTTTCAAAAAACTGTGGGCTACGCGCCGTTTTTTTTCGTGTCTGCCGCTACGGTAGTTTATACGCTTTCGGCCCCTCCGCCTTTTTCTTTACAGGTTTCCTCTGTGTTTTTCGGCCTGTGGCCCATCCTATAAGGGAAAAGGGTGCAATCTTCGCACGGGCAAAGCCTAACCTGTTTCGGTTGGTTGCCGCAGCAGTCAAGGCATTTTAGGCGAATCGCCCGCAGCGGGGTATAAATTTTAGTCATTCATCCTCCCATTCCTCACACACAACCGATTCAAGAATACGCTTTTGCAAAGCCTCTTGATCCTGCACCGGCCCCAAAAGGGTATCGGACGGAATAGGCTCGATTTGTAGCCTATCAGAAAAATTGTGATTATTTTTCAACACAAAAATTGCACACGCGCTGTCTGCGTCCCGGCGTAGCCCAGCAGATAGAAGCGCGTCCGCAATAATGTCCCGCGCCGTGTCAATGTACTCTACAACCGGCGTTCCTGGATGGTTATTGATATGCTTGTATAGCGCCGCCCTGCTAATGCCATATCCGAAAGTAGCAAGGCCCTGCACACTCGGAATAGCCGCCGCCTGTGCACAAGCTGAAAAGTATTCTTCTGTCCGCCGCCGCACATCTTCCAGGCTGTTAAAATCGACCTTTCCCCGGCCCGCTGCGGCCTTTAGTCCGCGCGTCTTAAATTGTATATCGGCGGTAATTGCTGCCGCCTTGCTTTCGTCTGAAATCTCGCGGTAGGTTTTTGATCTCTCCCGCTTGTCCTTGGTGATTGCTGCCGCTAATCTCTTTTCTGCGCTGTCCTGCATCGGCTTCAACTCCTTTCCTTACAGGCCGTCTTTCTCTTGTTCAATTTCATCTATTGCCCGGTTTATGGCTGTGTGTTTTTCGTGGTCTAACGGCGTTCGCATCCACCTAACAAGCGTTGTTTCATGCACTCCCAGCTTGTCGGCAATCTCATACAAGTACACTCCAGCTTTGCGGGCCTTTGTTCTAATCCCAGCGTTTGGCTTGTCCATTTTGCGCCCCCTTTCCCTGTGCGATGGCTTGTGTCCTTCTAATGCTAATTATAGCACTACTCACAAGATATTGCAATAGAATAATATAAAAACACTACATATTGTGTATGTATAATCTGTATGAGTTTATTATGTGTGCGCCTAATGCGCGCGCAAAAAAGGAAAAACCTTTATATTTGTTTGGAATTTTTGGAGTGGGAAAATCGTTGCATTTTTGCGCGGTATTCACGGGGGTTAATTGCTGTTACAGCACCGCGCCTGTCCCCCAGGGGTGGAGTGCTGCGCCCCCTTCCACCGCTTTATCCCCTGGCTGCGCCTGTGTGCTGCCGCGCGGATCGTCTGGCCTTGCGGTGGTGTAGCACAAGCGAACTAAAGCGCCATGCGTCCGGCTCCCCCGCGTTTCCTTTCTCCGCTTGCTGTCGTTGCTCTTTCCTTTATAGGCCAATGGTACGGGCTTGCATGGGAATATACTTATACAGATAATACAGGCACAGACAAGAAACACGCACATAATACACATGGTTGTACTGTGCATATCTACTTTGCTATGGCTTGCAGCGCCATGATAGCGGCGCGGCCTGTCTGCGCTTTCTGCCTATAAGGAATAGTGCTGCATCGTCTTTCTTTCGCCATAGGGTGGAAATACCCGCCTTATTTGTAGGCCGCTGTATGCGCCCATCTGTGCGCCCTGGTGCGATTCTCTTTATAGGGTGTATTCTCCCCCCAGGAACATAAAACAAAGCCCATAGCGCACGGCTACGGGCCTTGTGTATATTGTGCGTGGCTTATTCCTGCTGTTTTTTCGGCCTCCCCCGCTTTTTGACTGTGCCCTGCTTTTTGGCCCTTTCTTTTAGCCTCTCCCTGTGCGCTTCCCGGCGTTGCGCTATCTCCGTATAATCCGGCTCCCCAGAAAGGCTGTAGTGAATCATCAACTTAGAAAAGAAATCATAATCAGTGTAGGCCCGCTCTAATTCTTCATCCGAAAGCAAAGTAGGCCGCCCCAGGCGCTCACGCAACCGAAATTCCCAAGATAGTATATTGAAATCTTCCAGTTTGTCTAAATCGTCTGTAAATGGCCTTATAATCTTCTGCGCTTCCTGCCCTTTGCGAACTTCTGTTATCTGCGGTAATGTGCTTCGTTCCAGTAGCTTTGAAACGGAAACGCGCCCGCACCTTTTTTCCTTTCCTACATTGATCCTGTATTGCTCTATCATGTAAGAAGCGAATTTTAAGGCGCTGCCGCGTGGAGGCAATTTGAAAAACTGTGTCGGAATACTCATATATTGTGAGGGCGCTAATTGCCTTAAATGGTCTGCATAATCATCTTCAAAAGCGATATGCAGCACATTGTTTTTGTAATATGTTCCGTTCCGCCCCCGTTTGAATATCCCTGCGGGCCTGAATCCTACTTGCCGCCCTTTTTCCCATATAGGAAGTGTTGTTGTAAGGCTGGAAAGTATAAGGATAGATTTTTTTATCTGCTTGATAGCTTCTTTTGTGTCTGATAGGTTGCGGAGCTTCATATATTCATCAAGCGGAATATCTACAGCGTTTGACGCAAAAGCGGCCTCCCGCATCCTGTTTGTACTATCATATAGCAGTTTCAAGGCATTTCCGTTTTGAATGTCTTGTACTTCTATGCCGCCGCCGATCTGCATAACAACTTCCTGCCCGTCCCAAGGCGTGAAAGTGACAATCCCCGCTAATTTGTCCTCTTTGCTGCTTGCTATAGCGGCCCGCCCTATGAAATCCGGCGGATATAGGCCGGGTGCGCTGGGAGATTGCAAAAACTCCACGCTCTGGATAACTTGCGCCCGCTCTGTCTGGATGTTCTGCAACATGGTTAATGTGTGCCATTCTGCGGAATAGAGGAATTTATAATCGGCTGGTATGCCCAGGGCTTCCCGCTCTGCAATCCTGTCCCCTTTGGCCTCATAGAAAGCGGGAAAATCAGCCGGTAAAATTGCGCCCTGCTTCCCATCGCTCCGAACTACAGAAAAAACAAGCTGTCCCTGCTCTTGCGTGGCCTGTTGCGACAAAAGAAGCGTGTACCATTTGCTTTCTTCCAGCACTCGGCGGGCTAACTTGCTTGTAAATTTCTTCGGCACTCTCTTTTTATTAAAGGCTTCTATAATCTCCGCGCCGCTCTGCTCATTTAACATTTTAGCCGGTTGCCCATCTTCGCGGACAATTATATACCGGCTTAATACTTCGTCAATAATCCGGCCCGCCCTTAAAAGCCCCTCCGATTCTTCCAGCGTAAGCGCGAAAAAATCCGGGTGCTTTTCTCTGAATATGTCGGCGGGGGTTTGCAGCTTCATTTGTTCGTAATGCTCCAACTGCGGGCCTCCCTTGCTGTTATTTCAACTTCTGCTAATGATAATTAACGGAAGTTAAGGTGTTTTTCTGCTGCCTTTCGGCGTTGTGTCTGCCTATAAAGAAAAGTGCTGCCGTGGGTATCATTCTGCCGGCGCTGCGGTTTCCTGCTGCGGCTCTCCCGTCCGGCCTGTAAGGAAAGCGGCTAAATCATCGTGTGCAATCATCCAGCGCCCGCCAATCTTGTGTGCACGAATCTTCTTGTCTTTCATGTATGCGTAGAATGTGCGCCGGGTAACTCCTACAATCTGCGCCGCTTCGTCTGGCGTGTACTGCTTGATTGTTTCAAAGCCTGTCATTCTTGTTAGCCTCCCCTGTTCTCTCTGTACCAATTAAGGCCGCGCTGCCCCCGCTCCGTTGCTATAAAATCTTCAATTATGCTATTGATAAGGTCGTTTACGCTTGTACCCTCCGCATCCGCGACTTTCTTTAATTCCTCGAATATGGAAGGCCGAATAAGCAAGTTTAGCCGCTTGCTTTTCTTTTCTTTTGGCTGGGCCTCTCTGCGCTGGGCCTCTTTGCCTATCTCATATAGGCGGGAAAGCGCGGCCCTATCGCTTGCGCTTAAATCTTTGGCCTTTTCCTGTATCTGCTCGATTATGGCCCGTACTTCCTCCGGCTCCGGCGGCTGCGCTCCCCCTGCATCAGCCAAGCCATTAAAAACACTGCGCCCCGCATCTGAAAGCGCCTTTTCCGCCTGTTCTGTTTCCTGCGCTAACTGCTCTGCACTCATGCCGGATAAGTAGGACAATGCGGGGTTGTTCTCACTGTTAAACCTTTTCTTCGCCATCGGTCAAAACCTCCATTATAAAAGCCTCATAATCCCGCGCTGCGTTGCTGCGTGGTGCATAGCTGAAAATATCCTTTCTCACGGCTTGCGCCTCCCGCACGGCAACACATTCCCTCACGCGGGTACTATATACCTTTGTACCAAGGCGCTTTGCTGTGTCTTCCAGCATATCCGCCATATCTCGATTAAGAACGGC
>OERQ01000095.1_pt1 | contig 12777 bp, 10 predicted proteins | sample 1540011 | NCBI WGS metagenome assembly OERQ01 (sample SAMEA3891881, study PRJEB23780) | metagenome | biome: terrestrial biome; feature: animal house; material: Caecal content | place: Italy | collected 2015-05-05 | reverse complement strand
TCATCCTGCAGATGGGCTGCACCCTGCCCTATGCGCTGACCGTCTGCGTGCTGCCCTTCATCCCGTTTGACGCGGCCAAAGTGGCGCTGGCGTCGGTGCTGGGCAGCATCCTGCGCCGCGCCCTGCACCGGGCCGGCCTGCTGCACCACAACTAAAAAACTAGAAGAAAAGGCCGCGGCATTCGGAACGCCGCGGCCCTTTTTGTCAGTTGCCGGTATAGCCCAGCGTGGCCGCCATGACGGCCTTGATGGTGTGCATCCGGTTTTCCGCCTCGTCAAAAACGATGCTCTGGGGCCCTTCGAACACCTCGTCGGTGACTTCCATGGCGTCCCGGCCAAACCGCTCGCCCATCTCCTTGCCGATGACAGTCTTGTGGTCGTGGAAGGCGGGCAGGCAGTGCATAAACACGGCCTGCGGCCCGGCGGCCTCCATCAGGGCGGCGTTGATCTGGTAGGGGGCCAGGTCGGCGATCCGCTGGGCCCAGATCTCCGCCGGCTCGCCCATCGAGACCCACACGTCGGTGTAAAGGACGTCGGCGCCCCGGGCGGCGGCCAGAGGGTCTGTTTCAAAGAAGACAGAGCCACCGGTCTCGTGGGCGATGGCCTGGCACTGGGCGATGAGAGCCGGGTCGGGCCAGTATTTTTTGGGGGCGCAGGCGGTGAAATGCAGCCCCATCTTGGCGCAGCCCACCATCAGGCTGTTGCCCATGTTGTAGCGGGCGTCCCCGAAATAGACGAGGCGGAGCCCGTTCAGCCGGCCGAAATGCTCCTGGATGGTCAAAAAGTCGGCCAGGATCTGGGTGGGGTGGAACTCGTTGGTCAGGCCGTTCCAGACCGGCACGCCGGCGTAGTGGGCCAGCTCCTCTACGATCTCCTGGCCGTAGCCGCGGTACTCGATGCCGTCGAACATCCGGCCCAGCACCCGGGCGGTGTCGGCGATGGATTCCTTTTTGCCGATCTGGCTGCCCGCGGGGTCCAGATAGGTCACTTCCATCCCCAGGTCGTGGGCGGCCACCTCAAAGCTGCACCGGGTGCGGGTGGAGGTCTTTTCAAAGATCAGGGCGATGTTCTTGCCCTGCAGCCCGTCGTGGCGCACGCCGGCCTTTTTCTGGGCCTTGAGGCGGGCCGCCAGGCTGAGCAGGGCGGCGATCTCGGCGGGGGTATAGTCGAGCAGCTTTAAAAAACTGCGGCCTTTCAAATTCACGGGAAACTCCCCTTTCTGCATATATACAATATGATGATGATAAAATCGGAAGAATATGCAACCATTATACGACGCCCGGGTGCCGCTGTCAAGCGGGGCGCTCAGAGGGTGAACTCCACCCTGCGCCCGCTGGCGCGGTAGGGGGTCACCCGGACCCCTGCCTTGTGCAGCATGAAGCGGGCAGCCACGCTGGAGTCGCTGTCGTGGTATTTGTCGTCGTAATAGACGATCTCCCCGATGCCCGACTGGATGATGGCTTTGGTACACTCGTTGCAGGGGAAGAGGGTGACGTAGATCCGCGCCCCCTTGAGGTTGTTGTGGGCGCTGTTGAGGATGGCGTTCAGCTCGGCGTGGCACACGTACATATATTTGGTGTCCAGGGGCTGGCCCTCCCGGCCCCAGGGCATGGCGTCGTCGTCGCAGCCGATGGGCATCCCGTTGTAGCCCAGAGAAAGGATTTTGTTTTCGGGGCTGACGATGCAGGCTCCCACCTGGCTGTTGGGGTCCTTCGAGCGCATGGCGGAGAGCAGCGCGATGCCCATAAAGTATTCGTCCCAGTTGATGTAGTCGTTGCGTTGTTTCATAAAAAGCGCCTCCCTGCGCAGTTGGATTTGTGTGTATTATACCGTATCAGCGTCCAAAACACAATGCGGGGCGCTTCACTTGACAAAATGCACAAAAGTCGGCCTGGAACTTTGGAAGGCCAAATTTGGCGCAAATCATTTAAAACAGCCCTTGGATGTGGTATTATCTTTGTAAAATATGCCACAAAAGCGGAGAGAAGTCCCGCCAGGCGGAAAAGAGGGAAAAGACCGTTATGAAATACGCAAGCAACAATATCCGCAATATCTTGATTGCAGGCCATGCCGGCAGCGGCAAGACGACGCTGACCGAGGCATTGGTCTATTTTTCGGGCGCTTCCGAGCGGATGGGCCGCGTGGAAGACGGCACCACGATCTCTGACTTCGACCCGGAGGAGGCCAAACGGAAGGCCAGCCTTTCGGCTTCGGTGGTCCCGGTGGAGTACGGCGGGATCAAGTACAACCTGATCGACGCGCCGGGCCTGTTCGATTTTGAGGCGGGCGAGTACGAGGGCATCCGCGCCGCCGAGAGCGTGCTGGTCTGCGTGTCTGGCCGCAGCGGCGTCACCGTGGGCGCCGAAAAGGCGTTCCAGCTGGCCCGCAAGAACGGCAAGGCCACCATGGTCTTTGTGACCAAGTCCGACCTGGAGCACTCCAACTACTTCCAGATCCTGGAGGACATGAAGATCAAGTTCGGCTCCAGCATCTGCCCCTGCGTGGTGCCCGCCCGCCTGGATGACGGCACCAGCGTCTACATCAACCTGTTCAGCCAGAAGGCGTTCAAGTACGAGAGCGGCAAGCAGATCCAGATCGACCTGCCCGACATCGGCCACCGCTTCCAGGGCCTGATCGAGGCCATGAGCGAGGCCATCGCCGAGACCGACGACGAGCTGATGGAAAAGTTCTTCGGCGGCGAGCCCTTCACCACCGAGGAGATCGTGGAAGGGATGCGCAAGGGCGTCAAGGACGGCCTGATCACCCCCGTGTTCTGCGGCAGCGCCGTCAACCTGCAGGCGCTGGATATGCTGCTGTACAATATGGACAAGCTGCTGCCCAGCCCGGCCCACGCCGCCGCCATCCCGGCGGAGAACGCCGGCGGCGAGCTGGTGGAGCTGCACTGCGACGCCGCAGAGCCCACCGCCGCCTACGTCTTTAAGACGGTGGCCGATCCCTTTGTGGGCAAGATGAGTTACCTGCGGGTGCTCAGCGGCAAAGTGACCCCGGGCATGAGCCTGGTCAACGCCCGCACCGGCGACACCGAGAAACTGGGCAAGCCCATGTTCATCTGCGGCAAAAAGCAGACCGACGCCGACGAGATCACCGCCGGCGACATCGGCGCGGTGGCCAAGATGGTCAGCGCCCGCACCGGCGACACCCTCTGCGACGCCTCCCGCGTGGTCAAGCTGGACGCGCCGGTCTTCCCCAGCCCCAGCTTCTTCATGGCCGTCACCGTGGCCAAGAAAGGGGACGAGGGCAAGATCAGCAGCGCCCTGGCCCGCCTGATGGAGGAGGACCCCACCCTCAGCTACGAGAACAACGCCGAGACCCACCAGCAGATCATCGGCGGCCTGGGTGAGCAGCACCTGGACGTGGTCAAGGCCAAGCTGAAGAACAAGTTCGGCGTCGAGATCGGGCTGGAAGCCCCCCGCATCGCCTACCGCGAGTCCATCCGCAAGAGCTGCAAGGCCCAGGGCCGCCACAAAAAGCAGACCGGCGGCCACGGCCAGTTCGGCGACGTCTGGATTCAGTTCGAGCCCTGCGAAGGCGACGAGATCCAGTTCGAGGAGAAGGTGTTCGGCGGCAGCGTGCCCAAGAACTTCTTCCCCGCGGTTGAAAAGGGCGTCCGTCTGGCGGCGGAAAAGGGCGTGCTGGCAGGTTATCCCATGGTCGGCATGAAGGCCACCCTGCTGGACGGCAGCTACCACCCCGTCGATTCCTCCGAAATGGCCTTCATCATGGCGGCCAAGCTGGCCTATAAGGCGGCCATGCCCGAGGCGGGCCCCGTCATCCTGGAGCCCATCTACACCGTCCGGGCCCACATCCCCGGCGACAACACCGGCGACGTCATGGGCGACGTGACCAAGCGCCGCGGCCGCGTGCTGGGCATGGAGCCCGACGAGGACGGCCTGCAGACCATCATCGCCGAGGTGCCTCTGGCCGAGCTGACCACCTTCACCACCTTCATCCGGCAGACCACCCAGGGCCGCGGCTGGTTCACCCGCGAGTTCGTCCGCTATGAGGTGCTGCCCGAGAACCTGGTGCCCGCCGTGGTCGAGCAGGCCCGCAAGCTGGGCAACCTGGACGAGGGCGCGGACGACTGAGCCGCAGCCTCCCGGCGCATAAGTTAAAGACATCCACCCGGACCCTGTCGGCACTTCCCTCTGCCGGCGGGGTCCTTTTATGCGGGGCGGTCATTTGCACCTATCTGCGATGGGTTTTGGTTGACATCCCGGCGGGTTGCTATTATAATAGAGAGGTTAGGGCGGAGGGAGCAGCCCTTTTGCCCCGCAAAAACGCCGACTTGCGGCTTTTGACCATACCGCCGCACATTTGAAACATAAGGAGAGATTCAGATCCATGGCACAGGAAATCGTAATGTCTGCCGCCGGCCTTCAGGCCATCAAGGAAGAACTGGAATACCTCAAGACGGTGCGCCGCAAGGAGCTGGCGGAGGAGATCATCCGCACCTACTTTACTCCGGTCCACCAGGGGGCGGCGGCAGCCAACCGCATGAAGAACCAGTACCGGGACCAGGTCCGGGAGCTGGACCTGAGCCGGAAGGTAGCCAAGGGAGACACCGTTTCCGAGGCCCATGCTGTGCAGCTGCTGGGAGAGGCGGAGGACAACATCCGATACCTGGAGCAGAACCGTGGCCGGGTGAAGGCCCGGGACGGCAAGACCCTGGAGGAGTGGCGGGCCGTGGTCCGGGACCTGTGGGAGGAAAATCCTGGACTGGATCAGGAGAAGATCCGGGACGCGGTGAGCCGCTTCCGCTCCATCTACGACGACCTCTTCCAGCAGATGAATGAGGTGCGGGTCCGAAACGGCTATGAGCCGGTGAACTACCGGCAGGGCTATTTCCCCCATTTCCAGCCGGGAGAGGGGGACGGGATCATGGCCCAGTTCGGCAAGGCCCTGGGGATCAAAACGGAGGTCACCGCCCTGCCCACCACCATCAACGGCCTGACCCACACATTCCGCCCCGGTATCCGCTGGTTCGGCAACGCCCAGGAGCGCCTGGGCTTCAATACGGCCTACGACGCGGTGGAGGGCTTCGACCGCTACATCGAGGGCGTGGCCGATGTGATCCACCAGACCGACAACATCCAGAGGCTGCGGGCGCTTGCCACCCAGGCGAGGTACCGCACGGGGGACGAGGGCATCCGCCAGCAGGTGGATCGGGTCCTGCAGGACCCCACCCTTTCCGATACGGATAGACAGAACCGAATCGAGAAGATCTACGAGGACGGGCGCTTCGCCCTGAGCAATTTCGTTGTGGAGCTGGACGAGTACACCAACCTTCTGGCCAACAAGAAGAGCCGGGCGGACCGGACCATGGAGCAGAACCTGGGCCGGGATATGTACAACCTGGTCAAGGCGCTGGAGGGCCGGGTGGCCGCCAACATGGTGGCGATCAACCCCGCCTCCTGGCTGACGAACTTCATCCCCATTACCCAGGGTTGGGGGACCGTGGACAGCCGCTCCCTGCTGGGCGGTATGTGGGACACCCTGCGGGCCTACCGGGAGGACGACGGCTTTGTGGGCCGGAGCACCTTCCTGACAAACCGGCGGGGGAGCGATCCCCTGGTACAGACCTGGGCCCAGCGGGCCTCGGCTACAGCATCACGCCCCATGGAGTACATCGACAACTTCACGGCGGATACGTTAGTCCGGGCCCGGTACAACCAGAATATCCGCCGGGGCCTCAGCGAGACGGCGGCCATGGAGGAGGCGGACGCCTGGGCCGCCGGCGTAATGGCGGACCGGAGCAAGGGGGCCACACCGACCCTGTTCAACCGCAGCAGCCCTCTTACCAAGGCTTTTACACAGTTCCAGCTGGAGGTCAACAACCAGCTCAGCTATCTCTACAAGGACCTCCCACGGGATGTGAAGGACCGCGGGCTGGCGGCGCTGGCCGGTGCGCTGGTGAAGTTTTTCCTGGGCGCTTTCCTCTACAACGAAGTGTATGAGTTCTTCATTGGACGCCGGCCGGCACTGGACCCCATCGGCATCCTCAACGACACCGTAGGGGATCTGACGGGGACGGAGCTCCCCAACCTGGTGGAGCTGGGCGTGGGAGCTGTCAGTGGTAACCTTCCCTCCTTCGAGACCGAGAGGGAGGGCATTGGTGGAGCTACAAATACAGCCATCAATGGAATTGTAAATAATTTGCCGTTCACCAGCCTTCTGGGCGCAGTGAACCTGGATGAAACCTTGGGGCTTGACATCGACGCCGGACGTATCCCGCTGGAGAGTGCCATTCCAAACCTGGGCACCATCGGGCGCGCTTTCACGGATGAAGATTGGAGCCTAGGAAAGAGGGTGCAGGAGGTTGTGGACGAGATGTGGAAGCCGGGCGCATATCTGGCGCTCCCCTTCGGCGGCGGACAGGTGAAGCGGGCGGCGGAAGGCATAGAAGCCGTGGTCAGAGGCGGGAGCTACAGCGTGGACAGCGACGGGGAGGAGATCCTGCAATACCCTGTCTACAGCGAGACCCTGCCGGAACAGGTGAGAGACGCCGCTTATGCGTCTATCTTCGGGAAAAGCTCCTTTTCCACAGCCCGGGATTGGGTGGAGAGCGGATTCAAGAGCTTGTCCGCCAAGGAGACGGACGCCTACCAGGAGATGACCGCCGCCGGCGTGGACGGAGAGACCGCCTTCGGACTGATCCAAGAGCTCAAGGGCGCCAGTTCGGCCGATAAGTTGTCCATCGCCGTGGAAGCGGGGCTGGATGACGAGGCGGCCATCGCCGCGGCCGGCCTGATCCTGGGGAAGGACCTGACGACGGAAGCTGGAAATCCCACCCGGTACGCCATGCTCCTGAACGCCGTGGACACGGGGCTGGCCGCAACGGAAGGGCTGGATCTGATTGAACGGGGCATCGACCTGGAGGACTACCTGGAGCTGACAGGGGAGGGCATGGAGCCGGAGACGGCTAAGGAGGTCGTTGTGGCGATGCAGGACCTGGAGGCAGAGACTGACCGGGTGAGCAAGCTTCATCAGTACTCCGCGATAGCAGATCTGCCCATGGCTGAGGCTGATAAGGAGTCGGCGCTGGCCCTGGTCATGAGCGACAGCGCCTACGAGAAGTATCAAAGCGCCCGCTCGGCGGGGGTGAGCACCGAGGACTATGTGTGGTTCCTCTCCGCCACCGATGGGTTGGAGGCGGACAAAGACGAGAACGGGAAGTCCATTAGCGGCTCCCGGAAGGCCAAGGTCCTGCGGGTCATCGACAGGATGGATCTGAACAGGAGCCAGAAGGACGCCCTGTTCCTGGCGGCGGGGTACAGTGAGAGCACGCTGGGGGACGCGCCCTGGCGGTAAAGCAGCGGGCCCCTAGGTCGCAGATGACCTAGGGGCCTCATTGATAAAATCACTGTGTAGAAGAATCCCTACGCGGTATTATTTGGGTATCATTGATAATTTCAATGGCGAGATTCTTCTACACCAATATCTGTTAGCAACCCCTTCAGCTCCGGGTAGGGCATGGAGTAGCGCTGGCTGAGGTACCGGAGGGATGCTCCCAGCTCGCCGTCCGGACCGCCGTACTGGCTGATAATGAGGGAGGCCAGTTTGGGGTTGGTATTTTTGATTTTGACGGGATATTGCAGCCGCTTTTCATAGACAAACATTACCTGCGCCCTCCTTCGTTCTCCCAAGGCCAGGGGTTATCCAGCCAGTTCCAGGTCCCGGTGCTCCCTGCGGCGGTCTGCCGCAGAGGGCCGTTGGCCTTCTCGTATCGCTGGCGTCCATCCTTCGCCATAGCCACATACTGCCGGTAAAGCTCCAAAGCCTCTTTGTCATCCTTGTGGGTATCCAGGTACAGCCCCAGCTCCGTGATGGCGAAGCTCAGGGCCATCAATTCGCACAGCGCCGTATCGTCGCAGCCCATTTTGGTCTGCATCTCCCGAAAGAACGGCAGGCGGAGACCAGGGAACAGGGTCCCCACGGCCAGGCCGTCCTTCGGCTCAAAGCGTTCGGAACCCTGACACTGCATCGGTACATAGGGAAAGACCAAGCTGGCGCACTGGCCGGGCAGGGAGCCCTCCAGGGTGCCGCAGCAGCTGGGTTTCACATTCTCCAAGGGAATATGCCTCCTTATCAGGGCGGCCGCCGGGCAGAGGCCGATGGCCGCCCGGGGATCATGGGCGCCGAAGGGCGCCCTGGTCCATTCTATGCGGAAGCGCCTTCACCTGTCAAAGCCGATGAGGGCCGCGCAGGCATAGACAGGCTCTTCGCCGCATAAAAGTGGGTGGAGGTGTTTGTCGTGTTCTTAACGTTTAAAAAGTGGACTGCTCTATATATTCTTTGTCTAATAGCTATATTTGTCGTATTTGGGCTGATTTTGCGGCAGGGAAATGCCGTTCAGACGTCAGCAGCCGCGTTGAGCGAGGAATCATTGCCGGTTCTGATCATTGACCCCGGCCACGGAGGAGAGGACGGGGGAGCCGTGGCCAATGACGGCACCGCAGAGTCCGGGATCAACCTCTCTGTGGCCCTGATGGTTGAGGACCTGGCCCGCCTGGCAGGGTGGGACACTGTGATGACCCGGCGGGAGGACATCTCCATCCACGACGAGGGGAGCGAGACCATTCGTGAAAAGAAAAACTCCGATCTCCGCAACCGTGTGGCACTCTGCAACAGCGTGGAGGGAGGTATCCTCATCAGCATCCACCAGAACAGTCTGCCCTCCGTGCCCAGCGTCCACGGGGCCCAGGTGTTCTACAACGGTGTCGGGGAGAGCGAATTCCTGGCCCAGGCGATCCAGGACGAGCTGAACCGCACCGTCAACGGCGCGAGCGGAAAAGAGATCAAACGGACAGGAGATAATATCTATCTGATGGCCAATGTCACCTGCCCCGCTGTCTTGGTGGAGTGCGGATTCCTCTCCAACCCTCAGGAGGCGGAGCTGCTTAAGACCCAGGACTATCAAACAAAGCTCGCCATGGCGATCCTGGCCGGCGTGGAGACAGCGATGGGAAGCGCGGAAAAGTGAAATCATGACTGGTCAATCCAAATAGAATGTAGTATACTGAAGAAAACAAGCAAGGAGCAACGCCGCTGTACGGCGTTTTGGGGGATCACACATGGCAAAACCCAAAAGCGTTTTTTTCTGTACCGCCTGCGGCAACGAGACGCCGAAGTGGGCGGGCCGCTGTCCCGCCTGCGGCGAGTGGAACACCATTGTAGAGCAGGAGGCCGCGCCAAAAGCACGGCCCGGCCGGGGCCAGGAGGGGAGGCGTGCGTCCTTCCATGCTGTAAAGGCGATCCACTTGAATGACGCTGAGGGAGGGCAGGAAATCCGGTTCTCCACCGGCATGGGGGAGCTGGACCGGGTGCTGGGCGGAGGAGCGGTAAAGGGCTCCCTGGTGCTGGTGGGCGGTGCGCCGGGCATCGGCAAATCCACTCTGATGCTCCAAATCTGCCAGAGCCTGGGGCAGTTCGCCAGAGTACTGTACGTCTCCGGAGAGGAATCCGTAGGGCAGCTGAAGCTCCGGGCCCGGCGGCTGGGGGTGGAGAGCGAAAACCTTCTGGTCCTGTCGGAGACAGGATTGGAGGACATCCTCCAGTCGGTGGAGCAGGAGGGACCCGAGATCCTTATTGTGGACTCCATCCAAACCCTCTACGACCAGGAAGTGGACAGCCCTCCCGGAAGCATCGGGCAGGTGAAGAGCTGCACCATGGCCCTCATGCAGCTGGCCAAGAGCCGGGATATCACAGTCTTTGTCATCGGTCACGTGAACAAGGAGGGCTCCATCGCCGGGCCCAAGGTCCTGGAGCATATGGTGGACTGTGTGCTGTACTTTGAGGGAGACCAGCACATGACCTACCGTATCCTCCGAGCCGCCAAGAACCGCTTCGGGGCCACCAACGAGATCGGCGTCTTTGAGATGCTGGACGCCGGCCTATCGGAGGTGGAAAACCCCTCTCAGATGCTCCTGTCCGGCCGACCGGAGGATGCCCCGGGCACCTGCGTCACCTGCGTGATGGAGGGGGCAAGGCCTGTGCTGGCGGAGATCCAGGCGTTGCTGGCCCCGGCGGCTTATGGCAATGCCAGACGGTCCAGCAACGGCTTTGATTATAACCGGGCGTCCATGCTCCTGGCGGTGCTGGAGAAGCGGGGGAGCCTGAAGGTGAGCCAATGTGACGCCTATCTGAACATTATCGGCGGCCTGACGCTGGACGAGCCCGCCGCGGATCTGGCGGCGGTGCTGGCCCTGGCCTCCAGCTATCTGGACCGGCCGATCCCGGGGGATGTGGCCGCCATCGGGGAGGTGGGGCTCACCGGTGAGCTCCGGGGGGTCAACCACCTGGACCAGCGCCTGGCGGAGGTCCGCCGGCTGGGCTTTGCCCGGTGTGTGGTCCCAAGGCGGAGCGGGAAGGCCCTGGGGGAGATCCCGGGCCTGACGGTGATCCAGGCGGCCAACATAGGCGAGGCTATCCGGGCCGTGCTGGGGAAGTAAAAATTTTGTTCAATTATATTTTGTTCAATTTTTGATTTGGGAGTGAGATGGCCATGGAGCACCTGGGGACCCGCATACTGGAAACTGACCGGCTGATTCTGCGGCCATTTACATCAGAGGACACTGAGGCCATGTACCGCAACTGGGCCTCGGACCCGGAGGTGTCAAAATTTCTGACCTGGCCGGCTCACACCTCGCCGGAGGTCACCAGCCAGGTTGTCTCCCACAGCGACCCTGTAGCCAGAGCAACCATGGGGTACTGCATTGGGCGGCGGTGGTGGTGCCAAGGGATCACCAGTGAGGCGCTGGCCTGTGTGATACAGTTTTTAATCCGGGATGTGGGGATGCGCCGTGTGGACGCCATGCACGACGTGGAAAATCCAAACTCCGGCGCTGTGATGCGCAAATGCGGCATGCGCCTGGAGGGGACCATGCGTCAGGTGGCGGTGAACAACCTGGGGATCCGGGACGTCTGCTGGTACGCTATCCTGGCCGAGGACCTGCGGAGCTAAGTTTTCTGCTTCGCCCCTCCCCTGAATTGAACAAAATTTTTATTTTGTTCAATTCTCGCCTTTTATTTTCGCCCCCCTCCCGGGGGGCTCAAACGTTACGGGACCGTCTTGCCTTTGCTTTTCGAGTTTTGACATTGATCCATTTTTTATAGATAGACCAATTGCTTTTCCTGGAGGTTTCCCATGCAGAGCTACCGAGACGACATTCCGCAGATCCTGCGGGATTTTCTGGCCTACCACGAGACCATCAAAGCCCACTCTCAGAAAACTGTGGACGAATACTACCTGGATTTGCGGAACTTCTTCCGCTATCTGGTCCGGTCCCGGGACCCCGGACTGCGGGACAAGCCGCTGGATGAGGTGTCCATCTTGAATGTGGACATTGCTTTCATCCGCTCCATCACCTTGACGGAGATTTATGGCTACCTCACCTACCTCAGCCGGGACCGGGCCCAGCAGCAGAACAGCCCCAAGACCGGCTACGGACTCAGCGCCGCCACCCGGGCCAGAAAGATCGCCACACTTCGTTCATTTTTTAACTATCTCACCACCAAGGCCCACCTGCTGGAGCAAAACCCCATCAAGGACCTGGACTCCCCCAAGCTGCGGAAAACGCTGCCCAGATATCTCACGCTGGATGAGAGCGTAGAGCTGCTGCAGAGCGTGGACGGGGCCAACAGCGAGCGGGACTACTGCATCCTCACCCTGTTCCTCAACTGCGGCCTGCGGATCTCCGAGCTCATCGGGTTAAATCTGAACGACATCCAGGGTGACGCCCTGCGGGTACTGGGCAAGGGCGACAAGGTGCGAATCGTCTACCTCAACGACGCCTGCAAGGACGCTCTGGAGCGATATCTGGCGGTGCGCCGCCCCATCAGCGGTCGGGACGAGAGCGCCCTCTTCCTCTCCACCCGGAACCAGCGGATCAGCCGCTCCAATGTCCACGCCCTGGTGAAAAAGCACCTGAGCCAGGCGGGACTGGACAGCAGCGCCTACTCCTCCCACAAGCTCCGCCATACCGCCGCCACCCTGATGCTCCAGAACGGCGTGGACGTCAAGGCCGTCCAGGAGGTCCTGGGCCACGAGCACCTGAACACCACGGAGATCTACACCCATATCGACAACGAATCCCTCCGTGTGGCCGCCCGGGCCAACCCCCTGGGCCGGGTGAAAGCGAAAAAACGGGAGAAAAATTAACGGTATACATCCTTTTCTTTAAAAAGAAAAGGATCAAAAGAAAATTTTGGCGCGAAACGTTGTTTCGCGCTGGCGGACAATTTTGTGTCAAAAAATAGCATCCCCCGAAGAGGATCGTGCTCTCGGGAGATGTTGTTCTTGGATGAATTAAGTTAATGGTCCCGGCAGCTCCTCCCCTCTTCTTACGCCCAAAAAGTGCAGGAAGCGCAAATTTTGGTAGGGGTAGGAATTCAGTGGCCGGTTGTCGGCGTCATAGCTGTGAGCGGCTACCAGAATATCCGCCGGGCTCCTGACCGGGCGGCGGACAGCCACCACCACCGGCGTGTGGGCGTAGTGCTGGCCGTCAAAGGAGATCTGTACCGCGTCCCCCGGCTCCATTCGGGAGATGTCCGTCTCCACCGCTACGGGGCCCTGGGACGCCTCGCTCCGGGTCATAAAGTTGTAGAAGTACTCCACGCCGGTCCAGGCTGGGGATTTGTTGTTGGCGTCTATGTAGAACCAGCCGTAGGTCTGGGTGAAATTCATCACGCCGCTGCCGGCATAGACACACTGGGACGCAAAGTTGGTCCAGCCCCCGCCGATCTGCTCATAGTCGTAAAA
>OERQ01000094.1_pt1 | contig 12779 bp, 10 predicted proteins | sample 1540011 | NCBI WGS metagenome assembly OERQ01 (sample SAMEA3891881, study PRJEB23780) | metagenome | biome: terrestrial biome; feature: animal house; material: Caecal content | place: Italy | collected 2015-05-05 | reverse complement strand
ATACTCTGCAGCTCTTCGCTGAAGCTGTCTTCCTTCAACCCTTTTTTCTCTTTTACGAGCAACCTCGCCACACTGCAAAACAAATTCTCATAAGCCTCATAATCCAGAATATCCGAAAAATATCTCCGGCTCTCATTTGTAAATAATTTTATGATACTTATAAGTTCATCTTGGCAGGCTTTAATATCCTGCTCTTCCAAATATCTGAGTACTACAGCAGGATACCCACCAATTTGGCAATATATCTGATACCATTTTGACAAACATTCATAAACTGAACTTTCACTTCCGCCAAAAAGATCCAGTGACTTAAATTGATCAATCGCGTCTACTGCATACAGGAATTCTTCAAAATCCAATGTATGGATCTCCAGAGATACCATATCTCCAGCTGAGTATTTAAACTCTTTATTTAATACTCTCCCCAGGTAACTGCCAGTAACAATAAAATCAGACTTCATATACCTGGTAAATTCGCGGATACGATTGTATATTTCTGCAGATTCCTGTATTTCGTCAATAATCACGACCGTATTTTCATCATCTACAAACGTCGGATTATATCGTCTCATCAGCTCCAGTACCGGATTTGGCAGCTGTAATCCGTTTTTCATGTCTTCACGGATCTGACGGTAATGGTCCATAAGCAGTTCACCACTCATTTCCAACAAATTAATATACTCTTTATGCGCATATTCCTTATCTGCGAATTTGTTAACTAAATATGTTTTTCCAACCTGTCTTGCACCAGAAACTTCAAGCGTGCGATGTCCACCTCTCCGTTTCCATGCAAGCATCTGTTCATAGGCATTGCGTTTTAAGTCCATAAACTCACCACCTAAACCTTTCATCTTCATTGCTATATTATAACAAATACCATTCGCCTTGTACAATATTGCCGAATAATACTTTCTCCCTACTATTCATAGGGCATAATACCGGCGGAAAATATCCACATCATTTTTTAACGATTCAGCACGTAGAAAATCAGCTTCTTTTCTACTCGTGATTTTTGCCCTGCCTATATTACAGATATCATTTATTCCATAGGTTGTTGGCCTGAAATAGATTTCAGCTCCATAGACTTGGCAGTCGTAACAGCTCGTGTATTGAACCCACATGAGTTTAATCTTCTCTTCGTTCACATCAATGATTTCAGCAGTTCCAGCGCCATCATCATACAAAGCAATTTCAGCATACTTTCCCATATATGATTTTAAATCCTTCATTTCCATTATTTATTTTCCTTCCTGTCCTTCATTTATACAATTATTATCTATTTTGCAGACATTTTGAAGTTATCTATATTTTGTTACTTCATCATAATATAAAATTAGGATTTTCCGGCTGCATGATCCATTTCATCATGCAGCACGGTATATCTCCCGTTAATCCAGCTTATTACTCTGCTCTAATTCCATCTTCAGTAAACGATTCTGTTCCCGAATACTTTCGTTCAGTTCTTCATTTGATTTCGCCAATCTCTTTACTGATTCTATCAAAGCCGGAAACTGTTTCTCATAAAAATATTTTCCCATGATTGTTTCCCAGAATTCTCCCATACTAATCTCCTTTCCTAGCCAAAACACAAACCCATCTGTGATTTTGCATTGTGTCCGTTATCTGTGCCTGATGCTAACCTCATATTCTGAAAATAATACTTCGCCATCTGCTTCATAGAGGAAAAATCCGTTTTCTCCGGCAACTTGATAGAGAGTATTGCTCCGTCACAAAATTTTCCCTGCTTCGTAATATGAAACAGCTTCTTAAACTCGCAACAACTGCCGCTGCCATCATTTTCGATTTCATCCCATTCGCCGTCAATTTCTAAAAGAAATTTTCTCGTCTGAGGAAATGTCTCCATTTCGTACACACATTCAGAAGGTGTATCCTCACCCATAATACGACTAAGCAGATCCTCACGCGCAAAACATATAGACATTGAGCACACCGGGTTCTGATCCGAACCATTTTCAGTTAAAATCACCCCTGCACTAAAGCAGTTTGCAGGACTGTAATCTACGATATGACCTCTATGTTCTCGCTTTCCATAGTCCTCTGAATTACCAAAAACAATATAGCCCGGCCGTTTTACCCTATAAATTTCTTTTTTCATTACACACCTCTCCTGTCTTGAAAATACACTCAACTTAATCGATAAAGTCCCGTCAAGTATCCTTGGCAACAAAAAAAGGCATCCCTTATAGGATGTCTTTCCTGTTTCCTTATTTACTAAATCTTGTCCTATCATTATTTGATTTCGTACCTCCTTTTACAAAAAAATAAGCACCTGATTAAAATCAGATGCTCAATAACCTGTTGCCAGGAATTTTACTTTTAAAGCCTGCATAAGCCGGCAAATATAATAAAACAAGATTTCTATATCCTTATAATACCTGAATACAGAATATATGTCAAAACAAGATTGTGTACACGCTGCTTCTTACAATTGAGTACTATTTTCCTTTCGCCTGTCCTAACATGAGTTCCATATTTTTTTCCTGCAGGCTGCTAATCAGCTCATATAACTTTTTTAATTCCTCTTTATGATCTTTTTCCAATGCTGAGACTTTCTGCTCACCTTCCAGTTTTGCCGCTGCAATTTTTGAATCCGTGCTAGCCTTTTCCTGTTCCAGTCGACTATTTAAGCTTGCATTTTCCTTCTCAAGAGCAAGTATCTCAGCATCCTTTTCATCTTTTGCGGCCTGAACAGCCTTATCCTGCCGTATCTCCGCTTCACGTGCATCACTCTCTGCCTTACGCTGTAAATCGCTTACCTGTGCTCTTAACTCGTTCGTTTCCGCTTGTAGAGCATCATATTTCTTTGCCTTTTCATCAACTTCTGCCAAACGAGACTGCAGCATTTGATTTAGATTGTCCTTATCCATTGCAGCCTGCTCTGCTGCTCCCTTCTGTTGGAGAGCTGTTTCCATTTTTTCTTTTGCTTCTCTTGCCTTGCTTTCGGCAGCTTCACGCAGATCTCTGACAACTTTTATCTGGGCCTCGAGGTTTTCTTTTTCTGCCTGAAGATCCTGAATGGTTTTATCCTTTGATTTTAAATCCATTTCATACTTATCATGCATTCTTTCATCTGCATTTTCAGCAAGTTCAAGACTATTTAGATAAGCAGCCATAAGTGCTTTTATATGACGCTCAAACTCTTCAATCTCAGTTTCTCTATTGACCAGCTGATCTTTTGCCTTATTAAGTTCAATGATCTGCATGATATGGGCTAATCCCTGCGCTTGATTAAATCCGTTTTCCTTACAGTAATCACGAAATTTATCTGCAGCTTCAGGTGTAACTCTAAAATTTGTCTGTTTTGCTTCTTCCATTGCTTTCCCTCACTATTGATATCTTTTATTTATTTTAGCATTCATTTCTTGACATGTCAAATGTTATGTATATGTTATACATTGTTATTGTAGTATATCTTAAAACACGAATTTGTGTTATACATATGATATACATTGTTACGTTATGCATAACTTTACAAGTCTGTCACTAAAAGTTCAAAAAAATCATCATTGCAAGATTACAATGACGATTTTTTAAATAGGATTATTCAACATGAACGATGCCATCCGCAATCCGTCTTGTTTTCCATTCAGCCGGCACCCTAAATGATAACACTATACAGACCAGCAGCGCCCCAGCAGCAGCGATCAAGAACCCTGCGGATTCAAACACGAATGAATGTCCGAAAGCAAGCATTTCCGAATCCGAATGCAAATATTTCAGTACCGGCCACGACAGAATAAACGCAAGCATGATTCCCACCGCCCCCATGGCACAATTTTCAAATAACAGCATTTTTATAATCATTCTCCTTGTATACCCGACAGCTCTCAACATACTGATTTCTTTTGTCCTTGTCTGCATTCGGTAACGTAAGGTATTAGTCATATTCATAATAACCAGCAATAACGATACCAATGCAATGCCTGTTATGTAAACCATTCTTTTGAAATAGAACATTTCATTACGCTCGATCTCATCTATCAGGCTGCGGGTAGATATGCTTGCATTTTCACTTCCAAGTGTTGTAAGTGTTCCTTCCAACTCATTTCTCTCCTGTTCAGACAACGCAGGATCTCCGTCAAGATACATACATTGAATCGCACTGCCAGGCGAAATAGTTTTCAAATATGAATCGCTTGTAATAAGCAGCGGATAAACCGTGTGTCTGCAGTCATACATAAACGGAAACGAGACCACTGCGGCTATCTTGTAAGTTTTATAAGTATATTCTGCATCTGTATCCGAAAAGTTCTCATACTCTTCCGTATCCGTCCGAAAATCATTCCTGTATTTGATTTGAATCTCGTCCCCCGCATGATAATCCATCATAGGAGATCCTTCTTTATAAGGTCCTGGCAGCCCTCCGCCTGCACGCTGATCCATTCGTAATACGCTCACTATAATCTGGTTGCCTTTCAGATTCTCCGGATCAAAATCCCCCTCTACAATATACGGTTTGAGACATCTTAAAGCTTCCTCGTTATATCCGTTCAAAAACGATTTATACACCTGATCTTTTCCATCATAACCCGCATCGCTGTACCCGTAAATTTCCATCTGCCTTTCATTTAATTCATCATAATACTCTTCATTTCTTTCAACTGCTTTGTTATCAATCACTCTCACGGGTAACGATGAACTGGTCCGCACTTGGCTAACCCCAGAGGTTCGGGCTATTATTTCTGCACTTTCTCTTGAAATTCCCTGATCAGTACGATTATAGTGCAACATTGTCATAGCATATTGTCCATTTAGATAAGACAGCTCTCTCGTATCATTTCTGTAATACTCAAGTGTACGTGCCTTATATGCAAGACCAGTAAATAACATGACTCCAACACAGACCGTCAGAACGGTAAAGCACATTGTTTTCAGGTCACACACGAGATATTTTCCGCCCATTCGCAGGATCATCCCGTTTTTGCTTTGCGCATTATCGATAGAGAACGAATTTTTTGTCCGTTTTTTTCCTCCATTTTTTTGTCTTATTATTTCAATAATCCGCTGTTTACCCGCCCGGGATGCACTAACTAATCCAATACCGCCCACTAATCCACCGGTAATCAAAATGCAAACGCCAATCGCAAGCCAGGGAATCGTAAGCTGCACCTCCGCTCTTTCGCCTGAAAGAAAAATATGCTGATCCATATCGCCGGAAATCCGAAGAATTAACCATGCAGCCCCTATTCCGAGCGCCGTTCCCACCGGCACACTAATAAAAAAGATCTCATACAGTTCCAAAAGGACCATTTGTGTCAACTGCTTGCGTTTCATCCCAATAGCTCGCAGCATCCCATATTGCGGCAACCTTGTCAACAGCATAATCCGGTAAATCCCGTAAAACACAACCATGCAGACTATAAGAACCACACCTATTATTTCCGCTTCAAGGACGTATAAACTTCTATAGTTTGTTCTCGCAGGGCATTCCTTTATGCTGTCATTCTTGATTTCTAATTCAGCTTGTAATTCTGCCACCTTTTCGTTATATGGAACGTGATCTTTAAACTTTATATATGCCAAGAGGGACTCTGTTGAAGAAGCTTCCATACCAGTATGCATCTGCATTAAACCATATCTCTTATTTGCATAAATGTCAGACAAAATCCCGGTTAATATAAATTCTTCCTCTTTCCCGTTCTCAAAGTCAGTAAGCAGAAGCGTCTGGCCTATAACTGGTTCAATCCCAAGGTTTAAAAGCACCCATCTTTCTACCGCAACTTCACCATAATTCTCAGGCAGCCTTCCTTCTACTACGCCGGCCATCATTGTAGCCGATAATTCGTCCCCTCTAATCAGGTATGCTTGCTGATTGTTCCGTGTATAAATCCTGCCTTCTCCCTGTTCAATCGCAATCCAAGATATATCAGGATCTGTACGCAGGCTTTCAACCTGCGCGTTATCTAATCCGTCGATATAGCAGTCTGAAGGAGTAAATTCTGTCTTCGCCTGCAGATCACTAATCAGGAAATTTGTATGAAGGAGGATCAGAAGTACTGTCATTAACAAAAAGGTGAGCGAGAAGCAGAAAAAAAGCGCTATTGTATTTTTCTTGTATTTTCGCAAAAAACGACTATGGAGCCAGAAACCTTCTCCGCATTTCCGCATTTCTATCACCTCCCTACAATCTTTCCATCCTCGATTCTGACAATTCTGTCTGCCAGCTGGGCAATTTCTTCGTTATGTGTGATCATAACTATTGTCTGGCTGTATTTCTCTCCTGTAATCTTTAATAATCCCAATACATCCTGACTCGTTCTGGAGTCCAAATTACCTGTAGGTTCATCCGCAAGAACAATCGCAGGCTTAGCTGCAAGAGCCCTGGCAATCGCCACTCTCTGCTGTTGACCTCCGGAAAGTTCTTCCGGCAGGCGATCCTGCTTATCAGAAAGCCCGAGCATTGCTGTCACTTCCTTAAGATACTCCCTATCAGCTTTCAAACCATCCATCTTAACAGGAAGGATTATATTCTCCCAGACATTCAGCATGGGGAGCAGATTATACTGCTGAAATATAAATCCAATCTTTCTCCTGCGGAAGACCGTCAGTTCATCGTCAGAAAAATCATTCAACCTTTTCCCATCTATGATCACCTCTCCGCTGTCAGGTACATCCAGACCGCCAATCATATTGAGCAAAGTAGTTTTTCCACTTCCTGATGAACCCACGATCGCAACAAATTCTCCCTTTCTAACGGATAGGCTAATCCCATCCAAAGCCTTTACCCTTGCTTCACCGCTTCCATAATATTTCTTTATTTCTCTTGCTTCGACAATTCCCATATACCTATCCTTTCCAACTTTAATACTTATAAACCGATAAAAAATATAGCCTGTATTTCTTAATACAGACTATACCACAAAACTATCACTATCCCGTCTCCACAATCTCTCAGTTTTGAGACATTTCATCTTTCAGGAAGTATAATGAAAAAGTACTGCCGCTCCCATATTCCGATCGAAGGCGGATATATCCATTCTGCGCGCGCATCACTTCACGAGCAATATATAACCCAATCCCGACTCCCCGACTGTTAGACATCTCTGCTGACCGGTAGAAACGTGAAAAAACAGCGCCCTGCTCTTCCTCTCGTATGCCTATTCCGGTATCTGTTATATCAATACGGACCAAAGACGGAAGCACCTCTGTATGAATACTGATTCTTCCACCTTCCTGCGTATATTTAACCGCATTGTCAACAATATTGGCTACTGCTTCCAGTGTCCATTTACGATCAAATACAGCCATCTCTTCTGTGTCTTCTATCAGGAAGTCAATACCTTTATTCTTTGCTTTTATCGCAAACTGCTGTTTTACAAGATCGAGCATCGGCTTGATCTGTTGTTTTTCAGCATTAAGATTGATGATTCCGTTCTCCATTCTCGATAGTTTTACTAGAGACTGTATCAAAAAGTCCAGCGTTCCAATTTCATCCCTAATTGCAGTGATTTCGCTGTTAATCTCTGATACCTCGGCTTTGGTTAACTGCACGTTTTCAATTTCATTGATTTTAGTTCCAGTAAACCCGTTACTCAGATTTTCTTCCAATAGCTGTGTGTACAGAACAATATTTGATACCGGAAGAACAGCCTGATGAGCAATATCAGAAATCTGGCTCTGCATCCGCTGCCGATCTCGTTCAATTCGCTCCATTGCCGTTTGCCTGTTTTCTAAATAGTTCCACATCCTGTTTTCCACTTCCGAAACGGAAGTTTCATCAAATCTCTTTTCCTGAAACAAGCCTGATGAAGCCTCTTCCAGCATTTGCAGTATACTTATTTTTAGTTTCTTTTCTCTTTTTCTATAGATCAACGCAGCACATGCCAAAAGCAGGCATAGCAAGAACAAAACCACCATCAATACTTCCATACCTATTGCTTTACCCATGCATATCCGATTCCATACACGGTCCGAATACACTCTTTATCCTCTCCCAATTTTCCACGAAGCCTGTTAACTGCCACTGTAAGCGCATGGTCATCCACATATTCTGTATCCCCCTGCCATACAAAATCGATCAGCTGCGTGCGGCTGACTCCCCCTTTTTTCTCCGTAAGGCATCTTAACAGCCTCTGCTCTGTTTTAGAGAGCTCCAGGCTGACATTATCCCGGAAGAATTCCATTTTTCTGAAATCAAAAACGAATGGGCCATCGCAGAATACTTCGCTCTTCTTTTTCGATTTTCTCAGTTGCACGTCAACCCGAGCGCGAAGCACCATCAGACTAAACGGCTTTGTGATATAATCATCTGCTCCAAGTTCAAGAGCACTGACAATATCCATCTCCATGTTATTAGCAGTAAGCATAATAACAGGTATATCATCAGTTTTTCTGATTTCCGTCAGGAAATCAATCCCATCTCCATCTGGAAGGTTAATATCCAGGAGGACCAGATCATACTGCTGCTGATGATACATCTCCCGTACCGATGCAATATTATAAGCCTGACTGCAGACAAAATCCTTTTTTAGTGCCAACCTGATTCCGTCGTTTAGATGCTTATCATCTTCTACGATCAATATTTGATTCATAATAAACCTCCGCGCTATAACTTCATAATAATTCTATATTCTTTGATGACTTCCTGCAACAATGAAATCCTGCTTCTTTCTGTCAACAGCCAATCCCCTTTGAATGTCTTTCGAGCGTATTGGGTCACTATTATTCTAATTCCATCTAATTCCGGTATATTATCCATTGTAAGTCGGCAGAAAAACTGCTATACTATACACGTATTGATGCTAAATCCTTTCGGACACAGCAAGATAAACCTCAAAGAGAGGTGTATTCATAACTGTATTTAATCGAAAGGAGCATCCATGATTACCAAAACATATTTCGAAGATATGCTCTGCAAATCTGCAGAGCTTTTTTCTTTTTCAAAAAAGCACACCGACCTCTTTGTGCTTCTCCAGACCAATACTGTTACTTATCAGCAGCTTACTGTTTCCCATCTTCACGGAACTTCCTCAGCATCCGCTCGTCTTTCCCTAAAAAGACTTGAAGCATCAGGATATGTAGAGGCTAGAACGCTGAGCAAGCATAATAACGAGAAGTATTATTTCCTAACTGCAAATGGCCGTAACTGGATCCGGTCCGCTTTTCCACAAGGGTTCTTAGAGCAAATGAAAATTGCCTGGTCACGGCGTCCGCCTTCTGGATCACAGCAAATTCTTCACAGGATAAGGACTAATGACTTTTATTTTGCCTATATTGCAGCAAAAGAAAGCATTCCGAGAATTTGGGTTCTTGAGCATCCACTCGCCTCCAAAGCCAGATGTGAGTCATCACCTGCAAGATGTGATGCCTTATTCTCCGGAATCAGCAGAGACTATTATATTGAGCAGGATAATAATTCTCAGTCCGAAACCGTAATTCGCAAGAAAATATCACAATATGCAGATGCAGGATTTTTCGGCTTGACACAAGGGAACCCACCTATCCTCGTTTTTTGTCTTTCCTTTCCTGCCTGCTCTCATGCAGAGGGTAAGGCGCCTTTTTCAACCTACAGGCTGTTATTGAAATTCTGCAAACTCTGGAAACTTTTAGATCAGAAACATGGTATCGAACTGGACTACGAACAATTTAATAATACGCTGAAGGCATCCTCCCTTGGAGTAACGGTTTCAAACATTGATTTCCTTCGATTAGAGCTGATACATAAACAGCATCCGGATGCAGATACCCTAATCGAATTAATCCGGCTCAAGAACGCGTATTTGGCCGATTCCGGGGATTCTATCGAGCTTGCCCATGAACGTGACGCTTTCTACAGAAAACGGCTTAAATCGCACTATTATGCGTTGTATAAGGCATTTTCCTGTCTGCATGCGTCCGCTCGCCGCGCAGTCCCGCTTTTCGTTGTGCCTAACCACCGCTTAACAGCTATCATGCCATTCATACTGAAAGAGGAACTAGAATTGGGAACCAAGCTCAGAATGTATCTGCTTCACCAAAATTTGATCCTCGATGGATGGAAATACGAATCTCCGATCGCGATCCCCATAGGCGGGTCAAATAATCTCTATTTTTTTGCCGGCCTGAGCCATCCATATTTAGGATATTTGATTTTAGAAATTCCGTACCATGACATAAGCGCTTTACCAAGAATTGAATATAACATGAAATTTCTAGGTGGGCTGCAGGATGTGTCATTCTTATTCTTTACTGACAGAGATCTTTTCAGTAATCTGCAGGATGCCTGCTGGCAAAATGGCTGTTCCAGACAGCACACGGTTTTAGCGTCCGATATTTACCATATATTTGATCAAGACGAAGAGATAAGTCCAATGTATCAGTTTGATGATGATAAGGACATGCATGAATCGTGTTTTGAAGTCGATCTTTTTTACGGTAAACTTCGCACCATTCGGAAGGAGGATGTTGTATGAGACTTAGTGATCGTAAATCAAAGTTTTTTATATCATTCAAAACAAGTATACATAAAGTATCATTTAATACTCTCATATCTGTAACGGGAGCTGTCTTTTTATCAGCTAATTTAATTTTTTATTCGTCCTCCCTGTGTGCAAGTCTCTATCGAATCGATTATTCGCTTGCTCCGCATGGTTTTTTCTATCGGATGGTTTCAATGTCACTCCCGCCGCTATTATGGATATATGCCACGACAACGAACGCATTTATGTACAACAACATCAGGATTGGGACTTATATTTCAGCAGGTATATATGAATGCTTTTTCCTTTGTGGTATTGTCTATCAGCTTCTGTCCCGTTTATTTCTGCCAACAGTTATGTCAATTAGGACTGACGACATATTTACAAAGGATATGGTGCTAATACTTGCCAGAATAGCCACACAGCTTCCTCTCATTTTCTTTGCGTACCTGATAATAAAGAGCTTCCTGCGTCCAATTTTTGACGAACGATCACGTGAAAAGCTTCTTAAATTTCGGATTCATATATCCAGGAAAATGTTTGGTAAGCAGCATATAGAGTATACTCTTTCTATTGCAAATGACATAGAGACAGGACATCCAGTTATAATCAGCGAGCGCGATCGGTATCTCCATACACTAGTAGATGGGACGAGCGGAACAGGTAAAACTTCCTCCACTATCCTACCTGCAATCTATGGAGATCTTATGAATCGAAAAAAAGCTCTCCAACTGCGCAAAGATATTATGCAAAGGGTAAGGAACAAAGACGCGGACTGCGAATCTGTCAGATCACAATTGGATCAACGGTATCCGGTATGTGGAATTACAGTCCTTGCGCCTGACGATTCATTGACAGATGATGTATGCAGGTTATGCGAAGGGCACGGGATACCATATAACAGGATTGATGCAACAAAAATGCCAGACGGGGAACGCAAAGCACACTGGACCGGTATGAATCCTTTTTTTATTCCCGCTTCTCTTAAAGGAGAGGCCCTGCATGAGGCAATCGTTAAAAAAGCGGTTATCTTTTCAGATATCATGCTTGTTATTAGTGATTTAAAAGGGAAGTCAGACTCGTATTTTTCGGGTCTAAACAGACAGATGCTCACAAATATTGCAATCCTCATTATGTTGACCGTACCGCATTTATTTAATCGGCAAGCAACCCCTGAAGATCTCCAGCTTCTGATCAATGATTTTGATCTTCTCCCTGAATATGTGAGCAAGTTGGAGGAAATCAATCGTACACAGCGTAGATATACCTTCATTCTTCAATATATCAATAATGAACTTCTCGGGAAAGGGCGAGCAAAGATGGAAGATCAAAGCAGAGGTACTCGTAACATTATAAATGAATTTCTGATGATGCCGGGTAGCCGTGATGTCTACTGTTCTCAGGATTCGATAGACTTTGATAAAATCCTCTCCGAAGGAGAAGTCACAGTATGTAATTACGACCTTGCTTCTGGTGATACAAACGCAATCGCTTTCGGGTTGTTTTTCTTACTATCTTTTAATAATGCCGTTTTATCTAGGCCCGGCACCGAACAGACACGCTCACCACACTTTTTTTATATCGATTAGTTGCCCGTTTTAATACATTCTTCTCTGCAAAAAAACTTCTCTCTTTTTCGGAAATTCAGAGTTGCAATGTTCTGTGCCATTCAAACGCTTGATCAGTTTGAAAAGAACGAACTTACAAAGTATCTGAAAGGAGTAATATTGGGCTGTGCTAATATCTTTGTTTTTGGACGTTCCTCTCTATCTGACATGGAAGTATTTTCCGCATTGGCCGGTGTGGCTGATAAGCCTGATGAGCAGAAAACTGTTTCTGAAACCGCCCTCTCCGATGACTCACCTTCCCTCTCCTATTCTTCCCGGGAAATGTGGACACAGAAGAATACCCTTGAGGGGATCGATATTCGTATGAATGATTTTCAGGTAGTAACACTCTTTACAATACGCGATGGTGCTCCTTGCCCTCCAATCAAAGTCAAAGTGCATTTTCTCAAGAAGTCAGACTGGGGATATGAATCTGTCAACACAGCAGATACTCTCATTAGGGCAAAAGATGATGCGGATAATATGAAAGTAGCTCTCCTATCGCAATATAAAAAATCAGGATTTAAAGGCGACAGACCTCCCGCCTCTAAAAGTATTGAAAATAAAACTGCACCGCACCGTGAGGTCCATTCGATTGACGAAAACGAATCTGTTTCTGATCTGTTTAATTGAGGTGACTTGTAATAATGGTTAATGAAACGAATACCAATGAATTAAGCTTAAAACTTCAATCGTCTCCTTTTCATTTGGAAGAAGATTGGTTTATAATCTGCGAAAACAGAAATAAAAATTG
>OERQ01000092.1_pt1 | contig 12930 bp, 3 predicted proteins | sample 1540011 | NCBI WGS metagenome assembly OERQ01 (sample SAMEA3891881, study PRJEB23780) | metagenome | biome: terrestrial biome; feature: animal house; material: Caecal content | place: Italy | collected 2015-05-05 | reverse complement strand
ATCCTGCTGGTTACCGGCGACCTGAGCAGCGAGGGTGAGCTGGCCAGCCATGAGGGATTTGCTTCCCAGATGAAGCGTCTGGAGGATGCGGGGATCGCGGTATTCGTTATCCCGGGGAATCACGATCTTTATAACTACAGCGCCATGAGTTTCCGGGACGATACAAAAGTGTCAGGGACAGATCTGTACACTACGCTGGATCAGTTCAAGGAAATCTATGCGGATTACGGTTACGGCTCTGAGGAAGATCAGGACAATTATCAGATCGAGTACTATGCAGACGAATATGACGCGGAAGGAACCCAGGGAGGTCTTTCCTATATTCTTCATACCAATGGATTCGCGCTGCTGATGCTTGATTCTGAAGTGTATACAAAAGATGTAAACGGATCGGATACAGACCGGGGCACAGGCGACGGTATGATCTGTGACCAGCTTCTGGAGTGGATTCTGGAAAAGACAGAGGAATGTGAGGAAAACGGAGAAACGATTATTGCAAGTATGCATCATCCGCTTCTCGTCCACAATACTACACAGGAGACGGAATTTATCACAGACACTGTGGCAGACAATGAGGAACTGGCGGAGACGCTTGCTGATGCCGGAATCCGATATATTTTTACCGGACATATGCATGAAAACGATATTGCTTCCTATACAACGGTAGAAGGCAATACGATTTATGATATGGAAACCGGGGGCATGGTAGCATATGGCTCTCCGATCCGCATGATAACAATGACGAAAAACGCGGACGGCACCGAACAGATGACCATTGAAACGGAGAGCGTAAAAGAAGCCGCGATGAACGCGAAGCTGGACGCGCCCAACGGGAATATTACTGATACGGAGAAAGTGGATGTCCTGGAATATGAGCTGAACGCCATGTACGGGGAAAACTTTGTCTCCAACCTGATCTTCCGTTATGCGGACCGCTATCTGGATCAGTTCACAGATATTCCGGCGGCGCTGCAGAATATAGCGGGGATCGACCTGTACAGTGAGCTGTTCAAACTGCTTCCTTCCCTTCTTTCAGGGGAGATGACAGTGGATCTGGGCGGCTCTATCGGAACGCTTGTTATTACATACAGCTCCAGCGGCACCTTCCAGGACGGGGACGGCGTACATCTCAATCCTGCCAGTGGCGTAGCGGGGCTTCTTGGAAGCTTTACGGTCCGCGACGCGGATATTCAGACGGAGGTAGGCCATGTGCTGGATCAGGTGGAAGAGCAGTATATGGCAAACGGGGTCCTGAAAGAAAAACTGGACGGCATTATTGTAAAAGCAAAGAATACTGTACTGGAGACGGAAGAGAGCCATACCCTTTATGATCTGCTGCAGTATATGTTTACAGTCCACAATACAGGAAAAGATACAGAAGACCATCCCGACTGGGTGCAGAGAAGTCTGGATAACCTGGCGGCTGGGCCGCTGCTCCAGAAGACGGTCATGGATATTATCAACAATGATATCTATCCTTTTATTGATGAACTGACCGGAACGATCACCATTGACCTGGATACACTGTTTGGCAGAAACGCACTCTGGTCAACTGCGGTAAACGCGGTCATGGGAAGTTCGAATCCCACGCTGGCCACTGTGCTGGACAAATTTGGGGTAGACGTAAAAGAAATCCTGAACGGGCTGCTCAATGAATATTTAAGCGACAGCTTCTTCACCAGCGTAGGCGGCCTTGCGGTCAATATGATCAACGGCTTTGCCGCCGATGATGACGGCTTGGACGACGTGGTAGATGGCGAAGCGATTACCCTTACTTATGACGGACAACTCCATCCGAACTTCAGCGTGGAGAATGGCATGCTGCCGAATCAGGTTACAGTTTCCCTGGGAGGAAATGACACGAAAGGAGTGCGCAATTTCTCCTGGTATACAGGAACAAAAATAGAGTCTGGAGAAGTCCAGCTTCTGGAAGCCACGCCGGGGATGACCGTGGAAGAGGCGGAAACAGCGTTTGAGTCCGGGGAAGGAGTTATCACAACAGGAGCGGACACAGCGACGGTAAACAAGGCAAAGTTGAAACTGAATCTTGTTCTGGTAACAACCTACGATATCGAGGAGGCAAACCGCCATACGGCAGAGGTCTCTATTGAAGAAGAAAAGAACTATTATTACCGGGTGGGAACCACATATGGAGATACAGCCTGCTACAGTGAGCCGGTGCTCTTAGGAGAAACAAGCCCGGCGGATGACGATTCGTTTACATTTATAAACGTGGCGGATTCTCAGGGGGCGACAGAAAGTGATTATAATAAATATCTTACTGTGCTCGGACAGGCTGAGGAGACGTTTGAAGATGCGGAATTCATCACCCATCTGGGAGATTTTGTAGATGACGGAAACAACGAGTCCTATTGGGACTGGGTGCTGAACAATGAGGAGATGCAGAGTCTTCCGGTAGTTCCCGTAGCAGGCAACCATGAGGCCAGGGCTACGGATGAAAGGCTTTTAAATGCCATTGCAGCGCATTACAACGTAGATATTCCAGAACAGGACACAAGCCAGGGAATTTACTATTCCTTTACATATGAAAACGCTACCTTCATTGTATTGAATACCAATGACATCAACGGCTCGGATCAGATTTCCGAGGCGCAGATGACCTGGGCACGGTCCGTGGCGCAGAACGCGCAGACAACATGGAAGATTCTTCTGACTCACAAGGCGCCGTATTCGAAAGGGCCTCATTACAATGACAGTGATGTGATCCAGATACGGCAGCAGCTTGATCAGCTGACCGCAGACTGTGATATCGATCTGGTGCTTTCCGGGCATGACCACACATATCTGCGTACGCCCTGGCTGCTGAACGGACAGGCGCAGCAGACGGATTATACGGATCTGTCGGTGGATGGGATTACATACCGCACAGCTATTAATCCGGAAGGAACCGTATTTGTCATCCCGTCTACTTCGGGCGTGAAATACTATGAATTTAACGAGACGGCCGATGTGCCGGCGGAAGTGGCGGGACAGCCCTATATGTCTGTTTATGAGGGGATCACTGTTGAAGGAAACACCCTGTATTACCGGGCTTACACGGAGGATGGCAGTCTGTATGACAGCTTTGCCATTCAGAAAGGCGAAGAGCAGGTAAGCGCAGTGCATCAGGTGGTTAACATGATCGAGGAATTCAGAGACGGTGTGACTCTGGAGGATGAAGCGGCGGTAATTGCCGCGAGAAAGGCATATAATGCCCTTACGGCAGAAGAACAGGGCCAGGTGACCAATCTGGATGTGCTGATCCAGGCGGAGAAAATGATTCAGACGCTGAAGGATATCGCCGGGAAAGAGACGGTGAAGGTCTCTGATAAAGATGCGTTCCTGGCAGCTCTTGCAAATGAAAATGTCGGGACGATCGAGGTAGACGCCAAGATTACCATTGGCGGGTACAACAATGTATTTTCCCAGGACTGGTCAGGCCAGTGGCAGAGTGTAAGCCATGATGTGGTTATCAGAGGGGTGGACACAGAGGCCCAGCTGGAACGCGTCGGACTTGTTGTGGAAAATAATGCAACATTAATCCTTGATGATATGTGGCTTTATGCGAACCATCGCGACAGTTCAAGCCGGGGAGAGCCTCTGAACTGTGTGGAGGTAAAACAGGGGAATCTGTATGTAAACGGCAATACCAGAATTGAACAGGGCACCAACGGAAGCTGCGACTGCGATACGACTCATGGGCTTGGAACTAACAAGCAGCACGGCCATGCCATTGCCCTTACCGGAACAGGAAACGTCTATATCAACACAACAGGGAATATTACCGGCAAGTATGAGGCTGTATACAGCAGTACAGACACAGAAAGCAATGTAGTGATCCAGAACGGAAACTTCTCGTCCGCAGGCGGCGACGCTGTGATCGCATGTCAGTATGACCTGGAGATAAACGGAGGGACGATCAATTCCAGCAGCAACGATTATCCGCTGGTGATCGGCGGCACGGCATACATGACCGGCGGCACAGTGGGCAATAACGGTTCCGGCGGGGCGATACAGCTGAAAGATAACGCAGACCTGCATATCCGGCCGGCATCTTCCGTGACGATCAATGGAACTGCTGTATCTCTGGGAACGGTGGAGACAGCGGACAGCAAAAATGTAAGCGTGGACGTAGATACACAGAAATTCGGTGAAAATCAAACTGGCACGATCTATGCCCTTCCGACGAATACGCTGCAGGATTTCAGACAGATCGCGGACAACACAGAAGGAGCGCTGGGCACGACACTGGAGGAGGGCACGCTGAAAGCTGCTCTCACAGAAAAAGGCCTGAACTATGTATATGGAAAATACCAGGCGACAGGCGGAAGCCTTATGAATTCCATTTCCGCAGGAAGCAATGCCCGGTGCTGGATCTATAACCAGTATCAGCGGGTTTACAATGTGCCTGTAGACAGCGTAACTGTTGCTGCAGAACATACAATCGCAGGAGTGGACGGCACGCTGAAACTGAATGCATCTACAATGCCGAGCACAGCCCTGGACAACAAAATCACATGGGCCAGCGATAACACAGAGGTCGCGAAAGTTGATGGATCCGGTACAGTTACGGGTCTGAAGAGCGGTACAGCGGTTATCACCGCGACAGCTCCGTCCGGCGCAGAGGATAAGATCACAGTTTATATTTGCGCGCCCCAAATTGAAGGCTCAGATACAATCACAAAAGATCAGAAGAGCCAGAATTATCAGCTTACCGGGTTGGAAGGACTTCCCGAAAATATATCTGTGAAGTGGACGCTGGAGGATAACACACTCGGCCTGGCTGTATCTTCCGACGGAACAGTGTCCAGAACAGGCAACACACAGGCGGGAACTGTTACTTTGAAAGGGACAGTATATGAAAACGGAAAACAGACCTCCGCAGTCGTGGCGAAAGAGATATCAGTGGAGGCAAATCTGGTAACCTCTGTTGAAATACAGGGAGGCGGTCAGGCTGTGATAAAGGATGAAGATGCAGAGCCATTCCGGCTGACAGCAGACATTCTCCCGGCAGGCGCGATGACCGGAAATGTAACGTGGACAAGTTCGAATGATGCTGCGGCGTCGGTGGACGAAGCGGGAATGGTGTCGGTCAATGGCGTCGGGTCTGCCGTGATCACTGCGTCTGCGGACGGACAGACAGATTCTGTAATGGTAGTCGTGCCGAAACTGACAGGAAGCAGTCTTGCCTATGTGGGCCAGGAGAACGTGATCTGCGAACTGAGAGGGGCGGAAGCGCTTCCGGGCGTGAAGATCAGTTACAGCGTGGATGATAAGGAAAAGGCCGAAATTAGTGACAGCGGAGAAATGACTCTTCTGAAAGAAGGGGAGGTGACAGTAACAGCAAAAGTTGTGTGGGATTCTGATGGAAAAAATCCCCAGGAATTCACAAGAAGTCGGAAACTGGAGATCCTTAAAAACGAAGACATGTACCTGGCGCGGCTTGCGGAAGAAAAGATGATGGCGCTTCCGGCGGCGGATGACATCACTTTGGAAAATAAGGATCAGGTTGCAGAAGCGGTTGCAGAAGCGGCGTCCGCCTATGAGATGTTGACTGAGGCTCAGAAAGGCTATGTCAGCCAGGAGGCAGTCACAAAACTGGAGGAAGCGGAAAAAGCCCTGGCCCGCCTGAATGTTACTGATGCGGAAAAAGCAGAGGCGGAGCGTATCAGCGCTGCTATAGAAGCCCTGCCTGATCCGGTGACTCTGGAGGACGAGGATAACGTGACAGTAATCCGTACAGACTATGATAAACTGACGGAAGACGGAAAGCATCTGGTGGAAAATTATGAAAAACTCCTGAAAGCTGAAGAGCAGATCGCCAAGCTCAAAGCAGATGCGGAAGCGGACGCAGAAGCCGCGTCAGCAGTGGAAAAATTAATTCAGGCGCTTCCGGAAGCAGACAGTCTGACGCTGGAAGATAAAGATGCGGTAAATGAGGCGGCAGCGGCATATGAAGATCTGACCGATGCGCAGAAGGCGCTGGTATCCAAAGAAAACACAGAGAAACTGGAGGCTGCCCTTGAGAAGATCGCCGGACTGGAGCAGACTGAAGCGGACAAGGAGGCGGCGGATGAGGTAGATCAGATGATTCTTGCACTGCCGGATGAGATTGCGATTGCCGATGAAAAAGAAGTGGCAGCGGCAAGAGCGGCTTATGAGAGTCTTACAACGGAACAGAAACAGTATGTAGAGGAACTGGAGCGGCTGGAACAGGCAGAGGAAGCAATTGCAGAACTGAAAGCGGCGGATCAGGAAGCGGCTCGGGAAGTAATCGATGCGATTGATGCCTTTGGAGAGGAGATTTCTCTGGAGGATAAGGCTGCTCTGGAAGCGGTGAAAGCTCAGTATGATGAACTGACCGATTCTCAGAAAGGGCTTGTAACCAATTATGGGAAGCTGCAGCAGATGTTGGATCAGATCGCCCGTCTGGAGCAGGCGGAGAAGGATAAGGCTGCGGCGGCAGTGGTTGAAAAACTGATCGACGCGCTTCCAGATGAGATTACTCTGCAGGATGAGGCATCGGTGAACGCTGCAAGAACCGCTTACAATGGACTGACCGAAGGGCAGAGGGCCTATGTAGGTAATCTGGATAAACTGCTCCAGGCAGAAAAATCCATCATTGACCTGAAAGGCGACGGGAATAATACCGGAAATAATACCTCCACCGGAAATATCGGAGAAAACGGACAGAGCAACGCAGACAGCAGTGGAGAAGAGAGTGGCGGGACTGTGCAGACGGGCGACCGGACTCTGCCGGAACTGTGGATCGTACTGATGCTTGCAGGAGCCGCAGGAGCGGCGATCATCCTTCGCACGAAGAAGAACCGTTGACAGAATCTGTTTTTTACAATACCATGTATGGAGGACAAAATTTTTGTCCTCCACAGAGTATAAGTTGCTATCTGTATACAAAGGAGGAATGGAGTATGTCAAAAATATGTATGAATTGCGGGGCTTCCTGCCAGGATCATGAAACTTTCTGCCAGACATGTGGTGCAAAACTGCCGGAAACTCAAACCGGCCGGCAGAATACCTGGCAGAACGGCGGGGCGCAGCAGCCATATGGCGGTGCTGCGGGCCGGCAGAATATGTACGGGCAGAATCCCGGCAGCCAGAATACTTATAACCAGAATGCCAATCCGTATGGGACGCCTGCGTATGGTATGGGGCAGGGACAAAAAATGGGCTGGTTCAAATTTATTATTTATTTCCAGTTGTTTGCCTCTGCTGTGATCAACGCTGCTTTGGGAATCACAGCTTTTACCGGCTCTCACTATGACGGGAAAGCAGAACTTGTATATGCTTTTTTCCCGGGCATGAGCGCTGTGGATAAGGTTTACGGACTTGTTCTGATCGTGCTGGCGGTCTTTGCGATCATCGTCCGCTTCCAGCTGGCGCAGTTTAAAAAGGCAGGACCTAATTTATATCTGCTTCTGATGCTGATCTCTGCGGTTGCCGGTCTGGTCTATATTATAGCGGTGAATATTAATATCAGCGGTTATGGAGTGAATGTGGAATATTCTGATCAGATTTCCCAGCTGGTCGTTTGCGTAGTGCTGCTTGTCGTAAACTATATTTACTTCCAGAAGAGGTCTCATCTGTTTGTGAATTAAAGATGAATAAAATTCTTGACACACTGAATAAACTGTGCTATTTTATATAAGCAACTGCCGAAGACAGTAGGTGCTGTGAAGCGTAAGGAACCATCCGCCTACCGAGGAGAGTTAGATTTATTACGTGAGTATGAATTGACAAACCTCTGTGTCTTCAGGCGCAGAGGTTTTTATATGAAAAACTTTGGCAGTACACGCAGAATATATAAGGAGGTGTACCAGAAAGTGGCAAAAGTTGAATTAAAACAGCCGATCGTACAGGCAATCGCAGAAGAGATCAAAGACGCTCAGTCAGTTGTGCTTGTTGATTACCGCGGACTTACCGTTGCTCAGGACACAGAGCTGCGTAAACAGCTCAGAGAAGCCGGCGTGGTATACAAGGTATACAAGAACACGATGATGAAGAGAGCTTTTGAAGGAACTGAGTTTGAAGGCCTTGAGAACTGTCTGGAAGGACCGAGCGCTATGGCCGTATCCAAAGATGATGCGACTGCTCCGGCAAGGATCCTGTGCAAGTTTGCTAAGGATGCTCCGGCGCTGGAACTGAAAGGCGGCGTTGTAGAAGGAAACGTTTACGATGTGGCAGGACTTACAGAGCTGTCCAAGATCCCGTCAAGAGAAGAACTTCTCTCCAGACTTCTTGGAAGCATGCAGTCACCGATCGCAAACTTTGCTCGTGTCATTAAGCAGATCGCTGAAAAAGGCGGCGAGACAGCAGAGGCTCCGGCAGAGGAAACAGCGGAGGCGGCAGAGGCTCCAGCAGCAGAGGCGGCGGAAGCTCCGGCTGCAGAGTAAGCAGATATTTCGTGAGAGACACACATTGAAATGTGCGTGAACGCACAGGCGGCGAGACCGCAGAAAAAAGAAAATCGATTGTAAAATAAAAAATGGAGGATTTGAAAAATGGCTAAATTGACAACAGCTGAAATGATCGAAGCGATCAAAGAGTTATCAGTATTAGAGTTAAACGAGCTTGTAAAAGCTTGCGAAGAAGAGTTCGGCGTATCTGCAGCAGCAGGCGTTGTAGTTGCAGCAGCAGGCGGAGACGGAGCTGCAGCAGCAGAGGAGAAGGATGAGTTTGATGTAGAACTTGTATCTGCTGGTTCTTCCAAGGTTAAGGTTATCAAGGTTGTACGTGAGATCACAGGTCTTGGCCTGAAAGAGGCAAAAGAGCTTGTTGACAACGCTCCGAAGGTAGTAAAAGAGGGCGTTTCCAAGGCAGAGGCTGAGGAGATCAAGGCTAAGCTCGAAGAGCAGGGCGCTGAAGTCAACATGAAATAATCATTCTCCGGAGAATGATCCCGACCGCAGAAGATAAAAGCTTCTGCGGTCTTTTGCGTATCCGGGAAAAGGCGTTCCCTTCGGACTGAGGGCTGCGGAGCAGATTTGGTTCGGGGAAACAGCCTCATATCATATATAAATGCAAATGTCAAGAAAAATGTTAAAAATGTGAAAAAGTTTGTTGACAATGGAAAGCGTTTCATGGTATAGTAAAAAATGCTCTATTATGGAAAGCTGTACCATAAAAGCGGTGATCCGCCGATGGATATGCTTTTCATCTATGGATTTGACAGAAGTTACACAGGGCTGTCTGTGCCCGTAAATCAGACTGTTTACCTATACAGACCCGGCGGATGTTCCGGGTATTGTTTTGACCGAGCAGTCGCAAAAAAATATATGAGGAGTGAAACGTCAATGGAGAAAAACAGAATTCGTCCCATCACAACCGGAAAAGGCTTCCGCATGAGCTATTCCAGGCAGAAAGAAGTATTGGAGATGCCCAACCTCATTGAAGTTCAGAAAGATTCCTACGAGTGGTTTCTGAAGGAGGGACTCAAAGAGGTATTCGACGATATTTCCCCGATCGCTGACTACAGCGGACATTTGAGTCTGGAATTCGTGGACTTTACGCTCTGTGAAGATGATGTGAAGTACACGATCGATGAGTGTAAGGAACGCGATGCGACCTATGCGGCGCCTCTGAAAGTCAGAGTGAGGCTCTATAATAAAGAGAACGACGAGATCAACGAGCACGAAATCTTCATGGGTGATCTTCCCCTGATGACGAAGACGGGAACCTTTGTCATCAACGGTGCGGAGCGTGTTATCGTAAGCCAGCTTGTACGTTCTCCGGGCATCTATTACGGAATCGCCCATGATAAGCTGGGTAAAAAACTGTATTCGGCGACAGTCATCCCGAACAGAGGTGCATGGCTGGAGTATGAGACAGACTCCAACGACGTTTTCTATGTACGTGTAGACCGGACGAGGAAAGTGCCGATCACAGTGCTGATCCGCGCCCTTGGCATCGGAACAAACGCGGAGATTATAGATATGTTCGGCGAGGAGCCGAAGATCCTCGCCAGCTTTGGAAAGGACACTGCTGAGAATTATCAGGAGGGTCTGCTTGAGCTGTACAAAAAGATCCGTCCGGGCGAGCCGCTTGCAGTGGACAGCGCCGAGAGTCTGATCACGAGCATGTTCTTCGATCCCAGACGCTATGACCTGGCAAAAGTGGGACGTTATAAATTTAATAAAAAGCTGATGCTGAGAAACCGTGTGAACGGACGCATTCTTGCAGAGGATGTAAAGAGTGCGGTTACAGGCGAACTGGTTGCGGAAAAAGGAACAAGGATTACCCGCGAGATCGCAGACACCATCCAGAACAGCGCGGTGCCTTACCTGTGGGTAGAGGGGGAGGATGAGACAAGAAATATCAAGATTCTCTCCAATATGATGGTAGATCTTCAGGCTGTTGTGGACATTGATCCGAAAGAGGTCGGCGTGACAGAGCAGGTGTACTACCCTGTGCTGGCAGGCATTATTGAGGAGGCGGCAGGCGACATCGAAGAGATGAAGCATATGATCCGCCGTGACATCCACGATCTGATTCCGAAGCATATTACGAAGGATGACATTTTTGCATCCATTAACTATAACATGCATCTTGAGTATGGCATGGGTAATGACGACGATATCGACCATCTGGGCAACCGCCGTATCCGTGCGGTAGGCGAACTGCTGCAGAATCAGTACAGGATCGGTCTTTCCAGACTGGAGAGAGTGGTGCGTGAGCGTATGACGACTCAGGATCAGGAGGGGATTTCTCCGCAGTCGCTGATCAACATTAAGCCGGTGACCGCAGCGGTGAAAGAGTTCTTCGGATCTTCCCAGCTGTCTCAGTTCATGGATCAGAACAACCCGCTGGGCGAGCTGACTCACAAGAGACGTCTCTCAGCCCTTGGACCGGGCGGTCTTTCCAGAGACCGTGCGGGATTTGAGGTCCGAGACGTGCACTATTCCCACTATGGAAGAATGTGCCCCATTGAGACCCCTGAAGGTCCGAACATTGGTCTGATCAACTCACTTGCATGTTATGCACGGATCAACCAGTATGGATTTGTCGAGGCTCCTTACCGCAAGATCGACAAGAGCGATCCGGAGAATCCGCGCGTAACAGACGAGGTTGTCTACATGACTGCGGATGAAGAGGATAATTACCATGTGGCTCAGGCGAATACGCCTCTGGATGCAGAAGGACATTTCGTTCATAAAAATGTATCAGGACGTTACCGCGAGGAGACCCAGGAGTATGAAAGAAATAAATTTGATTTCATGGATGTGTCTCCGAAAATGGTGTTCTCTGTCGCTACGGCCCTGATCCCATTCCTGCAGAATGACGACGCGAACCGTGCGCTGATGGGATCGAACATGCAGCGTCAGGCGGTGCCGCTGCTCACCACAGAGGCTCCGGTAGTCGGTACGGGAATGGAAGTAAAAGCGGCTGTCGATTCCGGCGTGTGCGTTGTGGCTGAAGAAGCCGGAGTTGTGGAGAGTTCTACTTCTACAAATATCGTGATCCGGCATGATGACGGCACAAAGAAGAATTACAAACTGACCAAGTTCCAGCGAAGCAACCAGAGCAACTGCTACAATCAGAGACCGGTAGTTGATAAAGGCGAGCGTGTTGAGGCAGGACAGGTTATCGCGGACGGTCCGTCCACGTCAGGCGGCGAGATGGCTCTTGGGAAGAACCCTCTGATCGGATTTATGACATGGGAGGGTTATAACTACGAGGACGCCGTACTCTTAAGCGAGAGACTGGTTCAGGATGACGTATATACTTCCGTGCACATTGAAGAATATGAGGCGGAAGCCAGAAATACTAAGCTCGGCGACGAGGAGATCACGAGAGACATCCCGGGCGTGGGCGACGACGCCCTCAAAGACCTGGATGAGCGCGGCATTATCCGCATCGGTGCGGAAGTCCGTGCAGGTGATATTCTTGTCGGCAAGGTAACACCGAAGGGTGAGCAGGATCTGACCGCAGAGGAGAGACTGCTGCGCGCGATCTTCGGTGAAAAAGCCCGCGAGGTAAGAGATACTTCTCTGAAAGTGCCTCACGGTGAATACGGTATCGTTGTGGATGCCAAAGTGTTTACAAGAGAAAACGGCGACGAGCTGTCTCCTGGCGTGAACCAGGCAGTGCGCATCTATATTGCGCAGAAGAGAAAAATCTCTGTGGGTGATAAGATGGCCGGACGTCACGGTAATAAAGGTGTAGTTTCCCGTGTGCTTCCGGTGGAGGATATGCCATTCCTGCCAAATGGACGTCCGTTGGATATCGTGCTCAACCCTCTGGGCGTGCCCTCCCGTATGAACATCGGACAGGTGCTTGAGATTCATTTAAGTCTGGCTGCAAAAGCGCTTGGCTTCAATATTTCCACACCGGTGTTTGACGGCGCAAACGAAAATGATATTATGGACACTCTGGATCTGGCAAATGATTATGTCAACCTGGAGTGGGAAGAATTTGAAAAGAAGCATGGCGAAGAGCTGCTTCCTGAGGTGCTCCAGTATCTCTCCGACAACAGAGAGCACAGAAAACTCTGGAAAGGAGTGCCGATCTCAAGAGACGGAAAAGTCCGCTTAAGGGACGGACGCACCGGAGAGTTCTTCGACAGCCCGGTAACCATCGGGCACATGCATTACCTGAAGCTGCATCACCTTGTAGACGATAAGATCCATGCACGTTCCACCGGCCCGTACTCTCTCGTTACGCAGCAGCCTCTGGGCGGAAAGGCTCAGTTCGGCGGACAGCGTTTTGGAGAGATGGAGGTATGGGCACTGGAGGCCTACGGCGCATCCTACACCCTGCAGGAGATCCTGACCGTGAAATCCGACGATGTGATCGGACGTGTCAAGACTTACGAGGCAATTATTAAAGGATATAATATACCGGAACCGGGTATTCCGGAATCTTTCAAGGTGCTGCTTAAAGAACTGCAGTCTCTGGCGCTGGATGTGCGCGTGC
>OERQ01000090.1_pt1 | contig 12954 bp, 11 predicted proteins | sample 1540011 | NCBI WGS metagenome assembly OERQ01 (sample SAMEA3891881, study PRJEB23780) | metagenome | biome: terrestrial biome; feature: animal house; material: Caecal content | place: Italy | collected 2015-05-05 | reverse complement strand
TGGAAGGAAGAAGAAATTGCTTATATTGAAGGTTTGGAAAAACTGTTTGCAGAATGCCATACAGAAAAAATTGCGCAAGGCTGAAAGCGAAAGGATTGCCTTAAGTGAGTTGTATGAAATGATGAAAACGGAGCCTTATGGATTGAGAGATGGAGTGATTCCGGTATTGCTTGCGTATGCATTACGGGATTACCAGAATGTATCCCTGTATTTTCATGGAAATGAGCATTCATATACAGAAGAGGAACTGGTTAAGGCATTGTCGGAACCGGAAAACTACACATTGTTTATTTGTAATTGGAAGGAAGAAGAAATTGCTTATATTGAAGGTTTGGAAAAACTGTTTGCAGAATATCTTCCCAAAGGTGACGGCCTCAACAGATTAGAGGAATTGTTTAAAGCGATAAATACGCATTATGCTTCAATCTCAAAGAGTGCCAGAACGACAGAAGTATATGTGTCTGACATTGCAAAGCAGTATAGGGATATTTTGAATATTTCTTACAAGGATTATAACGCGTTTTTCTTTGAGGTGCTTCCTAGATTGAATGCTGATTTGCATGAATTGGTAATTCAGATTGGAAACATCAAAGAAGAACTTGGATCCGTAGAAGAAAAACTCTATGTAAGAGTTGTGAGAGTAATCAAGCAAATATTCGACTTGGAGGATTCGGATGACTTGATGCAGTATATGCAGGATCTGTATCGTGAAGAGTGGGAAGAGAAAAGTCAGAAAGCGTTTGACTATACCACAAATAATGTTCTTGATCTTGTATCAAGGGCTTCTGAGATGGATGAAGAGCATTTCGTCCTGGAATTAGCTAAAGCGACAACGGGATTTGAATTATCATACTGGGCAGATAATAAGATCAACGGCTTTGAAGAAATACTTAGAGATACCGTTAATAAATTGAATGAGTACAATCCTAGAGATGGTTTGCAGCAGGGAGAGATGAAGATAACTATTGAGTCTGCTGACGGAGCTCCTTTGATAACACAATTCTCAAATGAGAAGTTATCTACCACAGGAAAAATGATGCTGAAGAAGATGAAAAGCACACTAGGTGATTTTGGAGAGTCAATCAGCTATGAAGAGAAGATCTCTATTTTGACAGAAATCATGAGGGAGATTATTGATTAAAGGTGATAGTCTATGATTTATTGGTGTAAGAAATGCAAGACACCTATATTCGATAAGGGATTGCATAGTTGCTCTTGCGATGGAAAGATGAAAAAAATATCTGAAGGTTCCATATGTAATCCGGTATTTAAGCAGGAAAGAAAACTACTGGAAAAAATCATGGACTGTGATTATGGAAATCAGAACATTTGGTATCTGGGAGCAAGCAAGTATTTTATTGATGAGCAGATAGTTAAAGTACCATACAGAGATTGGTATAAAGCTAAGAAACATTTGGAGGTGGCGGAGGAATTACGAAATGACATAGAAGTTGAGAGGAATTACGCTCCGTATCTGTCTGTTGTTAAAGCAAATGAAGCATATTTGAATCAGCTGGTATATGAAGCTGAGCATTACATTGTCGAAACTCTGAATAAATACAAGGGGGATAATTATATTCCTACCGTATCTTTTTCAGGCGGGAAAGACTCTACTGTGGTAAGCAGACTTGTGATGGATGCGCTTCAAGATAATGCTGTAATCCATATGTTTGGGGATACGACTCTTGAATTTAAGGAAACTTATACATATGTTACAGAGAAGTTTAGGAGAGAGAATCCGAGGGTTCCGATGATTCCGAGTGAAACAGAGAATGATTTCTTTAAGCTCTGTAAGGTATTCGGACCACCAAGCCAGCATGAGCGTTGGTGCTGCACGATTTTTAAGACAAGTAATTTGAACAAAGAGTATGAAAATCTTCCAGGAAATAGCTTGACATTTCTTGGAATAAGACATAGTGAGTCTGTTGCAAGAGCAGGGTATGACAGAACACAAGAAACATCGAAGATTTCTTCACAAGTAAATGCCATGCCGATTATCGAATGGACTGATTATGATGTTTGGCTCTATATATTGGCAAAAAATCTGTTGATAAACGATTGCTATCAGTATGGTTACAAGAGAGTTGGGTGCTGGTGCTGTCCAAATAATTCTGATTGGTCGATGATGCTAACGGAAATCTACCATCCGGAAGATATGCAGCGCTGGAAGGACATGGTATATGAGTTTGCAGAGCGTACGGGTAAAACGGATCCGGATGATTATTACGAAGAAGGCAGATGGAGAATACGTAGAGGTGCGAGTGGCTTAAAGGTAAAAAATGTCACTATTGCTGATACACGTTGTAATTTGTCAGATCGTGCAAGAAATGTAATCATCGAAAAGAAACTGCAAAAGGATGTATTGGAACTTTTTAAGCCTTTAGGAGATCTGAAGGTTGTCGAAAAGAAAGATGCCACATATGTTCAGATATTTGATATGGATAAATCCGGTGAGTATAGAAAAATATGCGAACTGATTCTTACATATGGAACCACAGTCATAAAGGTTTTGCCGGAAGAGAGAATAGATGCAACGAACCTTGTGAATAGGATCAAATGTCAGATGCGGAAGTACCAGTTCTGTATCAGATGTTCGGCGTGTGATTCGACTTGCCCGCACGGAGCTATTGATACTATTCATGGACAATATACGATTGATGAAAACAAGTGTCAGCATTGTAAACATTGCATTGCGAAGTTTTATAATGGTTGCATTATGTGTGATGTACTTTCATCAAGGAAGGGTACACAATGATTTATTTTGACAATGCCGCTACAACTAAATACAAACCGGACGAAGTTATTGAGGCATTGAATTACTATCTCAGGGAAATAGGCGTAAGTCCGGGAAGAGGAAGCTATTCGCTTGGAATTGAAGCATCCCGTATGCTTTATAAATCCCGGATAGCGGTAGGAAAATACTTTGGCATGAGTAGCCCGGAGAAAGTTGTTTTCACAAAAAACTCAACAGAAGCCATAAATCTTCTGTTTAATGGACTGTTGAAAAAGGGTGATCACATAATAATTTCTTGCTACGAGCATAATGCTGTTCTAAGACCATTACACGATCTGAAACAAAAGGGGATTATTGAATACTCTGTTATCAGCCGTGATGATCTGGATATGTGTGCCGAGGATATTTTTGCAAAGTATTCAAAGGATAACACACGTATGCTTGCATCGACTTTAGCGAGTAATTTGACCGGCAGGATTGTTTATAAAGAAGAGTGGATGAGGTATTTCCATAGCAAGGGAATAATTACTTTTATCGACTCTTCACAAGGCGCCGGGAAAATGACCATAAATATGAAGGATGTCGATGTGGATTTTTTGGCGTTTACAGGGCATAAAGATCTGTATGGCGTTCCGGGCATCGGTGGCTTGTGTTGCGAATCGAAAGAGCATTTTATCCCTTTGATTCAAGGCGGTACGGGAATACACGGAGAAAACTTTGTTAATCCGGACATTTTCCCGGAAGGCTACGAAGCGGGAACATTGAATATGCCTGCAATTTGGGCACTTAAAGCAGGAATAGAGTATATTGAGTCTCATGCTGATGAGATCAGGACTACGGAAAAAGAATTGATGGCATATCTCTTGCAAGGACTGTCAGAAATAGACGGATTACGGGTTTACGATGTGGATGAGAAGAGAGTATCTACTTGCTGTTTTACCCTTGATGATCTTGCATCGGATAAGACCATATCGCTGCTGGACAGTAAAGGGATATGTGCCCGTGGCGGTATCCATTGTGCGATACTGGCACATGAGGCTATTGGCACTGTAGAAACTGGGGCGATCAGGATCAGCTTGAATTATAAGAATACAAAAGCTGAGATTGATCAGCTCTTAGATACATTACGAAGCAGGTGATTTTATGCATATCGTTTTTTTCAGTACAAGCGATGTTTTTAAGGCGGAAGAGATTCTGAATGAAAAGAACATAGAATGCAAGGTGGTTCCTACGCCGGTTCAGGATAAGGCATATTGCGGTGTGTGTGTTGAAACGCAAGATGGACAGGCAAAAACTCTTATGGGAGACATGGAATTTGAGGTGTTGGAATAAAGCTGGAGGGAGGAACGGGAATGTCGTTTAGAGATATACCGCTGTTAAGGTATTACAAAACGTACAAAAACAATGTTGTTAAAGAATTCTATACACCGGTTCTTAAACAAGCCGTTCTTTACCAACGTGCTGTAGGATTCTTTACTTCGGGAGCATTGATTGACCTTACAAAGGGCTTAAGAGGTCTTATGAGAAATCATGGAAAAATACAGTTTATTGTATCGCCTAGATTATCGGAGGAAGACATTGCTGCAATAAATAAAGGCTACGAGCAAAAAGAGATTATCGGCCGTGCGTTAATGCGAGATTTCAAGGAGCCTGAGAATTATTATGAAGAAGAAAGACTGAACTTTCTAGCATATCTGATTGAAGAAGGTTTCCTTGAGATCAAGGTCGCATTTACGCCACCGCAAAAAGCCACCGGTATGTATCACGAAAAGGTGGGAATTATTACGGATGAAAATGGAAATAAGATTGTGTTTACCGGGTCGCTGAACGAAACGATAAATGCTTTTCATGTTAATTCCGAATCTATTGTGGTGTTCAAGTCTTGGGAGGAATCCAAGGCCTATGTGGATGAAATACAGAGGGATTTTGAGCAGCTTTGGGCTAAGCAGGACGATGATTTGGAGATACTTGATTTTCCGAAAGTTCTTAAAGAAAAATTCGAGATTATGAGAAAGCCGGACCTTGATGATTTCTTCAAATCTGAATCTTATGTGGAAGAGGATGATAATCCTGCTGAAGAAGAGAATATCCCAGATCGCGGCATACCTCATACACCATCGGGATTTGATTTCAGAGAATACCAAAAAGATGCTATTAAAGAATGGGCTCAGCACGAATATCGCGGAATATTCGATATGGCTACCGGAACGGGAAAGACATATACGGGATTAGGCGCGGTTGTTCATCTGTATGAAGAAAAGAAGCGACTGGCTATCATTATCGTATGTCCGTATCAGCATTTGGTAGAGCAGTGGGTTGAGGATATTGAGCTGTTCAATATGAATCCTACAATAGGATATTCTGCATCGAAGCAACGTGATTGGAAAAAGCGGCTTGAAAACGATGTGCTGGACTTTTCTCTTGGAGTAATTGATACATTCTGCTTCGTGACGACAAATGCAACATACTCATCCAAGTTTGTCTGTGAGCAGATGAAACAATTAGGGAAAGACACATTATTGCTGATCGATGAGGCACATAATTTTGGCTCGACGAATCTGAGGAATAAATTATATCCGAATATACAGTATCGGCTTGCGTTGTCTGCAACACTGGACAGACATGGAGATGAAGAAGGCACACAGGCTCTAAAGGATTATTTTGGTGGTAAGTGTATTGAGTATGATTTGAAAAGGGCGATAGACGAAAAGAAGCTGACCCCATACTACTATTATCCTGTTTTGGTGTATCTCGATGATGAAGAATACGAGAGATATAAGGACCTATCGTATCTTGCATCAAAAGAGTGCCATAAAGACCGGCACGGAAAATTGATTATTACCGAAAAAGGAAAGAGCCTCTTGCTTCAAAGAGCGCGGGTTGTTGCCGGTGCGAAAAGTAAGCTGACAAAACTTCGTGAACTGATGGAGAAATACAAGGATGACACCCACATACTTGTCTACTGCGGGGCAACACGAACACAGGATTTTTTGAATGATACTTCAGACCGTGATGAGGAAGGAGAACGCCAGATTGTTTCGGTTTCCAAGATGCTTGGAAATGAACTCAGAATGAAAGTGACACATTTTACTTCCAGTGAATCGGCTGAGGAACGTGAAGTTATAAAACAGTGCTTTGCTACGGTATCTCCGTATCAGGCGATAATTGCAATCAAGTGTTTGGATGAAGGTGTAAACATACCGAGCATAAAAACTGCGTTCATTCTTGCGAGCACTACTAATCCAAAGGAATATATACAGAGAAGGGGAAGGGTGTTGAGGTTGGCAAAGAATAAACCGTATGCTGTGATATATGATTTTGTTACACTTACGGAGCCGCTTGAAGATGTGAATCCGTACAATCCGGATTTCAATTGTGAAAAAGCACTTGCAAAACGAGAACTTCAGCGAATCATCGAGTTTGGCAAGATTGCCAAGAATGCGCGGGATTCAGATGAACTGATAAATAATATTGAAACGTCATTTGGTCTCACTCAAAAAGAAACGGAGGTAGCTGTCGATGGAGATGAATTCGAATGAATTCTTGGATGAGAAAAAGGTTGATACCATCAAATTGAGGTTGTTAGAGTTGGAAACCGACAATATTGTTAAGAAGGAATCCAATGCGGCCATGGTGGATAAGATCCACAGGATGATAATGACGGAGGTGGAGAAGCGATGATCATACAAAGTATCGAAATGAATAATTTTCGACAGTATGTCGGAAAGCAGAAAATCGAGTTCTCCACCGACATGGAAAAGAATGTCACGGTTCTTATCGGGGTAAATACTTCAGGAAAGACTACAATCATAAGGGCTTTTGAGTGGTGCTTATACGGGAAGAATGGCTTTGAGGATTCTGTTCTTCTTAATAGTGATGTGCGTTCAAATATGCATGTCGGTGATACTCAGACCACATATGTCGCTGTAACTTTCATCCACGATGATATGCAGTACATTTTGAAAAGAAGTTTCACCTATGTATGCAGTGATAGAAGAACAGAGGGGAATGATGTTGTTGTTACGCTTAACAAGAGGCCAGATGAGAATCTGACGCTGGAATATTTGTTGCAGGATGGTCAGACCAAAACGAATGTCGAAAGAAATAATATTGAGGAATCCATTGATAGGGTATTACCGACGGACCTGTCTGACTACTTCTTCTTTGGTGGTGAGCGTATTTCTGGTATAGCAAACAGAGCTGATCTCTCCAAGGCTGTTCGTGGATTGATGAGGTTGGATGTGCTTGAACATTCCAGGGATCATCTTCAGGCTGTTGCAAAGAAGTTTAACGGTATGATTGATACTTCTGGAAATGCAGCTGCACAAAAGGCGCGTGACAGTCTTGACACATATAAAAAGAAGAAAGCTGTATTGCAGGAGAATCTTCACAATGCAGAGAGGGAAAGGGACTATTGGTACGGAAAAGAAAAAGAATACAGTGCCGAATTATCCAAGAGCAATGTAGAGCAGGTAAAGGCTGCTAAAAAGGAACGCGAGCGTATAGAGAGTTCCTTGAAAAGGGAAAAGGAACGCTTGGAAGCCTGCAAAAAAGCAATGGTAGCAGCATTCAATATGAGACCGTATGCCTTTTTTGGAATGCCTGCCATCAAAAAATCTCTTGAAATTCTTGAAGCGGTAAAGGAATCCACAGAGAGCGTTCCGGCAATGGAGCAGGAATCAATTGATTATCTGATTCGCAGGGGTATTTGCATTTGTGGCACAAGATTGGATGTCGGTACCAAACCTTATGAGCTGGTAATGGCTGAGAGAAGGAAACTGCCGCCGGAGCAGATTGGAACAGTAGTAAACAACTATAAGAACAAAGCCGAAGGCTATCTGGCTGGAAGTGAGTCGTATTGTGATACTGTTGGAGAAAAATACAAAGAGTACCGCGAGACTCTCCGTCGGATCGGACAACTTGAAGATGATCTGAAGAAACAGTCTGAAATGATTACTGATGACACGGACGCTAAGGCTATTGAAGATAAAAGAAGAGAAGCTGCTACAAAATATAAGGAGGCGATGGACGATTATAATCAGATTAATGTTGATATCGGTAGCTGCGATGCGAATATAAAGAACTGCGAAAATGCTATAGAGAAATATGCAAAGAGTAGTTCGAAGAATTCTAAGGTGGCGCGGTATATCGCATATTCTGAAAAGGTTCTGGAATGGTTGATAGAGACTTACCAAAGTAAGGAAGTTATTGTACGTGAGCAGCTGCAAAAAAGGGTTAATGACAATTTTGCTAAGATGTATCATGGTGAGCGTTCAATTCTTATCGATGAGAAGTACAGGGTGAAATATGCAGATGTTATCACTGAGGAATCTGATGGATTGAAGGCTGTTAAGAGCTTTGCCTTCATTGCTGCATTGGTTTCAATGGCAAAGGATAAGATCCTTGATGACAGTGAAATGAAGCTTGGCCAGGTTTATCCGCTTGTGATGGATGCTCCGTTCTCTAATGTCGATGAGATTCATATTGATAACATTTGCAAGATTCTTCCAAAGACTGCTAATCAGGTCATTATGGCTGTTATGCAGAAAGACTGGGAATACGCCGCAAAGAATCTGGATCAATATGTGGGAATCAGTTATACCATATTGAAAGATCGTGATGGTGAGGGTAAGGAGATCGATACATCCACACACATCAGGAAGGAGGCAACAAATGTTTGATGGTAATCAGGATTTTACTGGTGTACAGGCAAACTATCTGAAAGATTTATGCGAATTGAGGGGAAATGTTCCGGACAGAGCTGCCCACAATAATTTTAAGATTTTCAATTCGTATGTTGATGCCTATACAGTATGCCCTCTTATAGGATACCAATATAGGCGTAGGATTCCGATGGGGTCCGCCGCGGATGGTGATGTTGGTATCTTGCTGGAACAGATCTCGAAAAAAAAGTCAGAGCTGCGGTTTGTATATCAGATTTTGATGCTGATAGATGAAGACTCTGAACCGGATGAAGAGAAACGGATCTTTCGTGCTTTTAAGCTCTCGGAGACATCAGAAGAAGATAAGGAAAGAATCGCTGAGAATATGAAGATTTTTAATGAATACTTCTTAGGCGGGGTTGAAGTCCTTCACGAACAGTTTGTGGATGAATGTACCGATGACGATTCTTATCTGAGACGCATGTTTGAATATGTAAGGAAGTTCAATGAAGAACAAGACGGGGAGGCATTAAAAGCTAGTATTGATAGCTTTTTAAACAAGTAATGATCAAAGAAAGGAGCAGAGAGGCGAACGTATGTGATGATTTTGTGCTAAATGCATATCAAGAATATTCCGTCGAAACAATGGCTAATCTGCTCCTGCCGACGGGATTCTTGATAGACAGAACAACACAATACTCAGGAAGCCTCGAAAAATTTGTTTTCTTAAAGGGAAATACGAGTGAAGTCTATTCAAAGTCGGAAATTGATTTTATAGACGGTATAGTTGATTTTTGCATATTCAAGGATTTTTATAAGAAGACCAGGAAAGGTATGATTCCTTGCCGTATTGTGTCTGCAAAGATTGACAACATGGATATTATTTCAGCAGGAATTGCATTTACCAAAATCATGAACAAAGCTATAGACGGACTGAACATAGGATTTGTTATAAGCGAAGAGGGCATTCTGTTTACCGGAAGACTGTTTGAACAGGGGGATAATATAGGTTGCTATGTTTCAAATTTGATTAAGACAGAGGAACAGTATGATGAAATTGTAGCAGATCTGATATTTGGAGATATATATGACAGCTTCATCGATTATTATTCCTATATCAAGTGTGTAATGCGTTATACTGAAGAGACGGTTCCTTATGGAGATACGTTAAGGGGTGCTCATAGGATTCCATATGCATATATTGAAGAGCTACAGGACTTGGAAGCTCGATTAGGTGTCAGTTTCGCAAGAGAAATTGAAAGATGCTTCTTTGAAAATGAAGAACTGGAAGAGCTACCGTATTGTGAAAAGAACAAAGAGTGTGAAGAGTATTTGTTTAAGATTGAGTCTTCCAGAGTTAATACGATGGAAATACTCTTCGAAGCGGAAGAAATGGAGCGTCTTGCTTCGGAAGCTGAGCAAAAGAATGATGAGATGCTTCAGCAAAACAACGGTGATGAAAACACAGAGAGCCATATAGATGAAGAGACAAAGGCTTTGTTAGATGATCCAGAAGGCATGATAAAAATGCTGAAGAAGAAACGGGGGATTTGATGGCTGGTTTCGATTTAAAAGAAGGGAGATATGAAGTAAGGAATGCCTCAGACGATGAGCTGTGGTCTGCTTTTGCGTGCGTTTTTTCTTCTAAATCGAGAAACGATTCCAGTTATAAATATGGTTTTTTAAAAGCGATTATTGATAATCTGTATAATGTCGATAAGGACCTGAAGCTTACGTTTGATCAGCTATTTAGTAAATTCGGTGAAATATATTGGAATCTTATCCTGAAGCACGGTTTAAGACAGAAGGCTGCTACAAACGATAACAGAGAAACATATCTTGAGCAGGTGCTTCATGTTGCCGTTGATAAATATAGAATAATTGAACCTATACCATATGAAAGTCTGACGGCAGAAATGATGCGGGATATTTCCCATCAGGTCAAAATAAAGTGCAAGAAATATGTTGTAGGAGCATTGTTTGAGGATACAAATCGTCTCTTTTATTCTTTTTCAAAGAAGGAAGAGTGGTTGCAGATAAATCCTGTGATGTATGAGTTTATTTGCAAGCACAAGGTTGTTATAGAAAAGTTGAATTATTATGAATGGGCACGCTTCCTCGAACGGGTGAACGAGGAAGTTGTTGCGACAAAACTGCTTGATAAGATAGATGAAAGCGCTAAGAGAAATAATCTTTCTGCTTATCGCCAGATTCTTTATGAAGAGTTCGAGAGCAAGAATTGTTTTTATTGCGGAAGACCTTTACGGGCTGGCAAGATTGATGTTGATCATTTTATACCTTGGTCATTTATCAAGGATGATAATCTGTGGAATTTGGTTCTTTCCTGCCCGACCTGTAATCGGAGGAAGAATGACAGGTTGCCAGATGGAAGATTTTTGACGGATATTATAGATCGTAACCAGCATATCCTGATTGAGTTCCATAGGCCGGAAATGCGGAATTATCAGTCACGAATGATCAGCTACGTATATAATTGGGCGAAGATAAATGGTTACGACAAAACATGGCAGCCGGAAACAAAGGAGGTATTGGGAAAATGAGCGATAGGAACACGGAACGAAAATGGGATCGTGAAGAAGTTGTAATTCTTGTGGTGGAGTATTTTAGGACAAAGAATCTATCTTCTGATGAGATAAGCAAGACACACCAAAAGATAAGTGATTTTCTTAGACGGCGTGAAGAAATTCTGACGGGAGTACCGGTATCGGATATATTTAGAAATTATGCCGGAATACATATGCAGTCTGGAAGGATCCGCTGTCTGGATCCCGAAACGCATTATTCTGGAATGCAAGGAACAAAACTTCAAAAAGAAATAGTGCAAGAGTATCTGACGGATTCGGAAGCAATTATTGCTGAAGCGGATGGGATATATGATAAATATGGAAGAGACCAATAAAACCATAGATTACTATAACAATAATGCAGCTCAATATTTCAGTAATACCGTGAATGTGGATATGTCGGAGTGTTGCGACAGATTCCTTAAATATGTTGTTACCAGAGGCAGAATAATTGATATCGGAGCCGGAAGCGGCAGAGATATCAAATATTTTAAAGATAGAGGCTATGTTGTCGAGGGTATAGATGCATCCGTGGAAATGTGTCGGTTAGCAGTTGATTATTCTGGTGCAGAAGTTAGCTGTAAGAGGATCCAGGATTGGTATCCGCAAAAGAAATACGACGGAATTTGGGCAAACGCATCGTTGCTTCATCTTTCACTTCCCGAAATAGAAAAGTTTATTTTCCGGATTTCACGTTGCTTGAATTCAGGTGGAGTGCTTTATATATCAATGAAACAAGGTATACAGACCGGCTATGATAATAGTGGCAGATTTTTCACAGACTTTACAGAGGATACAATCCGAGAAATTATTATGAAATGTAAAACGCTTGAGGTGTTTGACATCTGGAATACAGAAGATGGATTAGGCCGTAATGATGCGAAATGGCTTAACGTGATAATCCGAAAAATACCGTAAAGATCAACTAAGTGATACTACGGAAAAGACAGTTAGATACTCGTAGATTTGCGGGCTTTTTTAAATGCAAGGAAATTGCTTTTGAAAGCACTTGACATTTTGGGCTTTTATAGTTATACTATTCATGAAAACAACGCATGCTTTCAAAAGCATGTGCCTTGCAAAGAAAAGCATGTTAAATATGGAGGATAGTAATGAGCGTTACGTTACTAGCCCAAAAGGGCGAAATGGGCGACAACACTTACTACATCACCACTATGAAGGCAAACACTCTGATAAAAACAGTAGGATATGCCTGCGAGATGGAAAAGTGGCCAGATATGACCGTAGATGAGCGAATGCAGCGGGAAATCAAAGGCGACAGAGTAGTATCAGAAATCGTTCCATATATTGTAAATGATCCTGAATGGTTCTTTGGTTCTCTGATCATTGATGTATATTCCGGTTGGGAGCAAGTTGACTTCCAGGACATTCAAGAAGTGTGTCAGACAAAGCTGGCGGCATATAAAGAAACTCTTAGAGACGCGGGATTTCTTACACTACCAGATAACAAGTCTTTGATTGCTTTGGATGGACAACATCGTTTAGCTGCGTTATCTATCGCAATAAGGGGTGAAAACGGAATTCCTGGAAGCGTAAAAGTACCAGAATCTCTGAGAAATGATCTTGTTCCGCATCCGGAGATTGGGAATGCAGATGTTACGGTAATCTTTATTAAGCACGAATCAGATACAAAGATTCGAAAGATATTCAATAAAGTAAATCGATATGCAAAGCAGACATCGAAAGGCGACAATATAATTACTTCAGAAGATGACATGATCGCTATTATTACCAGGGCAATGTTTAGTGGATCGGAGGATGCGCCGTTAAGGCCAATCAATAATCAGGAACTCGTGAATTGGAAATCAAACACAATTCCTCGTAGAAGCAGAATGCTTACTACGGCAGCAGCAATCTACACTATGACAGAAGTGCTTCTTGAATATTATGATATTACTTCCAAGACACGTAGAGATGAGAAAAAGCTCGAACAGGGGATGAAGTTCATGAA
>OERQ01000089.1_pt1 | contig 12991 bp, 10 predicted proteins | sample 1540011 | NCBI WGS metagenome assembly OERQ01 (sample SAMEA3891881, study PRJEB23780) | metagenome | biome: terrestrial biome; feature: animal house; material: Caecal content | place: Italy | collected 2015-05-05 | reverse complement strand
GGGTCCCGGAATGCGGACAGTATTATCTCCATCAGTTTTCAGTAAAGCAGCCGGATCTGAACTGGGAGAATCCGAAAGTACGTGAGGAGATCTACAGGATGATCAACTGGTGGGTGGACCGCGGCGTAGGCGGGTTCAGGCTGGATGTGATCGATCTTATCGGAAAGGAACCGGATTCTATGGTGATGGCCGAGGGAAAGATGCTCCATCCCTATTTAAAAGAGATGAGTAAAGCGGCTTTCCGAAGAAATAATCTTGTGACCGTGGGGGAAACCTGGAGCGCAACGCCTGAGAGCGCGTGGCTTTACAGTAATCCGGACGGCAGTGAGCTTTCCATGGTGTTCCAGTTTGAACATATGGTCCTGGACCAGAATGGAAATGTGAAATGGGATCTGGCGCCGCTGCCCTTCGTAAAGTTCAAGCAGGTTTTATCGAAATGGCAGAAAGAACTGGAAGGAAAAGGATGGAACAGCCTGTTTCTGGAAAATCACGATCTGCCCCGTTCCGTGTCGCGGTTCGGCGACGATGGAAAATACCGGGTGCAGTCCGCAAAAATGCTGGCAACCATGCTTCATGGAATGAAGGGAACTCCCTATATTTACCAGGGGCAGGAACTGGGTATGACGAATGTGAAGTTTGATATTGAGGATTACCGGGATATTGAACTTCTGAATCTGTATAAGGAACGGATCAGCCAGGGATACGACGAGCTGGACGTGATGCGCTCCATTTACGCGAAAGGGAGAGATAACGCGAGGACTCCCATGCAGTGGGATGAGAGTAAGAACGCCGGTTTCACAACAGGCACCCCGTGGCTGCGCTGCAATCCGAATTATACCATCATTAATGCAGAAGAGGCCCTGACCAACAGGGATTCGATTTTCTATTACTATCAGAAGCTGATCAGCCTCAGAAAAAGCGAGAGCATTTTCACAGAAGGCGTTTATGAACTTCTCCAGGAGGAGAACGAAAATATTTTTGCCTATACCAGAGAAACGGAGAAAGAGAAACTTCTGGTACTCTGTAATTTCCGGGGGAAGGAGGTTTCCTGCGTACTGGAACAGGGATGGAAGGACGGAGAAGTGCTGATCGCCAACTATGACGGTCCGTATCCGGAAGGAATTCTCCGGCCTTATGAGGCGAAGATTATCAAAAAGAAAAAGGAGGGATTTCACGCATGAAAAGATGTATGAAGGGAAAATTTGCAGCCGGACTTGCGGCAGCCGCCGGACTGTCCGTCATACTGTCGGGCTGCGGGACAGGAGAGGATAACGGCAAGGTGACTATCGAGATCATCCAGAGCAAACCGGAGACGGCCACTTACTTCGACAAGGTGGAAGAGGAGTTCAACGCAACTCATGATGATATTGAGCTGATCATCGATTCCCCCAACGACGCCAATACCATTCTGAAGACCCGGTTCATCAGAGAGGACTATCCGGATATCATTGCCATCGGCGGCGATATCAATTATTCCAATTATCTGGATGCGGGCATGCTGATGGATATCTCGGATTACGAGGGCCTGGATTCCATCAAAGACGCTTATCTGGATATTGACAAAGAACTGGAATTCGTGCCCATGGAAGGCGTTTACGCTGTGCCATATGTGGCCAATGCGGCGGGGATCCTTTACAACAAAGATATTTTTGATGAGAACGGATGGGAGATACCCACTACATGGGACGAGCTGACAGCCCTCTGTGAAGAGATCCAGGCGGCAGGCATGCAGCCGTTCTATTTCGGGTTCAAAGACAGCTGGACCTGTCTGGCTCCCTGGAACGCTATTTCTGTAGATCTGGCTCCCTCGGATGTGTGCGCGCAGGTGAACCGGGGAGAAACAACTTTCACAGATAATTACCGGGAAGTGGCGGAGAAGACCCGGGCGCTGCTGGATTACGCCCAGGAAGATCCCTTTGCCTACAGCTACAACGACGCCTGTACGGCATTCGCAAGAGGAGAGGCTGTCATGTTCCCCATTGGAAGCTACGCAGTACCGCAGATTCAGTCTGTAAATCCAGATATCAATATCGACTCCTTCGTAATGCCCGCAAGCAATGATCCTGAAGAGAATGTGCTGAATTCCGGAAACGACCTGCAGTTTTCCGTTATGGCTGAATGCGAGCATAAGGAAGAGGCGTATGAAGTTCTGGACTTTCTCCTGGAAGACGAGAATCTGCAGGCGTACATCGACGACCAGAATGCGATCCCGTGCAAAGAAGGAGATTTTGATCTGGCGCCCATGCTGGACGGTATGAAATCCTACATTGAAGAAGGCAAAGTCGTGGACTATCAGGATCATCATTATCCCAGTGAAATGTCGGTGGACGCCATGATCCAGACATATCTTCTGGACGATTCTGAAAACGCAACAGATACATTCCTGGAAAAATTCGACAGGGAATGGGCCCGTTATAACCGGGATCTGATACAGAAAGTGCAGGATTATATGGACGAGCATCCGGATGCTGAATAGGAAGGGGGATTTTCATTATGAAGAAAAAACATGCAATGGGAAACCGGGAGAAGACCTTTCTGGCCATAACGATCCCGATTGTGCTCCTGTTTTTCTGTTTCAATACGCTGCCGCTGATAAAAGGCTTTATATACAGCTTTACCAACTTTAAGGGATATGGCAACTACGATTTTGTCGGTCTGCGTAATTATGTGGATCTGTTTTCAGACGGAAGGGTAGGCCGGTCCTATCTCTTCACTTTTAAATTCGCTCTTGTGAGCACGATACTTGTAAATGTGCTCAGCCTGATTCTGGCGATGGGCCTGAACAGTAAGATCAAAGCGAAAAGCGCCCTGAGAGCAGTTTATTTCCTTCCAAACATCCTGGGCGGTCTGGTTGTAGGTTATATTTTCAGTTTCTTTTTCACCTACATCCTGCCGGCTGCCGGAAAGGCTGCGGGGATCGAATGGCTTTCCAGCAGTATGCTCTCCAACACAAAGACCGCCTGGCTTGCCATCGTAGTAGTCGCCTGCTGGCAGTCTGTGGCTATGAATACCATCATTTACATTGCCGGACTGCAGACAGTGCCGGAGGATGTTTATGAAGCCGGAGCCATTGACGGGGCGAGCGGATGGAAAAAGTTCAAAAATCTTACTTTCCCGCTGATCATGCCTTTCTTCACCATTAATATGGTGCTCTGCATGAAGAACTTCCTGATGGTGTTCGACCAGATCATGGCGTTGACAAAAGGCGGCCCTTCCCAGAGTACAGAGTCCATTTCCTATCTGATCTATCAGAACGGTATGGGCGGCGGACAGTTTGGATTCCAGAGCGCCAACGCAGTGCTCTTCTTCGTGGTGATCGTGGCGATCTCTGTATTCCAGATGACGGTATTAAATAAAAAGGAGGAGCAGTTATGATGAAGAAAAAAGTAGTGGATCACAGAATCAACTGGCCGGTAACGATTCTTCTGATCATTGGATGCGTGACCATCTTTTTCCCGCTGTACATGGCTGTGATCATTGCCTTCAAACAGCCCTCGGAAATGACCAATGACATTGCCGGCGCGCTGTCCCTGCCCTCCGCTTTCAGTTTCAGCAATTTCACAGAGGCTATGAGAGTGACTGACTTCTGGCATTCGCTGGGGAACAGTTTAATGCTGACCATTATCACCGTGATCCTGACCATGCTGATCCATTCTCTGGCAGGTTACGCCATCGGTAGAAGCATGGCCCGCAGCAAGGCGTATAATTTTGTTTATCTGTATCTTGTCAGCGGTATGTTCGTGCCCTTTGCGATCCTGATGATGCCGCTGATCAAACAGACGGCCCAGATGGGAATCGCCAACAGGGCCGGCGTAGTCATCCTGTATGTGGTGTTTTACATACCTATGAACCTGCTTCTGTACACCGGATATCTGAAAAACATCCCCCTTGCGCTGGAAGAGGCGGCACGGGTCGACGGTTCCACCACCTGGCATACGTTCTGGAGGATCATCTTCCCCATCATGAAGCCCATGCACGCCACAGTGGCTGTTCTGACCGCCCTGGCGGTGTGGAACGACGTTATGACTCCCCTGGTCATCATGTCCGGAACAGGATTGAATACCCTGCCTTTGGCGCAGCTGAATTTCCAGACTCAGTTCGGAACCAATTATAACCTTGCTTTTGCTTCTTACCTTCTGGCTCTGCTGCCGATTCTGATCTTTTATATATTCTGTCAGAAACAGATCCTGAACGGCGTGGTAAACGGAGCTGTGAAGTAGGATGTAAATACTGCATACAGAAAACAGCAGGACGCCTGACTTTCATTTCAACCTGCCGGATCCTCTATGCGCAGAGAGCGCCGCGGCGCCGTGTATTACGGTACCGCGGCGCTTTTTCTGTATCTATTTTGGCAAACAGGGCCTGCCGTCTTGACAAACCCCGCGGCGTGCCCTACTATGAGGTATAGTGAGGTTGAAATAAGATCAGGAAGATTCAGGACATACGGCTTTGTACGGAATCTGAAAATACAAAGGAAAGGAGCCGCTTCAAATGGAAAAAAAGGTAATCAACGCCGCGCTGCTGGGGCTGGGAACGGTAGGCACAGGCGTATATAAAGTGCTGAAAGCGCAGAGAGAAGAGATGGAGGCCAAGCTGGGCGGCGTGGTCGAGATCAAAAAGATCATGGTGAGGAATCTGGAGAAGGCAGCCGCCAGGTTGGACGATCCGTCCGTTCTTACCAACAACTGGGAAGAGATCCTCAATGACCCGGATATTGATATCGTCATTGAACTGATAGGAGGTATCGAACCGGCGAGAACATACATCCTTGCGGCCCTGGAAGCGGGGAAACATGTGGTGTCTGCCAACAAGGACCTGATCGCCGTACATGGAAGGGAACTTCTGGATATGGCGGAGACTCATCATGTGGATTTTCTTTTCGAGGCGGCGGTAGCGGGAGGGATCCCCATTATCCGGCCTCTGAAGCAGTGTCTTGCGGGCAACCATATGGAAGAGGTTATGGGTATTGTCAATGGAACCACCAACTTCATTCTGACAAAGATGACGCAGGAAGGCATGGAATTTAAAGAAGCCCTTGCCCTGGCTACAGAGCTGGGATATGCGGAGGCGGACCCCACCGCGGATATCGAAGGGCTTGACGCCGGAAGGAAAGTGGCTATCCTCGCATCCGTTGCATTCAATTCCAGAGTTGTTTTCGACGACGTATATATCGAGGGTATCACCAGGATCACGGCAAAAGATATCGCCTACGCGAGAGAAATGGGCTGCGATATCAAACTGATCGGAATGACAAAAAATACAGAGGACGGAATCGAGGCTTATGTGTGCCCCATGCTGATTCCAAGCTCTCATCCCCTTGCGTCGGTGAACGATTCCTATAACGCGGTCTTTGTCAGAGGAGACGCCGTAGGCAACGCAATGTTTTTCGGAAGAGGCGCGGGCGAGCTTCCCACGGCCAGCGCGGTAGTGGGAGACGTTTTTGATATTGTGAGAAACATCAGGGCGAACTGTGCCGCAAGGATCGGCTGTACCTGCTATAAGGACGTGCCGGTGAAGAAAATGGCGGACACACGCAACAGATATTTCATGCGTCTGAAAGTAGAGGATCGCTGCGGTGTTCTGGCGGAGCTGACCGCGGTTTTCGCCAAATATCAGGTGAGCGTGGCGCAGATCATCCAGAAGGAGACGAAGCCCGGCGAGGAAGCGGAAGTGGTAGTGATCACAGAGGAAGTAAGAGAGGGAGATTTCCGCACAGCCATGGAAGAACTTTCCGGCAGACAGTGCGTCCATAAGATTTCCAGTATGCTGAGAGTATACGGACAGGAGTAACAAAAAATCCTTGAAAAATTTTGTATTTTTGATACTATATAAGAGGGAAAAAACTACTATTCCGGTACAGAAAAGGAGAACATTATGAGCAAAAAACCAACTGTTTTAATGATTCTTGACGGTTACGGACTGAATGAAAGACATGACGGAAACGCCGTTGACGAAGCGAAGACTCCGGTCATGGATAAATTGATGGCAGAGTGTCCTTTCGTGAAAGGCAACGCCAGCGGACTGGCTGTAGGACTCCCGGAGGGTCAGATGGGCAACTCTGAGGTAGGCCATATGAATATGGGCGCAGGCCGCATCGTATATCAGGAGCTTACCAGGATCACAAAAGAGATCAACGACGGGGATTTCTTTAAGAATGAAGCTCTTCTGACAGCTATGAAGAATGCCAGGGACAATGATTCTGCCATTCATTTCATGGGACTTCTTTCCGACGGCGGTGTTCACAGCCACAATACGCATCTTTACGGACTTCTGGAGATGGCCAAGAGAGAAGGTCTGAAGAAAGTTTACGTACACTGCTTCCTGGACGGCCGCGACACACCTCCGGCGTCAGGCAAGGGATACATCGAAGAACTGGAAGCGAAGATGAAAGAGATTGGCGTGGGAGAGATCGGCGTGATTTCCGGCCGTTACTATGCAATGGACAGAGACAACCGCTGGGACCGTGTGGAGCTTGCATATAAGGCTCTTACAAAAGGCGAAGGCGTGAAGGGGACCGACGCCGCAGAGGCGGTTCAGGCGTCCTATGACAATGATAAGACTGACGAGTTCGTGCTTCCCACAGTGATCGAGAAGGACGGCAAACCTGTGACAGTTGTACAGGACGGAGATTCTGTCGTATTCTTTAATTTCCGTCCGGACCGCGCCCGTGAGATCACCAGAGCGTTCTGCGATGATGATTTCAAGGGATTTGAGCGCGAAAAACGTCTGAACCTTACTTATGTATGCTGCACAGATTATGACGAGACGATCCCCAACAAGCTGGTTGCATTCCACAAAGTACTGCTTCACAATACTTTCGGCGAGTATCTGGCGGCTCACAATATGACTCAGGTCCGTATTGCAGAGACGGAGAAATACGCCCATGTTACTTTCTTCTTCAACGGCGGCGTTGAGGAACCCAATAAGGGCGAGGACAGGATCCTTGTGAAATCTCCCAAGGTTGCCACATACGACCTTCAGCCGGAGATGAGCGCTCCCCAGGTATGTGATAAACTTGTGGAGGCGATCAAATCTGAAAAATACGATGTAGTGATCATCAACTTCGCGAACCCGGATATGGTTGGACATACCGGCGTGGAGAGTGCGGCTGTTAAGGCTGTGGAGACAGTGGATGAGTGCGTTGGAAGAGCCGTCGAGGCTGTGAAGGAAGTGAATGGACAGATGTTTATCTGCGCGGATCACGGAAATGCCGAACAGCTTGTAGATTATGAGACCGGAGAACCCTTTACCGCTCATACGACCAATCCGGTTCCGTTTATCCTGGTAAACGCGGACCCGAAATACGGTTTAAGAGAGGGCGGCTGTCTGGCCGATATTGTGCCGACGCTTATTGAACTGATGGGAATGGAGCAGCCTGAAGAAATGACAGGTAAATCTCTCCTTATAGAGAAATAAGAACTGACGCAGTGAAGCGGCCGCAGAACGATTAATGTTCTGCGGCTCTTCTGATACAGGGACAGACGGGATGACATAATACATTTTGCGGATAAAATGTACAGTGCAGGATACAATACAGATAAAATAACATGTTATAATGTATGGCATAGAATGCATCAGTTGTGTTATAATAGAAATGTTCTGGGGAAATATCCCGGACAGACGGTTGTAATCTGAACTACACTCGAGGAGAGCATTTAATGAGCAGCAAAGATAAAAAATATAATATACCGGATGATTCTGAACTGGATTTTTATGATCCGGAGAGGGACGGGCCCGCGGATGATGAAGGTTTTGATGAAGACGAACCGGAAGAGTCTCATGAGGGCGTCCGGGAAGAGAATACTGCAGATGCGGCAGAAGCTGACGAAGAAGACAGCAATGCGGAAGCTGATGGAGATATTCCCGAAGATGTGGAAGCCGACAGAGAACCTGAGGAAGATACTCTGCAGGATGACGGGGAATATGAACCCGAAGGCTACGATGAAAATGATTCAGAAGAATATGACGAGGGATATGATGAGGAAGAGGATTCTGTCCCGGTAAGATACAGTTCCAAATCAGCACGACCCGAACTGAAGGTCTATGTGCCGGCAGCAGAGCCGGACGAAGAACCGGTTATCCCGGTCCGCAGGAAAAAGCACAAGGGACTTAAGATCTGCGGTCTTCTCCTTGCCATGTTTGTGGTGGTTGCGGGATGTGCATACGCGGGAATATCTTATTATTATTCTGACCGGTTTTTCCAGGGAACCTGGATTAACGGGATCGACTGCTCCGGCAAGACCGCTTATGAAACGGAACTTGCCCTTTCGGAGAAGATCCAGGATTATTCCATCCAGGTATCTGCAAGGAATCAGGAACCGCAGGTTATTACAGGCGACCAGATCAATTATCAGTATCTGTCCACCGGAGAAACGCTGGCTCTCCTGAAGAACCAGAAACCATATGAGTGGATCAAAGGTTTTTATCAGCGCAAAAGTTATACCGTATCAGAAAATACCTACTATGACAGGACACTGCTCCAGAATCAGGTGACGTCTCTGAACTGTGCCAGAACAGAGAACCAGGTGGCGCCGGAGAATGCATACGTTGCCTATAAGGATAATCAGTTCCAGATAGTTCCCGAGACACAGGGTGCACAGCTGAATATCAAGCAGGCCTATCAGATTCTTGATAAGGCTGTTTCGGAGAATCTGACAGCGGTAGACTTCAACAGTATGCCGGAAGCGTATGTATCTGCGGAGATCACCAGCAGCAGCCCGGAACTCCAGTCTACTCTGGAAGCCTGCAATAATTATACGAAGGCAAGTATCACTTATACCTTCGGAGATCAGACAGTGACACTGGACGGGAATATGATCAGAGAGTGGCTTCAGTTTGACGACAAAGGACAGCTTCTGTGGGACGATGCCACCTTCCATCAGCATATAGCAGATTATGTTGCGCAGGTTGCCGCACAGTATGATACTGTGGGTACAGAGAGAGAGTTTTATACTACAAGCGGACGCACTGTCTATGTATACGGTTCTGCTTACGGCTGGTCCATGGATCAGGAGACAGAGGTTGCGCAGCTGGCGCAGGAGATTCAGTCCGGCGTCCAGACAACACGCGAGCCGGCATATAAACAGACAGCCAATACGCATGGAGTGAATGATATCGGAGATACTTACATTGAAGTGGATCTCAGCGCCCAGCATATGTATTATTATCAGTCCGGTTCTCTGATCTTTGATTCGGATTTTGTTTCCGGAAATATGAGCTATGCGGACAGGCAGACCCCGTCCGGTATCTATACGCTTTACTACAAGAAGAGCCCGGACGTTCTCAGGGGAACGCAGAGGCCTGACGGTACCTATGAGTATGAAGAGCCGGTTGATTACTGGATGCCTTTCAACGGAGGAATCGGATTCCATGACGCCCCCTGGAGAGGCGAGTTCGGAGGAGATATTTATCTCACCAACGGTTCTCATGGCTGTATCAATCTTCCGCCGGAGAATGCGGGAGTACTGTACAGTATCATTCAGTATAATGTACCGATCGTATGCTTCTATTAAAGAACAGAAGAATCGAAAAGATGCGAGGACGGAAAGCGTCCGGCAGTATTTGATTGGAAGATCAGGAGAAGAAGATGGGAAGAACATTTGATTTTATACTTGCAGGAGCAGCCCTTATCGTAGGGATCATGCTTCTGACAGGACATGGGGATATTTTTCTGAAGGGAGGCAACACGCAGCTCAGACAGGCTAAATATGACGAGAAAAAAATGTCAAAAGGTTCGGGCGTAGCGTTGATCCTTATCGGGATCGCAACAGGCATTGATTCCTACACTACAACGCTTGCCGCAAAGATCGGTTACATCATAGTTCTGGTGCTGATCCTTGCAGGGCTGATGCTGTACCTTAAGTACAAATGCCAGAAATAACAAAAACAAGAGCATGGAAGATTTTTCCATGCTCTTTCTTTTGGCGCTGGCGACTGCTTATAATCCAGGGATGTGCTTTCTGGGCTTTTCTGATAATCAGAGAAACAGTGTAATGAGGTCGGCAGGTTTTTCAATCCTGTAGTCCGGTTCAGGGACGTCGCCGAACCCGTAGGACGCGAACACAAAGGGAACGCCTGCCTTGCGGCAGGAAAGAAAATCACCCATGGTATCGCCTACATAAACAGGGGACTGAAGATGCTGTTCCTTCATCAGTATAGAGATGGTTTCCGGTTTGTCGGCGCCGGTATCTCCGTGGCAGAGATGGCCGGAAAAGTACCTGCCGAATCCGGTGGCTTCCAGAAATACTTCGATATATCCTGCCTGGCAGTTACTTACGATATAAAGAGGATATTCCGCTGTGAGCGCTTTCAGGGTTTCCTCCAGTTCCGGGTACAGAGGCGCGCATTTTTTGAGAAGGGCGCGGTGTTCCGCCTGGCAGCAGCCGTCAATGAGGCGGATCTGCTCCTCTTTGTTGCGGTCCGGAAAAATCTGTTCCGCGATAACAGGCAGCGGACGTCCGAAAAGAGATTTCAGTTTTTCCACAGTGACAGTCATGTTAATATGTTCAATCTCCCGGAGATAATCAGTCCAGGCGTCTGCAACGATGCCGGTAGAGTCCCAGAGAGTACCGTCTACGTCAAAAATTATACTATCCATATTTTCATATCCTTTCCAGCATATTCTATCGGAGAAAATGAAAAAAAGCAACTGTCTTTTTCTGCGATTTATGGTAGAATAACAGCGAGGTAAAAACAAGATGAAATATGAACATACAATAAAAGCCCGTTTCCTGGATCGGCCCAACCGTTTTATCGCTCATGTGGAGCTTGACGGAGAGACAGAGACCGTCCATGTGAAAAATACCGGACGCTGCCGCGAGCTGCTGGTGCCGGGCAATGAGGTGATCCTTGATGAGAGCGGGAATCCCTCCCGCAAGACCCGTTTCGATCTGATCAGTGTCTGCAAGAACGGACGCTGGATCAATATGGATTCCCAGGCGCCTAATAAGGCCGCGGAGGAGTGGGTACAGAGCGGCGGACTATTTAAAGAAGAATGCAGGGTTTACCGCGAAAAGACATACGGGAATTCCAGATTCGATCTGTACGTGGAAACAGCGCGGGGGCGGAAGGCCTTTATCGAAGTAAAAGGAGTTACTCTTGAGGAAGAGGACGTCGCCCGTTTTCCGGACGCGCCTACTCTGCGGGGCGTAAAGCATGTGAAAGAACTGATCCAGTGCGTGAAAGACGGGTATGAGGCGTATCTTCTCCTTGTGATCCAGATGAAGGGAATCCGCCTGTTTCAGCCCAACTGGAAAACACATGCGGAGTTTGGCAGGGCAGTGAGAGAGGCGGCGGACGCCGGCGTAAAAATCCTTGCCTATGATTGTATGGTGGGAGATGATATCATGGAAATACAGGATCCGGTCCCCATTGATCTGGAGGAGCCTGTATGCTGAATGAAATTGTGGATCCACTGGTGGACTGGTACAGGGAAAACAGACGCGCCCTTCCATGGAGAGAACAGAAAAACGCCTATTATACCTGGGTGTCGGAGATCATGCTCCAGCAGACAAGGGTGGAAGCGGTAAAACCTTATTTTCAGAGATTTATATCAGAACTTCCGGATCCGGCGGCGCTTGCCGCCTGCCCAGAGGAAAAGCTTCTGAAACTCTGGGAAGGACTGGGATATTATAACCGGGTGCGAAATATGCAGCAGGCTGCGCGGACAGTAGTGGAGGAATACGGCGGAAAACTTCCTGCGGACTACAGGAAACTTCTCGCCCTGAAAGGGATCGGGAATTATACTGCGGGAGCCATTGCCTCTATTGCCTACGGGATCCCCGTGCCGGCCGTGGACGGGAATGTGCTTAGAGTTGTTTCCCGGATAAAGGAAAGCCGTCAGGATATCATGAAGCAGTCCGTGCGGCGGGAGATAGAAGAAGAATTACAGAAAATCATGCCGGCCGCCTGCCCGGGAGATTTTAACCAGGCTCTTATGGAACTGGGCGCTCTGGTGTGCGTTCCTAACGGGGAACCGAAATGTAAGGAATGTCCCGCCGCGTTCTGCTGCGGAGCATGCCTTCACGGAACCACCGAAGAGATTCCGGTGAAGGGGGCAAAAAAAGAAAGAAAAGTGGAAGAACGGACAGTGCTTGTGATCCAGGACGGACGGATGACTGCCATACACAGACGTCCGGCGAAAGGCCTTCTTGCAGGACTGTATGAGCTTCCCAATATTGAAGGAAAACTCACCCGGGAACAGGTTCTGGATAAGGTAAAAGAACTGGAACTGGAGCCGCTTTTTATAAGAGAGCTGGAGCCGGCAAAACATATCTTTTCCCATGTGGAGTGGAGGATGAAGGGATATCTTGTCAGAGTGTCCTCTCTGGAACAGAAGAAAAATAACAGGCTGATCTTTACAGAAAAGAATCAGGTGGAAAAGCAGTACGCCATCCCGTCCGCTTTTCGCGCCTATGTGAAATACATAAAGGAGGAAACATGATGAAACTTCTGAGTATTGCAATACCCTGCTACAATTCAGAGGCTTATATGGAGAAATGTATTGAATCTCTGCTGACCGGAGGCGAGGATGTGGAGATCCTCGTGGTAGACGACGGGTCGAAAGACCGGACGGCAGAGATCGCGGACGCCTATGCGGAGAAATATCCCACCATCGTCAGGGCTATCCATCAGGAGAACGGCGGCCACGGAGAGGCGGTGAACGCCGGGATCCGCAACGCCACAGGCCTTTATTTCAAAGTGGTGGACAGCGACGACTGGGTAAATGAAGAGGCGTATTCCAAAATTCTGAGAACCCTTGAGGAACTGACCAGAGGACCTCAGACAGTGGATCTTCTTATCAGTAACTTCGTTTATGAGAAGCAGGGGGCTTCCAGGAAGAAGGTCATGCAGTACCGTCACTGTCTGCCTGTTGAGGAGGTTTTCGGATGGGACAGCGTGCATATGCACAGAGGCAAATATCTCCTGATGCATTCCATGATCTACAGGACCAAACTCCTTCATGAGTGCGGGCTGGAGCTTCCGAAGCATA
>OERQ01000088.1_pt1 | contig 13084 bp, 4 predicted proteins | sample 1540011 | NCBI WGS metagenome assembly OERQ01 (sample SAMEA3891881, study PRJEB23780) | metagenome | biome: terrestrial biome; feature: animal house; material: Caecal content | place: Italy | collected 2015-05-05 | reverse complement strand
GAGCAGAAAGCGGAGAAGGGCGGCGCTTGCCCGAACAACAGCCGTACATGGATGAACCTTAAGATCGTAGCGACGCCGGACCGCATCTCACTGTACCGGAACGGCGAACTGATTGCAGAGCGGGATGTCACAGTCAGCATGTCCGACCTGGGCGATGAGCTGCTGGCATACCTGGGCAAATCCTTCTATGAGGAAGATCTGTACTTCCGCGGCTTCTTTGACAATGTAAAAGTCTATGACTTTGCAATGAGCGGCGATGAGATCGCAAGAGTCTACGCGAACGAAGAGGCGGAGCGCATCGCCATGCTGGAGGATGTGCAGCGTGTGTCGGATCTGTTTGAGATCCCGAACATGGACGACGTCCGCGGCAACATCACCCTTCCTTCTGTAAAGGACGGCGTGAATATTTCCTGGACGTCTTCCGACGAAGCAGTCATTACTTCAAAAGAAGTGAGCGGCAAGCCGGCGGGCGTTGTCACAAGACAGGATAAAGATACAGACGTCACACTGACGGCGGTATTCTCAAAAGAGGGACAGGAGTCCGTGACAAAGACATACAATGTAACGGTGAAAGCGAAAGCGCCGGAAGTGACAGAGGACGATTATGTCGGTTATCTGTTTGTACATTTCATCGGAAATGAAGCGGCAGCTTCCCACGAGCAGACTTATTTCTCCATCAGTGAGGACGGCCTGAACTGGTCTGAGCTGAACGGCGGAAATGCAGTGCTCACCAGCAGCATTGGCGAGAGCGGCCTGCGCGACCACTATATCGCGCGTGCGCCGGAGGGCGATAAATACTACATGATCGCAACGGATCTGAGTATTTACCATAACCCGGCCGGCACTGTAACATGGGCCAATGCCGGTGGAAGCGGCAGCCACGGCATTGTGGTATGGGAGTCCACCGACCTGGTGAACTGGAGCGAGCCGTGGATCGCGGAGATCGCGCCGGAGAACGCAGGCTGCACATGGGCGCCGGAGTTTATCTATGACGAGTCCACCGGAGAGTATATTATATACTGGTCGGCAACTTCTATTGAGCTGAATGACGACGGCAGCATCAAACAGGAGTATGAGAACCATACGATCTATTATGCGAAGACAAGAGACTTCCGTACGTTTACAGACGCTGAAGTATATCACTCCGGCGGAGTAAACAGCGAAGGAAAGCCGATCAAGGTTATCGACTCCACGATGATCGAGCATGACGGAACCTATTACCGCTACACAAAGAACGAGATGAACTCAACGATCATGATCGACAAGTCCGATTCGATCCTGGGCGAGTTTACGGAGATCGAATCAGATACGCTCTCTACAGATGCACCGACAAATCCGAACGTAGGACTGCTGGAAGGACCGATCATCTTCAAGCTGAATGAGAGAACTGCAGACGGAAAAGAGCAGTGGTGCCTGATGGGCGACCGGTTCGCCACAAACAGCGGCTATTATCCGATGATCACGACAGATCTGGAGTCCGGCGAATTCAGAATGCTGGACGACGATGAGTTCTCTATGCCGACGAACGTACAAAAATACCGCCACGGCTATGTGATGCCGGTAACGGAGAAAGAGTACGACGCGCTGCAGAGAAAATGGGGCGGGGACGACTACTTCAGCACCTTTGTCCTGGAAGATACGATCGCAAATGCAAAGGCGGTCGATCTGAACGAACTGACAGCGGACAGCGAAGCAGCGCTTAAAGCTGCGATCAAGGCGGCAGAGGCCAGACTTGCAGAACTGACAGGCTCCAATGATATGGACGCAGTTGAAGCGGCGGCTGCAGAACTGCAGAGCGTGATCGACAGTCTGGTATACTTCAGCACGAAGGAACTGGACGACGCGATCGCAGCGGCTGAGGCGATCGATCCGGCAACTCTGACAGAGGACAGCGCGGCAGCGCTGGCGGATGCGATTGACGCGGCGAAAGCTGCACGTGAAACGGCGGCGGCATCCAGAGACCAGGATGCGGTCAAAGCGGCGGCTGATACATTAAACGGCGTGCTTGGAGATATGGAATACAAGGTTGTGAGGACATTCCTCGGCCTGGATATAACGGCTCCGACAAAGACCCAGTACACGCTGGGCGAAGAGTTCAGCGCAGCCGGACTGAAAGTATACGCCGTATGGGAGATCGACGGCGAGACGGTAAGATTCGACGTGACCGGCCAGGCGGAAGTAATCGCGCCGGATATGAAGAGCGTCGGCGATAAGTTCGTAACCGTCAGATACACTTATACAGACGATGACGGGAATGATCAGACGGCAGAGACAAGATTTGCCATCAAGGTGAATCCGGCTCCGGCCGACGAGGAAGAACGTCCCACCGATCCGAACCAGAAGCCGCCGCAGGAGGGCGGCGCGGTTCAGACCGGAGATACGGCGGACATCCTGCCGACAGCTGCGGCATGCATCCTTGCATTTGCTGCGGCAGCGGCGATCGCTGCACTGAAACGCAGAAAAAGATTTTAAAAGGTGATGGAAAATCACGGCATCAGCTATTCCGGCGGGGCAATGCCCCTGCCGGGACGTGTTGGTGGAGAAAGGAACAAGATTTATGAAAAGTAAAAAGTTTATATCCGGTCTGCTGGCAGGCGCAATGGTACTGACGTCTGTGGCAACATTCGGAGTAAGCGAAGCAGAGGCGGCCGGAGAAGACGGTCTGGTGGCGTATTATACGTTTGAAGACAGCCTGGCGAATACGGTCGGAGAAGCGGATGATACCGCCACACCGATGAAGGCAAGAGTGGATGAAAGCTCAGAAATGACCGAAGGCGGTACGGCGGCATATGAAGCGGAAGGATTTAAAGGCAGCGCAATCCGCCTGAACGACTATGGCCTGAGACTGAATAAGAAAAATCTGGGAGACAACTTTACTGTGTCTATGTGGCTGAAGTCAGACGGTACATTTCCGGAGAATCAGGTGCTGATGTTCCTCGGCAATCACAATCCGGAAAAGTGGATTGCAGTGTGCGGCGGAGAACCGTTGGGAGGCAATTCATCTCTGGTTAAGTTCTGGGCGAGGGATGTGGAAGACGCCACTTCTAATCCAACTCCCACTTATTCGTCTCATACAACACTCAGCACTATGAATATCGCGGCGGGCGAATGGCATAAGCTGACGGTCACTGGTTCGGAGTCCACTGTGACAGCCTATCTGGACGGCGAGGCAGTTGCATACTCAAGCGGACAGGATGGAACGACGAATCATCCGCTTGTAGGAGAGAGTCAGGACATCTACATCGGAGTGAATAACTGGGACACTGAGTTTACTGGTCTTGTTGACGAGGTAAAGGTTTACGATACGACGGCGACAGCCGAGGAAGTCCAGAAGGATTATCTGAGAGATATCGGCGAGCCGGAAGGATTCAAGACAGCTACCTTCTCCTTTGAAGACAGTCTCGCCAACAGCGAGGGCGGAGACGACGCAACGCCGATGAAAGCAAGGACAGGCGGCGATGATACATTTATGGATGAAGGCGGTACAGCGCAATATGTTAATGAAGGCTTCAAAGGCAGCGCTATCCGGCTGGATGATTACGGACTGAGGTTGAACCAGAAAAACCTGGGAGAGAATTTCAGCGTATCTATGTGGCTGAAACCTGATGGAACATTTGCACAGAATCAGGTTGTTGCATTTCTGGGCTATCACAATCCAGAGCAGTGGATTGCAGTTTCTGGAATGGATCCTGGAGGAACAGCTACCTGTAAATTCTGGGCGAATGGAAACGGATATGGCACTCACACAACGCTTGCAAAGCCCGTGCTTAGTTCAGATGGCTGGCATCAGCTTACAATTACCGGTTCATCAGAAACATTGACAGCTTATGTGGACGGCGTACCAGTTGCATATGAAAGCGGACAGGACGGAAAAACCAATCATCCCCTTGTAGGAGAAAACCAGGACATCTATATCGGTGTAAACAACTGGGATATGGAGTTCACTGGTCTTGTAGATGAAGTTCAGGTTTATCAGTATACTCTGACGGAAGAGCAGGTTGCAGCCGCATATAATGCAGAAATGGCTGATCCCGAGGAGGACAAGCTTGCAGAATATACCTTCGAGGAAAGCATTGCAGACAATAAAGGAAATCAGGCGACAGCTATCGTAACAGGCCTTGGTGCTTACAGCGGCGAGGTGAAATACGAGGCAGGCTTCCGCGGCGATGCAGTCCGTCTTGGCGATTACGGACTGAAGCTGAACAAGCAGAATCTTGGCAAAGACTTTACCGTATCTATGTGGGTAAAACCGGACGGCACATTCGCGGAAAATCAGGTAACGGCGTTCCTGGGATATCACAGCCCGGAAAAATGGATCGGAGTGTCAGGAAATAAGAGCGGCACTGCGAACGTGAAGTTCTGGGGACTGGGCAATGGATTTGGCACACATACAACCATTGGAACAACGAATCTGAATTCCGGCGCATGGCATCAGCTGACGATTACCGGAACAGATTCTACTATAACAGCGTATCTGGACGGACAGCAGTTCGCTTCCGGGACGTCAAATGATCCGTTGGACGGAACAGATCAGGATATCTATCTTGGCGTAAACAACTGGGACAATGAGTTCTCCGGCCTTATGGACGACGTTGAGATTTACGGACGCGCCCTGACAGCGGGAGAGATCAGTGAAATTTATGTTACGGATCTCCTCAGCGCAGACGAAGCGGCGCTGACTGTTCCAGCAGAAGTAAAATGGGATATGACCCTGCCCGCAGCAGGAAACAGCGGACAGACGACGATCACATGGACATCTGACAACGCGGCGATCGACGCGGCGACCGGCAAAGTAACCCGTCCGGAAAACGGACAGGAGAATGCCCAGGTAACTCTGACAGCGACCATCACCAGCGGCGGCCGCCAGGTTGTAAAAGCGTTTACGGTTACCGTATTTGCAGAAGACCCGGATTCAGATATCAAAGATTACGCAGACTGGCTGAGCCTGAACGCGGGATTCGTTTCCGCAGATTTCAGCCTGCCGCAGACCGTTGGCAAGGCCACAGTAGCATGGTCTTCCAATGATCCGGCGATCACCATCGACGGCACGGATGCGAAGGTCACAAGACCGGATGGTGAAAACAAAGCCGTAACACTGACGGCAACAGTAAGCCTTGACGGCACAACCAAAACAGTAACAAAAGAATTCCCGCTTACCGTTCTTGCGGACGGCCCGGATCTGCTGACCTACATCAGCAATGCGCCGGCGACCGGACAGAACGGCGGCATGAAGATCGCAGGGGAGAGCGACGGCAGCTACTCCGTACTGCACAGCAACCAGCCCATCCTGTACGCGTCAAAAGGCACAAAATCCTTAAGCTCCGCGCAGATATTCCGCGCGGCGGACGGAAGCTTCGGCGTTGTGGCGGCGGACGGCGGCAATAACGGAAACCTGATCCTCTTTGACTCAAAGGATCTGATCACATACTCCAATGAGAGAATGCTCTCCGTGCCGGGCGTATCTGCCATCAAAGAAGTAAACTGTGTGTACGACAGCGCAGATAAAGTTTACAGAATATTTATCCAGGATGGAAACGACAAAGTCTGGATGGCTGAAAGCGCTGACCTTACAGCGATCGACAGCGTGGCGGCAGGCGATTACAGCTTCCCGTCAGTAACAGGAACTCCGTCTGATGCGGTGAACCCGTGGACGGCGGCCCTGACACAGGCCGAGTATGACGCGGTTGTGAAGAAATTCTCATCCATTCAGAATACCGGCGTAACGGCTCCAGAGGACATTGAGGTCACAGAAGGGGAAGAGGTTGAACTTCCGGAAACCGTGACCGCTCAGTATTCCGACGGCTCCACAAAACAGCTTGGCGTTGTGTGGGATGAGGAAGACCTGGCAAATGTCGGTTCCGACGGATCAGGCAACTATACAGTAAAAGGTACTGTACAGCGCACGATCTCCTATACCGATCCGGAAGAACCGCTGATCGAGGAGAGAGCGGACCCGTTCATGACCTACGATGCAGAGCGCGGGAAATATTACTTTACCGGTTCCTATCCGACAAACGGAAAAGACGGAGCGGACGGATATGACCGTCTGGTTATCCGTGAGGCAGACACGATCGACGGACTGCAGACTGCACAGGAGACTGTGATCTGGGATGAATCCTGGGACGACGGCTCCGGCAACAGCTACAGCCAGTGGATCTGGGCTCCGGAAATCCATAAGATTGGTAATTACTGGTATATCATCAGTACAGCCGGAACAAACGGCGGCAACCGGTTCGGCACGCTCCGTCCGTTCATGATGAGATGCAACAACCCGGATGATATTACGAATCCGGACTCCTGGAATGCACCGGAACGTGTGAAACCGATGGCCGGAGATGAAAAGAACTGCCTGAACGCCATGTCACTTGACATGACATATTTCGAGGCAGAAGGAAAGAGTTATCTGGCATGGGCCGACTTTACCCAGACAGGTATCTCCAGTATTTATATCGCAACCATTGATCCTTCCAATCCGACACAGCTTACCAGCCCGTGTACGATCATTTCCAGACCGGAGTACAGTTGGGAGTATGTAAGGGCTACGGTAAATGAAGGGCCGGCCGTATTCAAGAGCAACGGCAAAGTATATATGGCGTTCTCAGCGTCAGGAACAGGTTCCGAGTACTGCGTGGGTCTCCTTACCGCAAATGAAGGCGAAGATCTGCTGGATGCAGGCTCCTGGGTGAAATCAAATTATCCGGTTCTGACCAGTACAGACTTCAATGATGAAGTATCCGGGCCGGGACACAATTCATTCACTGTGGATGAATATGGCAATGTAATTATTGTTTATCATGCGCGTCCGGCAGAGATTCATGCAGGCCACGGCGGCGACCCGCTTCAGGATCCGTGCCGGTACGCATACCTGCAGCCCGTCAATATCGCGGCGGACGGTTCGCCGGTGCTCAACATGACGCCGGAGCAGGAACTGGCAGACGGGTATCAAACTATATCAGTTACGATTAAGGTCAGCGAGTCCTCTGATACACCGGGAACTATTGAGGACGCTACCAGCCCGGAGGACAATGCAGGAAACGCAGCACTTGCGGATGATGAAGAGACGTTAGGCAGCGCGGTTCTGACGGATGAAGATAAGACGGCTGTAGAGAACGGCGCGGATGCTTCTATTCGTCTGGATGTAGAAGATATAACAGAAAGCGTTCCGGCAGAGGATGCAGGCCTTGTAGAAGAGGCAAAAGGCGAGGCGGAACTGGGCATGTATCTGGGAGTGACGCTCTGGAAACAGATCGGCGACGGGGTAGAGGTAGCTGGGACAGAAACAAACGGCAGCTTAACCATTTCCTTTGAGGTTCCGGACAGCCTTATCAATACGGATCCGTCAGTTGTGAGAAGTTATCAGATCATACGGGTTCACGAGGGCAAAGCAGAGATTATCCCCTGCGAGTATTCGGAGGAGACCCGGACGATCACATTTAAGACAGATAAATTCTCAACATACGCGCTTGTATATACGGACCGTGAAATAGATCCGCAGGCGCCGGTACTGACAGACATCCAGGTTACGGCACAGCCAACGAAGACAACATACACGGCAGGCGAAACATTTGACCCGGCCGGCATGACAGTAACTGCCTCTTACGACAAGGGAGAACCGGCGGTTATCGCCCTGGATAAGCTGACATTTGCACCGGAGGTGCTGACCGAAGGAACAGAGGAAGTAATCGTTTACTATACGGAAAACGGAGTTACAAAGACAGCTTCCATTCCGGTAACTGTAAACGGGGAAACAGATCCGACTGATCCGGCCGATCCGGAAGATCCCGATAAGGATCCGGTGAATCCGGAAGATCCTGATAAAGACCCGGCAGATCCGCAGAAGCCAGGCACATCCACTCCTGCAGAGGATGACGGCGGCGCGGTTCAGACCGGCGATACAACAAACATCCTGCCGACAGCAGCGGTAATGATCTTCGCGCTGGCAGGGGCAACAGCAGTGGTAATACTGAAAAAGAGAAAGAGAGGTTAAGAAGCGGCTTATGAAAATGCATAAACGACTTCTCGCGGGCGCACTGGTAATGCTTACGGGCATTACCATGTGCGGGTCACCCGCACAGGCGGATCCGAGTGATTCGGAACCGGTAGAAAAAGTCTTGGCGAAAAGCAGCAACGGCAATCCGCTGTTCGGTTTCGGGCCGGAGGAAATCTCCATACCGGCGCAGAATGGGTATATATACGGCGGTGACCCGTCTATTATGGTAGATGGCGATACGGTTTACGCTTATGTTGGCCAGGACACATCCGCCGGAGAGGGCTATGAAATGCCCAGATGGCTGTGCTACTCTACAACAGATCTTGTAAAGTGGAAGTATGAAAGCGTAATCATGACCATGCAGGACGTCAGCTGGAGAAATGACAATGTATCCGCATGGGCAAGTCAGGTAGTAAAAGTAGGAGATATGTATTATTTCTTCTACTGTGCAGAGGGAAATGGTTCTGTCGGCCGCGGCAAATGTATCGGCGCGGCAATCTCGGATTCACCGACAGGCCCGTTCAAAGATATTGGCCAGCCTCTTGTCAGAAATATTGATACGCCGGACGGACCCCATACATGGGAGGATATCGATCCTACGGCATGGGTGGAAGATGGGAATGTCTATGTCGGTTGGGGAAACAACCGTTTCTTCGTATGCCAGGTAAATTGCACGGATACGACAGTTACGATCAAGGATCAGGACAACAACCCGAATAACCTGTCCGTTGGCTATGAGAAGGGGAACGATATCGTCATCGGCAAGATGAACGGCATCGAGATCTTCAATGACAACGATCTGTTTGAAGGACATCACTTTACAGAGGCTCCATACTATTACAGGCAGCAGGATGAAAATGGTGATTATTACGGACCGTATTACATGTTCTTTGCATGCGACTGGAGAGAACAGATGGCATATGCTACGACGGATGATCTGATGAGTAATGACTGGACTTTTGGCGGCGTGATCATGGAGCCGTCGGCTACAGCAAATACAAACCATATGGCAGTATTTGATTTCAAAGGCGAAACTTATTTCGTATACCATGACGGAAGCCTGCCTCACGGCAGCGGTTACCGGAGGGTTGCATGTATTGAGAAGTTCGACATCAATGAGGACGGAAGTATCGATCCCATCCCTAAGACTGCAGTCGGCCTGAACGGCACAGTCAGCACGATCAAGGACAGCGCCGGCGCGTTTGTGGCAAATGTTCCGTTTGAAAATACGTTAAATGACGGTGATTATCCGATGACTGACTGGAGCACGCCAAGCCTGGCGGCCCGCGGAAGCAAAGAGATCATCGTAGACTTCTTCCAGACCGGAACAGAGAAGGAATGGGAGATCAACCCGGCCAAGATCGAAGATTTTGACAGCCTGTCCGCAGGCGTGAACACAGAGGCTTATGTCTCCATCGAGTCCAATAATAAACCGGGACTTTACATGGCGGCGGGAGATCCGGCGTCTGACGGTTCCATCCGCATTGTCCTTGCACAGGATGCAGGCGGCACGGAGAATGAAGCAAAACGTATGTCGTTCCGCACTCTGGAAGGATTTGCCGGAGAAGGAGTTACATTCGAGAGCGTACAGTACCCTGGCTACTACATGGTAAGCCGCGACGGCGCGCTGTATCTGGAGCAGGATCCGGACGCTGAGGCAGCTACATTCTATGTATCTACGGAGCAGGGAGCAGCCTCCGGCGACGTGCTGAAGACGACAAGGCTTTACACGGCAGGAGAAAAGCTCAACGACGACGACATCCGCATTCTTGTAAATATGGACGACGGAAAGACGGAAGTTGTAACAGAATACACGACAAATGCAGATGAGATCGACATGAGCACGACAGGCACAAAGACACTGAAGGTTTCCTATGAGTATAACGGGGAGCAGCTGGAAGGTTCCGTAACCATCACAGTTGTGGACGCAGATTACCGTTAGGATCAGGATTGACGAAGAAAGGAGATTAAAAAAATGAAAAGAAAAAATCTTTTATCCGGACTTCTCGCAGGTGCCCTGATTCTGACATCTGTAGTTGTACCCGGAATGGGAAAAGAAGTAAAGGCAGAAGAGTATGACCTGAATGAAGGGCTGGTTGCGTCGTTTTCTTTTGACGGCGAAGACCTGACCGACGGACAGGGCGGCGCAGACGCGTCCGCAGTCGTTACCGGCCTTGGGGCATACAGCGGAACTCCCGAATATGTAACCGGCCATGACGGACAGGGGATCCAGCTTGGCGACTACGGCCTGAAACTGAACCGGGCAGATCTGGGCGAGAACTTTACCGTTTCTCTCTGGATGAAGCCGGACGGCGCTCCTGCAGATAACCAGAGCGGCGTCTTCCTCGGATATCATTCTCCGGAGAAATGGCTGTCAGTTGCCGGACAGAGTGGGGAATATAAATTCTGGGCGAATGGAAATGGATACGGCTGGACCGAATTAGGCCGGACCGATATCGGAGCTGGCGGATGGCATCAGGTTACGATTACCGGGACGTCGTCCACTGTGGCTTTATATGTGGATGGTGAAATGAAGGTATCCGGAAACAGCAATGCGCCTCTTGTCGGAGACGATCAGGATATTTATATCGGTGCAACTAACTGGGATCCGGAGTTCACCGGAGCGGTGGACGAAGTAAAGGTCTATAACCGTACCCTCAGCGAGGGCGAGGTATACCGCCTTTATGATGCGGTAACTCCGGCGGAAGACATTCTGGATAAAGAGGGCATCACCGCTACAGAGTCTATGAACATGGTGGTCGGAAGAACCCAGAAGATCGAAGTTTCCATGCCGGTAATCGTTGCGGACTCCGATCCGACAGTTACATATGAGAGTGAGAATAAAGATGTGGCGACAGTATCAGACGACGGTACTGTTAAAGCTGTAAGCGAAGGCAATACAACAGTTACAACAACTGTACAGCTTGGCGAGGCGACAAAAACGGCTACGACAACCGTTGCAGTTACCGGAAGCCTGGAGGATACCCTGGTTGCTTCCTTTGATTTTAACGGAAATCTTAATAATGGCGTAAACGGGCAGGCAGCAGCTTCACCCCTTGTTACAGGCCTTAACGCTTACAACGAGGATGTGGCATACGGCGAAGGCAGAGACGGCGGCCAGGCAGTACGCCTCGGCGACTACGGACTGAAGCTGAATCAGGAGAAACTGGGAACAGAGTATACGGTTTCTTTCTGGATGAATTCAGAGGACGCGCTGGCCGGAAACCAGGTTGTTATGTTCATGGGCTATCATGACCCGGAGAACTGGATCGCGATATCCGGAAGCCAGAACAATACAAATAAAGTGAAGTTCTGGGGCAACGGCGGCGTGGTCGGTCAGTGGGCGACTCTTGCAAATTCCACGATCCCGTCCGGCGAGTGGCATCAGATCACGATCACCGGAACAGCAGGTTCCACTACACTCTATGTAGACGGAATCGGCATGGGACAGGATATCAGCAACGATCCGTTAAACGGGACAAACGCGGACATTTACCTGGGCGTAAACTTCTGGGATCCGGAATTTGAAGGCCTGGTAGACGACGTAAAGGTTTATAATATTGCCATGTCCGCAGAAGAGGTGCAGGATCAGGCCAGAGAGACATTCCGGGCCGCATTTGAAGATATGGTAGACCGTACGCTGATCATGCATCCGCTCCTTGGAGAAAACAGCAGTTCCGCACAGATTATTTACGACCTGGAGCTTCCGGATGTGCTGACAGAGGGCACGACGATCGAGTGGTCCAGCAACAACAGTGATGTAATCGCGGCGGATGGCTCAGTGACAAGCCCGACTGCAACAAAAGAAGTAACGCTGACGGCAAAGGTCACAAACGGCACGCTGACTACGGAGAAAGAGTTTAAATTCACCGTTCCGGCGCTTGACCGAAGCGAACTGGAAGCTCTGATCGAAGAGGCGAAAGAAATTGATACAACGTATCTGACGGATGTAAGCAAGGAAAGACTGGAAACAGCGATCACAAATGCAGAAAATGCAGAGAATTCCTATACTGCAGTAGAAAAGGCGGCGGCAGACCTGCAGCTTGCAATGGACAATCTGGAGTATATGGAAGAGGCAATCAACCCGTTTGCACATATTGCGGACCCGGTATCTCAGACCACTCTGAAAGAGGGAGAGACACAGACTCTGTTTACCGTACCGGATGCCGTGGCGGAACTGGTTACTGTCAAGTATACATCGGAAGATGAAAGTGTTGTAACCTATGCGGACGGCACGATCACAGCAGTGGGAGAAGGAAAAGCCATTGTTACGGCTGCTGTAACTGCAAAATACAGCGGCTTTGAGATGGAATACTCCACCGCAGTGGAAGTAACCTCCGACGGCTCTTCTACGGACGCCGGCGATGTGACAGATACAACGAATCCTGAGGAAAATGCAGGAAACGCAGATCTGGCCGGAGACAGCGGCTCCCTGGCAGACGCAGTCCTGACAGAGGACGAGAAGGAGCAGGTAGCTTCCGGCGTGGACGTCGATATCTATCTGGTGGTAGAGGATATCACAGCAGTCGTGCCTGAGGCGGACAAAGCTCTGGTAGAATCAGTTATAGGCGAAGCACAGGTCGGCATGTATCTGGATGTGACGCTGATGAAACAGGTCGGCGCGGCGGCTCCCGAAGAAGTGGAGAATACCAGCGGTACCGTGACCATTACCTTCAAAGTACCGTCGAACCTGCGCAACACAGATCCGACGATAGACAGGACCTATCAGATCGTGCGCGTACATGACGGAGAAGCCCAGATTATCGGAAGCAGCTATAACGAGAGCACAGGTATCATAACCTTCTCAACAGACAGGTTCTCAACCTACGCGCTCGTATATACCGATAAAGCCGTAGAAACTCCGGATCCGCAGCCGGGAACAGATGAAGAAACACCGGGCGGCGATCAGAACAGGGACGACGGCAAAGACACAGATAAAGACAAAGCGCCTCAGACCGGAGATACAACAAACGTATTCCCGATAGCGGCGGCCTGCGTACTGGCATTAACAGCAGCAGGAACAGTTGTCACAGTAAAAGCAAAACGCAGAAAATAGTCTGATAATTTGTTCAAAAAGGGTCAGGCCCCTATTGA
>OERQ01000087.1_pt1 | contig 13105 bp, 13 predicted proteins | sample 1540011 | NCBI WGS metagenome assembly OERQ01 (sample SAMEA3891881, study PRJEB23780) | metagenome | biome: terrestrial biome; feature: animal house; material: Caecal content | place: Italy | collected 2015-05-05 | reverse complement strand
GGAAGGCCCCCTCGGGGGTGGGACGGTGGGCCATAAAGGTCGACCGGAGGGAGACCGTCAAGGGGGTGAAGGGGTGCTCCCCTTCAGGACGGCGAAGGCGTCCGTGACAGCTGCGGTCTGGTGGCTGCCTCAAAGTTGAGCAGACAAAAAGAACGCTGATTCTCCAAGGACAGAGAAGTCAGCGTTCTAATTTGTCCACCGTTAGTGTGGATAACAAGGCGCGTTATACGTCGTCGCCGAGAGCTCGGCGGTAAGCGTCCAGAGCGCCTTGGGCTTTGGCTTTCTCAAGTTCGGCGGTCTGGAGCTGTGAGCGCAACCGCTCAATCTCCTGCTGAAGGCTCGAGACCAAGGTTTGGGAGGCTTCAAGTTGGGCTTTGGTGGAAGCCAGCTCGCGACCGAGTTTTCCGGCTTCACTTACGTAGCGGCCAAGCTGATCTTCGCGGGCGGCGTCCTTGGCTCGCAAGTTGTCACACTCTTGTTCAAGCGATTCGACGGCTTCGGTGGCTTTTTTGATTTGAGGGAGAAGCTGTGCGCGAGCTTGATCTGCAGCGGTCTCCAGCATTGGTTTGATGAGGTTCCACAGCGGTGTTTCGAGTTCTCCCATCAGGTCGGAAAAGTCGGAGGGACGTTCTTGTGGCTTCGGGGCGGATTGCTCGCTCAGATAGAGTCGAACGCCGCGGCTGATCGTTTCCAAACTGCCGCCGCCGAGGATTTCGCGCAATCGACGAAGTGTCGGTGTGGGGGAGGGTTTATTTTGGCGAAGATATTCCGCGACTTGCTCTTGGGTGATTTGCTGTTCGGCCATGGTGTGACTCCTTGGTGCTGGTAAGGTAGATTATAAGCCAAACAAACAAACAGACAGACAAATAAACAGACAAATAAACAGACAAATAAACAGACAAATAAACAGACTGGCGAGCAGGATTTTTTATCGTATCTCGCGTGACTCCCCTCTCAGGGAGGAGAAGTGAGCAGTCTCTTTTGAGTACACCCGTATGAGACAAGGGTAACGTTAGGTGAGTGTGTCTTATTGGAATTATTTTTCTTGTAATTTGACAAATGTCTTACAATGTCAAAGATTTAAATAAGACAATAGACGAGGAAAACATGGCATCGACTAGAGCCAAGGTTGGCTACATCCGTGTGAGCACGCTCGATCAGAGAACCGATAGGCAGCTAGAGGGAATCGAACTGGATCGCGTGTTTGAAGATCGGGTTTCTGGGAAGAACATGAAGGATAGGCCGCAACTGGCGGAACTGATCAAATACGTTCGAGAGGGCGATGAGGTGTTCGTTCACAGCATGGATCGACTCGCCCGTAATCTTGAGGATCTATTGCAGATTGTCCGGACGCTTACAGACAAGGGTGTCAAGATCAGTTTTTTGAAAGAAAACCTATCGTTTGATCCTGACCAAGCGGCAGCTCCGATGTCGAAACTGATCTTGTCAGTAATGGGCGCTGTTGCAGAGTTCGAGCGCTCATTGATTCTGGAGCGCCAGCGCGAAGGGATCGCGCTGGCCAAGGAAAGGGGTGCCTACAAGGGGCGGGTCCAGAAGGTTACTCCGGCTCTTCTGGCTCGGGCCAAGGAGCTACTGGCCGCCGGTTATAGCGCCTCTGCAACCGCAAAAGAGCTGGGGGTGTCCCGTGCATCACTGTACCGATGGTTTAATGGTGCCGGGACCCCTTTGTTAAAACACTACTCTTGATGGGATTGACGGCTTAGGAGGGTTCGGATGCACTCTCCTAAAGCGTAGCCTAGAAGGACTGGAACAGCATTCCCGATCTGGGTGTAGATCGGCACTTCGAACCTTCTGTTAAGGCCGCCTGTAGTGGCTTTCGATTTGAAGATGAAAGAGTCAGGGAAACTTTGAATTCGAGCCATTTCTCTGACAGTCAACGTGCGAAGTTCGTCATAGTGACACGCATCGTCAGGAATAGACAGTGCAGCAGGTGCAGGCGCTGAAGGAACCAATGCACGTTGAATTTGCTTCTTAGTTTGATGGTTCAATAAGAAGCAATCGAACTCCTCCTTATTTTTGAATCGGCGAGTCTTTCCGTTCTCTTGCAAGAACGAAAAGGAAGAGATGGCGCGCCATGTGTCGTCTTGTGTTGCAAGAGCTTTACCACTCAAGACAGCCCAAATGTCTTTGCTCTCATTCTTCGTTAATTGAGTCAAGACCTGATAAAGGCGGAAACGACGCTTAACTCTTTCGGAGACGGCATTGTGAGCGCGGCCATTCATCTCTCGATGCGGCAGGATCCCTTTTGCTATGGAATTAATTTTTTTGACGTAAGCAGACGGAGCGCCGCCGTTTTTCGCTAGGTCGCCAATCGCTTCTTGCACCGTAGTAAAAGAATTTCTTGTAGTACAGAGTGGCGACAAAAAACTAGTGGCGAACAAGTCAAACGCGGGTGAGCCTTCGGTGTTTAAGTCCAGAACAGGCAGATCATCAATTGAGACAACTTGTTCTGTTTGAACTTTGTTCCAGAAGGCGTAGCACGGGGCAAAAATCTTCTTTTCGGTTGCGTTCAGTTCAAGTGTTTTGAAGAAGTCTTCACGAACTGAAATCAGAATGAAACGCGGACGATTTTGCGCGACGCCGGCAAACTTAGCGTTGATATGCAAGGCCAATGGTACGTAGTTGATTTTTGCAAAAGCCTTTGCAACCTCGAACCACGCATAGTACTTCTGTCCGTTTTCGGTAAACGGACGCAAAATCCCCGTGACATTCTCCAACAATGTGACCTTGGGTTTAACCATATCGACAAAATTGGCAAAAGCCCAAGGGAGGGAATTCTTTTCGTTATTCTTCTCGCGTAACCCGGCTAAACTAAAAGATTGGCAAGGAGGTCCTCCGGATACGAGATCCAGATTTTCTTGTTGAAGTCTTTGTGTTACTTCGGGTCTCGACTTCAGCCAATTGTTAAGCGAGAGGATGTTGCCAACGACCAGATTTCCGTTATCGAGATTGTGGCCATCTTCGGCCAACTCACAGTTCTTTTCGTCGACCGGAAAGGTCCTGGGGTCTTCTCTAAGGCGACGCCCCATTTCCTTCGTTGAAAAGTTACTGCTGAGCCATACGGTCTTACGGGAATCAGGGAGAGGATGCTCAAGCAACGACTCGTTGAGGAGATTGAAGGCAAAAGTCTCAGATGCCATCGGGCTAAGTTCATTGGCGAATTTGAGACGAAAACCAGCCTTTTCCAACCCGAGGCAAAGACCTCCACAACCAGCAAAAAGTTCGATGTGCTTCATTAAGTCTTTGAAGTAACGATTTTTCGAGGTGAGAAGTTTAGTGAGTTAGCGCTCAAAAGTCCAGGGGGTTCAGATGGTGGATGACGCAAGCGATCAACAAGAGGCCAAGGAACGATACCTGTCGTATCGATCTTTTCGGCTCATGAAAGAACTTGGTATCAAAAGGTCGGAGGCGAGACAGCGAGCGATTGAAGAACTACGAGGCGACTTTGACCGAGACTGGCTTGAGTTCGTCAAGACAATGCAGCCGAAACTAGAGGTGAAGAACCATAACTGGTTCTCGTCTAAGGGGGTCGACTTGGCCTCGATTTGGATAACTCCGGTAATGCTGAAGAAGAGCATCGTGGATGCGACAGACCCCATACGATACTTGCTGAAAAGCAATGGCTTGCATGACTATGCAAATCAATTGCAGGGAACAGACAATCGAGTATTTTTGCCAGTGATATTTTTGGACTCAACAATTTCTACCCGAAAGATGTCGTTGTACCGACCTGAGACAAAAAACGGGGATCCGAGATTGTGGCCCGGGCTGATGGCCAAGTTCTGTAAGGCTGGTGATGAAGTTGGTTTGGCTGTCATTCATGAAACCTGCGTGCTTTTTAATTTGTCCCTATGTGACTATGAAAAAGTTTTGAGCGGGCAGGTTGAGGGGAAAACAGAACTTGAACAAAAAGTTCTGACTTTCCTGAGGGCTGAGGGAGAGGAGAGGTTTAGCGAGGTCGCTAAAGAACTACTCCAGAAGCTCCGAGAGCTTGTTGGACAGGCCTTGGAAGGACCTAAACCAAAAGAAGAAAGTAGCTCAAAACGAGATACTGACGTGGGCATGGCGGTTGAGAAGGCATTGGGGGTGCCGCCGAATTCTCGAGCAAGGCCTGACTACCGGGGAATTGAACTTAAATCGTGGCGAGACAAAGGAGGAAAAAGTAAAGAGAATCGGCATGCACTGTTCACTCAAGTTCCAGATTGGACGAGAAGTAATGTCAAAAGCATCAGAGATTTTGTGCAGAAAGTTGGCTACCCCGTGAGTAAGCAGGCAAAGCTGAACGAGATCCCCGAGGCTAAAAGGGCTACAGCTCGGGAGTTGCGCTGCACGGTTTGTTCAACGAAGTTGAATTCTCAACGATTGGCGTTGCGTGTTGAAGCAGATGATTTGATCGAATTTCAGCAGATTTCTGAAAAGGTCCGGGATGATCTTTTGTTGTGGCCGGGAGAGTTGCTACGCGACAGATTGGCCACCAAGCATCCGGAAACTTTTTGGATTGCGTGTAAATCGCAAAAGCGAGAAGACGGGCGGGAAGTCTTCTTTGTTGAAAAGATTCGCTACACAAGACGCCCAATGGTGGCACAGTTTCTTTCGCTTATAGAACAAGGCGTCGTTACTTTGGATCACATGATTGGATATCGGAAGGGCAAACTTAGCGAGAAGGGGCCTTCCTTCAAAATTTACGAAACAGATCTGTCGCGTATTTTCCCGGAAAATATTGAAATCGATCTCAGAGAACCTTTGTCGACCAAAAGATGATTCCTAGGAAACGCCTAGGAAAATCCTAGGCAATTCCTAGGAATTTCCTAGGAATGTCCTAGGCATTTTTTAATTAGTGTCTCAAAACATTCCTAGGCATTTCCTATGCAGATACAATGCATAGGAATTTCCTAGGAAGAGGTGTCAAATGGCTCCCAAAATTATCACCGTGGCCAACACGAAGGGCGGCGTCGGCAAAACGACAGTGGCGCTTCAGATCGCCGTGGCCAGAGCGATGCAAGGAAAAGACGTCTGGTACGTCGACGGGGACCGGCAGCAGACCGGTCTGATGGCTTTGACGCTTCGCGAGAGTCAGAAGGTTAAGGCGCAGATTTCCTGTGCGTCTTACCCGAATGGCACGTTGCTCGGTCGTCAGGTACTGTTGCAGGCCGACAAGTGGGACACGATCGTGATTGACGTCGGCGGCTACGACAGCACGCAGTTACGAACTGCTATCGGTGTTTGCGACGTCTTGATCATTCCTTTCCAGCCGCGAACTTTCGACACGTGGGCGCTTTCTCAGATGTCTTCCGTGGTCGAAGAAGTGTCGGTGCAGCGCAAGGGGGACGTTCCGGCGTATGCCATTCTCAACTGTGCTGACCCGTCCGACTCCGCTGACAACCGAGACTCCATTTCTGCGTTGGCCGACTACCCCAACATCCAGTTTTTGGATGCCCCGTTGTGTCGCCGTAAGGCGTATGCCTCTGCGTCCGGCTTCGGCTTGAGCGTGGCAGAACTCAAGATCAAAGATCCGAAAGCAATCGCTGAGGTCGAGAAGTTGGTCGGAGCAATCTTTGATGAACCGGTGAACCTGACTAAGTCTGCGGGGAAGAGAGGTAAGAAATGACGATTGCCAAGAGACCGAGACTGGCTAAGCCCATGGAGGACGATGAAGTCCAGCCGACGAGTCCGCAAGTTGTCACCAAGGTTGCGGCGACCAGACTCAAGGCCGCTGACGTGAATTCCAAAGCTTTCCGTGAGTTTGTTGAAAGAGCTCCGGACGGCTCCAAAGCAAAGCATCCGATTGACTCCAAGTGGAAGCTTCGCGGCAAGAAGGTCGTGATTACGGTTCAATTGGATCCGGAGCAGCTTCAAGAGCTCGATGAGCTTGTTCAAGAGCTGGGGACAACGAGGACGGAACTCATCCGTTCGCTCATTCGCGCCAAGCTTGAAAAAGTTCCGAGAGGAAACTAAAAGTACAACGCCGGCCGAAAGGCCGGTTTTTTTTGCGTCAAAGCAACAAGAATAAAAAAATTTAGTGCCTAGGAAATTCCTAGGAATTGCATAGGAAATGCCTAGGAATTTCCTAGTAAAATCCTAGGAAGTTCCTAGGAAATGCATAGGAAACGCCTAGGAAAATCCTAGGAAAATCCTAGGCGTCCAGAATCGTTCAAATTGAGCGAATGCCTTGCACTGTCGGGCTTTTTAAGCGAAAATCGGGCGAATGAGAAAAAGAAAAGCCACTGACGGCAATCAGTGGCTTTTCCAAAAAAAGATTTTTGCGGCAGGCTCTCACCCCTGCCGAAAACGGGGACGAATCCCCAAAAGCACGTACAGGGTGCTTCAATGCAGGATTATAACAACCCACCGCAGGTTCCGCGACAGCTGAACCTATTCGACTCGGCTGAAGAAGCCGCACTCTACCTCCCCCCGATGGGAGGCTACTTCGCACTCCTCACGGCGCAAGAGTCCGGCAGGAAGTGCCAAAGCCTTCATCCCGTTTCACAGTTGGAAACGGTTCTTCGCATTCTTGATCCCAAGCGTGATTCCTGGATCAGCCAGACACAGTTCTGGACACCTCAGCGTCGAGTCGTCAATGTCAAGAGTCTGAGTCTGAATTTTCTCGATGTCGATTACTACAAGACGAACGCGGACTGGGCTCGAGGAAAAACGCCGGAACAGGTCGCGGACGCTTTCATGAGTCTGTGCGATGCGGAAGACATTCCGCGGCCGTCGATCGTGGTGCATTCGGGGCGTGGCATCCAACCGAAGTGGCTCTACAGCAATCCGATTCCCCGTGGTGCATTACCGCGCTGGAACGCCGTTGAAGAAAATCTGGTGAAACGCTTGGCTCCGTACGGCGTGGACAGTTGCGCTAGAGACGCTGCGCGAGTTCTGCGAGTTGTGCGTACGGTCAACAGTCGGTCAGGAACGGTTTGCCGAGTAGCAGGAACAACGCCCGGAAGGGATGGTAAGCCGTTGATGTACTCCTTCGAAGAGCTTTGCGAGTACATCCTCCCTAAATCCCGTCCGGACAAAAGACCTGCCGTTGATGTCGAGCCATTGGTGCAGACAAAAGTTCGTCCGACGAACGGATACGATGCGAAGGCGTTGGCATGGGCCCGTCTGGAAGACCTGAGAACGCTGTGTGCGATGCGCGGCGGCATTCGAGAAGGGATGCGCATGAACTTTCTCATGTACAGCATGAGTTTTTTGGCGCTTTCCGGGCAGGTGGATCCGACAAATTTCTACCGAGAAGCGGCCATCGTTGCGCAAGAGATCGATCCGACCTGGTCGTACCGCGTCGCCGAGTTGCGCACGATTTACGAAAAGATGTGTCAGGCCAGAGCCGGACAACGACGCGACTTCAATGGACGCCAGTACGTGCCTCTGTACACGCCGCGTTCGCAGACGCTGATCGATCTTTTCGAGATCACGACCGAAGAGATGCAGCAGCTGACGACGATCGTGACGCCGGACGAGCGTCGACGTCGCGATGCCGCCAGTCACATGAAGCAGCGTCGGGCACAAGGGGTGAAGCCGAGAGCCGAGTATCTTGGACAGGCAAAAGCCCGTCAGGAGCGAGCAAGAGCATTGCGGTCAGAAGGGATGTCAATCCGAGCAATCGCCACGGAAATGGGGATCTCAAAATCGCAGATTCAGCGATATTTGGAGGTGTCCCATGTCTGTCCCGTTTACTAATGGCGTAGCCTTTCATTTTTAGGCCGACTTGTCGGCCTCTCGATTGTTCCCCGCAAATCTTATTTGCGAGTAGCTGGGTGGGGGTTCGGGGGAGGGGCTCCTCCCCCGCGGGAGTTTCCCGTCGTTGTTCCGTTGCTTTATCTCGACTGTCGCGATCTGTCGCAGTATGTTCAGTGTCTGCCGTACACCCACATCGTATGTATATGACAGTTGAGAAGTCGCAACGTACGGTGAGAGGTCTCTCAGAAAAAATCTTATAATCTTATAATCAGATTATAAGATCCCTAGAAGATACGCTTCCCATGCACTTAATTCCTCCCTATGAAAATCATGTCGTCGAGTTCAAGTCACAATGGGGTGACAACGACGGCCAGACAATCAAAAAGACCTTAGTTGCGTTTGCCAACACGTACGGCGGCGATCTGTACATCGGTGTCAATGATGATGGCACTGTGTGCGGTGTGCAGGATATCCACGATGTGGAAGAGCGGCTCTGCTCCGTTATTCGTGACGCGATTTTCCCTTCGCTCAATAGCTTTGTCTCAACCTCGCGGCTGATGGTTGATGGAAAGGACGTGCTGCGGGTGCATGTCGATCAAGGAAAGTTCCCGCCGTACTCTTTGGCTCGAGATGATCCTCGTCAGGTATATGTCCGCGTCGGGTGTTCCAGTTCACCGGCAAGGATGGATGATATTTCCCGCTTAATCGAAAGAAACAACCCGGTTCCGTTTGAAGAAAGGCTCGCGATTAATCAATCATTGACCTTTGAGGCGTGTCTTGCTTATTGCCGGGCTCGTCAGGTGATTTTTGATCCGAAAACAAACACAAATTTTGGCTTTTGGGATCCTCAGAGAGCTGGGTGGACGAATTTGGCCGAGTTGTGTTCGGATCAAGGGACCGCTCAATTTGTCTTGAATCATTACCTCGATGAGGACAAGACGGAAATTTCTGACTCCAAAAAAATTTCCGGAAGCATCTTTACCCTACTGGATCAGGCTCTCGAATTTGTTGCGAGAACCAATTACGCCGGCATGGAAAAACCGACGGACGGCACCTTGGAGCGAATTGATCATTACAGGGTCAATCCGGACGCCATTCGCGAAGCTATTGTCAATCAACTGGTCCATTGCGACTACAGCAGACGTGTCGCGAACCTCATCCACATTACGCCCAGCCGAATCGATTTTTGGTCGGCCGGCGGACCGCACAATCTTTTGCCCAAAGAGATTCTTGAGAACCTTGCCACAAGTTGCCGCAACATGAAGCTCGCTTCGTTGCTGACGCGGTTGGGACTGATGGAAGGCGTCGGAAGCGGTTTTCAGCTGATTCGGAAGATCTACAAAGGGACGCCGCTGGATCGATTGGTGACGATTACGGAAAGTTCAGTGCTGATTTCCTTGCCGAGACGTCGGATAGTGAATTTGTCTGCATTGGATGAGCGTCAGGCCCGAGTGGTTGAGATGGCGCAAGCAACCGGGGCAGTCACGCGCAAGGATCTGGAAAATCTCCTGAATCTCTCGCAACCGACGTGCGCTCTCTTGTTGAAGGAGCTGGTGGAAAGGAATGTGTTGGTCAAAGAAGGTGCCGGTCCCAGAACAAGGTACAGACTGACGCCGGAAATGGAAAATAAGCTGTCAGAAAAATAAGCTCCGCCATTTGTTTGCCAAACAAACAGACAAACAAACAGAAATGAGAAAGTTACCAGCAGACATCGTTTCGAAAGCGCGCTCCGTCTCATTGGAAGACGCGCTCGATCGGTTAGGCTTCTACGTGTCGCGGGATTCTGCGTTTCAGCCTCGCGTCAACAAGCGCACGGTTTCGCTGTTTGTCTCGGACGACAGCGACGTGCGCGAATTGATCGTGACAGGCGAGAAGTGGTTTGACAAGCGCGAGAACGTCGGCGGCGGAGGTGCCATCGATCTTGCGATGCACCTGAAAGGCCTGAGTTTTCCTCAGGCGGTTCGTGCGCTTACTGAAGCCGCGGGCTAGCCTCTGCTTTTACGGAAGGTGTCTGTCAAACTTTTCCGGATCTCGCGTTGCCGGCTCTCGAACTTGTGCACGATCTCGCGGCCGTTCAGGCAGTCTCGGTCGGCAATGTCGTCGCAAATTTCATCCCATGCGAGTTTGTACGACTTAAGCGTGCGGGAGTTCTCCGCATCCCGATTGCGGCATTTGCCGAGCTGCTGACGGAGACTTTTGATCTCGGCTAGCTGTTCGCGTTGCCGGCGCATCATCAGCTCGATGATGGCTGCAAAGGATAGGAGCAGAGGGAGTGCGAGAGCGGCCAGCAGCTTTTCCGGCCATGCGGTGAAAATCTCTGAGTTTCCGGAAGCGATGAACGTCAAACAGCACACGGTAAAGACCGAACAGGGGATGATGGTGCCGAAGAAGGTCACAAAGACGCCTGCTTCCTTTCCGAAAGCCAGCGCTTTGCTTTGTCCCCACCGTTGAATGTTCAAACCAAGAAACAAGGTGACGTTGCTGATGAGCATCAGCAAAACAAAGCTATCAAAGACAAGATCAGCTTGGCCGTATAGCGGTGCGACGAGACTTCCAAACCCGAAGATGGAGGCTATCCCGATGCAGCTAAGCGCTACATTGCAAAGAGTCCGGTTCACTTGGGGTGCTTCTCAAGTTGGATGTGAGGAAGTTCGATTTCGAGGCAATGGGGCACGTCCGGTCGCTTTGTCCGGGACGGTGCGACGTTCCTTTGCCGTGAGCGGAGTTTTTTTGTGGCGGTTTCAAGCAATTCGGCAGTGATTGCGCTGATGTGCGGATCTCGCTCTTGGAGCATTTGGCGAGTAACCCATTTGTAAGGCATGAGACGACCGACCAAGCCCTTGAGTCGTTCGTTTGAGGTGCTCAAAACCTCGATTTGTCGGCGCAGTTCCGGTTCAATTCTGCGAGTGGCTTCTGCGAGCTCGTTGAAGGCATCGATCTGGACATTTGTCCGTTCGGCGTCTGCGGATACCGTTTTGATTTTTTTTATCAGTGCAGCCTCGACGTCGTTGTAATGTTGTTCTCGCTCGTCGAGTTCCATAGATTTTCTAATGAGATTCTCCTCCAAAGACCTCAAAGAGGCTTGTTGGGCAGAAAGTTCTTTTTGCTGTTGATCCATCGCCTCAAGCTTGGCGAAGTACTTGTTTTCCAGATCGACGTATTTCGCTTTGATCTCGGGAAGCTTTTGGTTGAGCTGTTGCTGAGCCCAAGCCGTGGCGTCTTTTTTGGCGCGGTTAGTGATTTGAAGATCGTCGATCGCAATTCCACGGGCACGAGTGGCGCAGATCACTGAGACAAGAACGCAAAGAGCAACGTCCCAATGTTCCAAAAGAAGGTCGAAAACAGCCGACGGAGAAAACAGAGGCACCAGCGGTGCGAAGATTACCCACACTCCGGAGACTTGGTGTGTGTCAGGAAGCGCAAAGTAAAGGCCCGTGAGAGCGTAGAGTACCCCTGCAATCAAGGTAACCCAGCCGAGGCACTGAGTGTTGGAAATCTTTGATTTGAGGAAGATAGGCACTAAAGTGGCCAGCACGGCAAATACTGCCGGCAGCAGCAAAGTAAAAAAGGTAGCCATAGGGAAGGGTTACCGCAGGTAGGTTGTGGTGATTTCGGGGCGGAAATGCCCCATCTCTTGAGAGACGGTTTCGAGCGCCTTTTCGTAGGGGCAGATGCGCTCGAGCTCGTGGAGTCGTTCCTGAGCGTAGGAATGGCGCAGCCCGTGAGCACCGGTTGACCAACCGAGTGCTCGAGCGCTGGCCGCTGAGAAGGAATTCGACCATCTCTGGCCGCCGGCAATGTCGTAGTGCTGCTCGTAGTTGACGCCGCGATCTCGGATTTGGATCGGCTCCTCGAGGCGGTGAGATTCGAGTTTGTCAGCAAGTTCCTGTGGCAGACGAACTTCTCTGACGAGGCCTCCTTTGCCGACGACGGAATAGGGAACGCCTTCTTCGCGTCCTTGCCATTTGGTGTCCAAGGCCTTGATGGAGCCGTCCTCGTAGCGGCGGATGTCTGCCGGTTGTTCGGCAAGCGGGCGGATGGTCAGCAACTCATGTGCACGCAGGCCGGCGGCATAGGCGAGCTCGGTCGAAAGCGCGTTGCGCTCGGTCTGGGCTTGAGCCACCAGAGAGACTTGTTCCGGCGTGTAGGCACGGTGCTCCAGCACCGTCTGCACCTCGGACTTGGTGACGGGTAACGTTTCCTTGACGTCGAGAACGCCGTTTGCATGGAAATGAGCCTGAATCGCCTGACGATGCATGTCGAGCGTTTTCTGACTGTAGGTGCCTTTCATCTCGTCAAGGAAGCGCGATGCGATCTCTCGATCCATGTGACGAAGATCTCCGAGACGGTTGTCCTTGATCCATTGGGCGGTGTGCTGCAGACACTCTCGATAGTTTCGGTTGGTGCCGACCGATTTGATCAGCCCGGCTTTCTCGATGACTCCTATCGCTTTGTTCGCTTGCGTCTCTGCCTTCGCACGGTCGAAGCGATAGCTAACTTTGGACATGACGGGAGATCCATCGGGTTACGGTGGATAGAGCGACCTTGCAGCGTTGCTGTCGTAGCCAGCGCTGTAGCTCGGTGGGTTTGGCGCCGGCATTGAGGAGCTCGTGTAGCTGGAAGGCGTAACGGTCTAGACGCGACGGGTGATAGGCCGACTTGCGACGCACGGCTGCGTCTTTGCGCAGCTGAGCGAGCGTGGAGGCCGCGTCGAAGTCAGTAGAAGACATACCGAAGACCGTAAAAAAATCCGTGAGAAAGAGGCTTCCTCGCGAAGAGGAAGTCGCCGGCTCCGTTGAGCCGACTGGGCGTTTGCAGATTGGGGCTCTGCTGGTGCCTACATAGACCGGGGCCCTGTCACTTCAAATTTATTTCGCCTGAGAGTGAAGGCGATAAAAACTCCCAATTAGAAGGTGGGGCGCCTCAAAAGCTCGGCAATTACCGGATTACGCACTTTGCGAGTCAGGCGAGAAATATCCGATCGCCACGGCTGCCGGTTAAGCATCCACCGGCGGAGCTACGAGCAAGTAGCCTTAACTTGCAAGTCGTCTTTTTGAGAAAAAGACGCAAAAACTTCCTGATCACAATGCTAGCACAAATTACGTGCAAGTTTAGTTTGCGCGTAATTTGTTGCGTATCTAACTTGCGTTTCATCGAATTTACTACTGAAAATAGGTAAAAATCGATGCAACGCTGTGTATTAACGACAGTTGTACACAGCGGGGCATCGAGCCCCGTTTTTTCGAAGCGCGGAGACGTCGTCGAACCGGCCTAATAAGGCCGTGAGAGACGGAGTTGGAAGCGCTTCGGCAGCCGCGACCTAAAGAAGCGGCTGCTGTCTTTCGGAGGGGTGCGGGGAATCTCCCCGCAGCCGACCGAAAACGGTCGGCTTGCTGGGTAC
>OERQ01000086.1_pt1 | contig 13113 bp, 14 predicted proteins | sample 1540011 | NCBI WGS metagenome assembly OERQ01 (sample SAMEA3891881, study PRJEB23780) | metagenome | biome: terrestrial biome; feature: animal house; material: Caecal content | place: Italy | collected 2015-05-05 | reverse complement strand
CCCTTGCCCCGCCTGTGGGCGGGACTGGGAGAGCTATCAGCCCGCAAGCCACCACCTCCCCCCGGGAAGTCTGCTCCAGGAGCGCTATCAGTTGGGCAGGGCTTTGGGAGAGGGCGGTTTCGGCATCACTTATCTTGGGTGGGACACGGTACTGAAACGGAAGGTGGCCGTGAAGGAGTACTTCCCCACCTTCCTGGTGAGCCGGGAGGTCTCCCTCACTCTGGATGTGACCTGTCACACCAGCGGGAATCAGCCCACCTATGAAAAGGGCCGGGAGCAGTTCCTCCGGGAGGCCAAGACCATGGCCAAGCTGGACAGCATCCCGGAGATCGTGCAGGTGCTGGATCACTTTCCGGAACACAACACCGCCTACATCGTCATGGAGTTCCTGGAGGGGCGGACCCTGAAAGAGGTGGTCGCCCAGTCGGGCCCCATCCCGGCGGATACCATGCTGGCGCTGCTGGAGCCGGTGCTCCGGGCTATGGAGGCCATGCACCAGGCGGGAGTGATCCACCGGGACATCAGCCCGGATAACCTGATGGAGCTGGAAGACGGGACGGTAAAGCTGATGGACTTCGGCTGTGCCCGGGACTTTCAGAGCGGGCTTACCGAAACCATTACCCTGAAACACGGATTTGCCCCCCGGGAGCAGTACTCCGGCCGGGATCAGGGGCCCTGGACAGACGTGTACGCCCTGTGCGCCACGGTGTATTACTGCCTCACCGGGAAGGTTCCCCCCAGAGCGACGCTCCGTGGGGAGGATGAGCAGGATCCCATGATTCCTCCCCGGCAGCTGGGGGCTGATTTGATCGAGGAACAGGAGCGAGCCCTTCTGAGGGGCCTGTCACCCAAGATAGAGAACCGCTGGCACAGTGCAGCGGAACTGTATGCCGCCCTGTATGGCCGCACCCTGGATGGAACGCCCTGGACGTGGTCAGAGGAGCAGATCGGTCAAACTGAGTTTGTAAACACTGAAGAGAACAAGGGGCCCACTCCCGATCCTATCCCCAAAAAGCCGACGATTCCCGCCAAGTGGATCAAACTCGGTGGCGCGGCGGCCTGTGCCCTGGTAGCCCTGGCGGCCGTCTTGGCTCTGGGCCTGGGGAGCGGAGGACAGGAGAACGTCCTCTCTGATGATTCCGACCGCTCCCAATCCGCAGTCGGGCAGATCGCAGACCAGGAGGACGGCTCCCAGCCCTCGGAAGAGGGGCCGGACGCAAATGGGGAAGACGGGCAGGAAGGCGACCGGTTGATCCCGGCCATCTCCGACCAGGAGCCGAGCCCTGAACCGGCGACTGAGCCGGATGAGCCTGACACAGACGCCGGCAAGACGGGCACCAGCGGTCAGACCGGCGGTCAGGCCACGCCCAATCAGCCCAGCCAGCCTGAGCCACCTCCGCAGACGGAGGAGCCTGCCACTACTCCCACTCAAGCCGATCTGGAGGCCCAGGCGGAGGCTCAGGCCGGCAACGGCCAGTTCTCCCTGGCGGCGGAGACGCTGCGGCAGATGGAGCAGTTGGGCTATCTCACCGCCGCCCAGCTGGGGACACGGCTGTGCGGTCTTGCGGACGACGCCCTGTTTGACGACGAGAACTCCATCGCCGCCGCCCTCTATCAGGAATCCGCCGATCTGGGCAATCTGGACGGGAAACGGGGGCTGGCTATCTGCTATCAGTATGGGGACGGGGTGACGCAGAGTGATGAAAAAGCCTTTGCCATCAATCTGGAGCTGGCCCAGTCCAACTACGGGGCTGGGGTCTACTACGAGGTGGCGGACGCCTACACCGACGGACGGGGTACTGCCCGAAACCCAGAACAGGCCATTTACTGGTGGAACCGCTATCTGGAGACAGGGAGTACCACCTTTATTGATCCGGACAAGGTCCGGGCCAAGATCGCCGAACTGGAGGGCGCACAGTAGAGCGTTTCCTGTAAGAATCTGAAGCATCTTTCCCCCGGACGCGAGCGCCCCGCCCCTCTGCTGTCCGGCCAAACGAAAGGAACAGGGGGCGGCTGTCAGCCGCCCCCTACTGTATGATTTTCAAAGAAAATGCCTGTCGTTCAGATCCCAACGCCAAGAGCTGCCCCGGCTCCCACGCCACTGGAATACCGGAAATCAGCCGAGTTTCGCCCAAGAACGTCCCATAGCGGGACTCCAGATCGGTGACCAGCACCGTTCCCCAGGCCATCTCCACCCTGCAGTGGAGGCGGCTCACGCCGGGGGTCTGCGGAGAAAACAGGATATGGCTCGCCCCCGGCTGACGTCCAAACTGAAGGGGCGTGTTGAGCGCGAACCGCACACCAGCGAATTGACCCGCTGTCCCTGCCAGGCGCAGGTGGGCCTGGGTAGCGTGGTTTAGGGCTGCCTGAACTTCCCACATGGCAGTGCGCAGTGCCTCTGGATCTGAGAATCGGCGGGATGGCTCCAGCCGAAGTCCATGGTCCAGCAGAGACAGCAGGGCGGTTTCCGCCCCCTGCTCCAGACCAAGTCCCTGCAGTCCGGCGCGCAGACCGGCCCGGCGGGTCCGCATGCCCTCTACTGAGAGAGCCCTCCCGGTTAGTAGATGGCACAGCAGGGCGCACAGGTGGTAAACCGCCTCCGGACCATCCATAGGCCGCTCCGGGCTCAGGCGCCTCTCCGGCGGGAGGTATGGCCCCTGCCCCGCCCGAACGCCCGGAAGGATGCGGATGTCCTCCCCCGTAGGGGACAGGAGCACCTCTTCCGGCGCGGCGGGGAGCGGCGTGTGGTCAATATGCTCAATCAGTTTGTCCACTATCCGCCCCGCTGCCCACAGTGGCAGGGCGCCCCGCTTTTGCAGGAAAGACAGCAGGGGCTGATATGTATCCGGGTATGTGGTCTTTGGCAGCAGCGGGATCCCCTCCCTTGCCTGTTTTGTAGTTCCAGTATAATTCAGCTTTCCGGCCAAGACAAGTATGTTTTCGTTTCATGGAGGTTCGTATGCGTATCGAATTGACGCAGCAGTCCGGCCTGGAGGTAAATCAACTCTCTGCGGCAGATATGACCCCGGCCATGGCTGCCCAGTACTTGAGCGGAACCATTCATCTCCGAAGTTTCTGGGAGATGCTGCGGCGATACTATCCCGCTGGCGATTTGCGGGATCGGGTGACCCGGGCCTTGGCCCAGCCGGGGGACGATCCCAAGTCCACTGCTCGGCGTGTGCGCAACTGGGAGCAGGGGAAGAATGCCCCCACCAGCCGGGAAGATCTGTTCCGCATTGCCTTTGCCCTGGGACTGGACGAGGAGCAGACATCCGGCCTGCTTGGCCTATGTACTGACTATGGTATCCACTACCGAAACGGTCGGGAACTGACCTATGCCTACTGTTTGCGCCGGGGCTTAAACTATGAACAGGCTTCGGATCTATACGCCTCTCTCCCCGACCCCAGCCGCTCGAATCGCTCTATGCCTGGGAAAGGGCTTTTTTCTGATACGCAGCAAATTGTCTCCGCTTTCTCCAGTGTGCATGATGACCAGGAATTCATTCGCCTGTATGAGGAGTATCTGGATTCCTTCGGTACCCTGCACCAGCGGGCCTGGGATTACTTTGACCGTTTCTTCCAGGTGTTGGCCGCTCCGGACGCGGGCGAGGAGCGATATTCCATCGAGAAGGCTGCCCAGACCTATCTGTCCCTGCACATGCCCTCCGGCAGCCGGCGCCGGGAGTACACCTTGATCCAGCGGATGATCAAGCAGGGCTGGCCGAATGCAACCAAATTGAAAAATATCTGCGCCCGCCGCGAGGACGTCCCACGGAAGCTGCTGCTCCTGCTGTATCTCATCACAGAAAACGTACTGGATGACGGCTATGACGAACTGGACGAGAGTTATTTGTCTCCGGAGGAACTGTTTGAGGAGCACTGGTGGCGGGTCAACCTAATGCTGCGGGATTGTGGTATGCCTACGCTGGATCCCCGAAATGCCTATGACTGGCTGGTACTGTATTCCCTGAACAGCGGTGCGGGACAGGACGAGGCTATGGCGGAACGGATGGAGGCGGTCATTGCCGCCCTGTTTCCGGCGGGTAAGGAGGGGGAAATCACCTCGACCGCAGAGCAATAGCCCTGTGATAGGATGCAGGTAGTGTTGGAGAGGCCAGGAGGCATCTCCCAAGAGGAGGGATCTAACATGGTCAAGTATGAATATCTCCCGTTGTCGGCATCGGACAGGAACGCCGAAGGATCTGACCAAATCCACTATCCCCCCGGCCAGCCCGGGGCCGATCCTGGCAAAGACGCCCAGGCCCAGCTCCCCTCGGGCAACCAGCCAGTGCTCCCCAATGAGGGGGAGAGTTCGTCAGAAACCGGCGGTGCACAGACGGAAGATGCACTGATCCTTCAAGAGACGGTCTCGATTCCCCGGTCCGAATCCGATGCACCAGCCGTTCCCCTCCCCGCTTTGTTCGGCGGAGTACTGGCCGCGCTCCTTGCGGGGATGGTAATTGGGAAACTGGTGTCTTCAAGAAAAGCAGGACGAAAGCCCACCCAGAGTTCGAATGCGGCGGTCTGCGGCTATGGCATACTCCACGAACAGGGGCGGCGTGACAGTCAGCAGGACGCCTTCTGCGTCACCGGTCAGGAGCCCTCCGGGATCCTGGCCGCTGTAGCCGACGGAATGGGAGGGCTGGTCAACAGCGGAGAGGTCAGCCAATTGTTGGCAGATGCTCTGACGGATGGTTTTGCCCCCGATCCTCAAATATCCCTTGTCCGACAGCTCCAACTGACTGTTCAGCAGGCGATAGAAAAAGTGGACGCTGCGCTCCAGAGTTGTCCATCTAGGGGCGGTTCCACCTTAGTGGCCTGCCTGGTCCAGAACGGGGAACTTGCTTGGCTGAGCATCGGAGACAGCCGCATTTACCTTTGGCGGAACGGCGGACTGATTCAACTCAATCGGGAGCACAATTTTTCCCGCGACCTGACCCTGTTGGCCCTCCAGGGAGATCTGACACTGGAAGAGGTCAGACAGATCCACGCCGGGAAAATCTGACCAGTTACATCGGGCGAGGCTTTCCCGGGGCGATAGAGTGGAACGAGGAGCCTGTCTCTCTTTTGCCCGGCGATCAGATTCTGCTGGTGAGCGACGGGGTGTACCGGGCGCTTTCTCAAAATGAATTGGGAAATTGCTTGTATAAAAGTTCTGCAGAGGAAACTGTTCAATCGATGCGTACTCTGATTCAAAAGAAAGACTTTCCTAACCAAGATAACTATACCGGAATTGTAATCAAAATCGAGTGATATCTCCAAATATTTTTTCAGGCAGGGCTCCATGCCCCCTGATATAAAAGAGTGATTTTGTGGTATCTGTTCCACAAAATCGCTCCTTCCCCATACACGGCATTAAGCCCCATAGGTTCACAGCGTGTGCTTATGGGGCTTATGCCTTCACAGGATTCGCTTCATCGGGCGAAGCCTCTAAATGTAGTTCGATTTTCCTTGATATCACGACTCAACTCAAAAAGGGATCTTAGCGGGACTGTCGGCTCAAACAAAAGGCAGCTCCGGCGGCACGTGAGGCAGGGCTGCTGAAGGTGTATGTATCACCACGACCCTCAGCAGACTATCCGGCTGCGATGATACGCTTACTTGGGAGCCTCCTTGAGTTTGGACGTGAAGCATCGTTTTGATGGCCTATTCGCGTCCGCTGCAGATGCAGCCGCTTCCAAATCCGCTTTCGGTTCCTGCTGTACCGGCCCGGCGGATATCTCACTGTCCAGCCTGCAGAGGAGGCAATCTCCAATCTGCTCGCATTCCCAAAACGCGAACTCACGGAAAACCGCGTCAAAGGCATACTGGCGAAGGGTTCCGATGCATTCGTCCGGATCGATCCGCTGCCCGGTGATGGCCTCATACCGCACCACAGAAATGGCCTGGGGCCGGCCATAGCCGTCCGCGGTCACCAGTACGCCGCGCTGATTGGCTCTGCAGGGATGGCTGCAGAAACCGCATGGGACATAGAGCGTGTTCCGCCAGTTCCCGCTGCAGTTTTTGAGGAAATCAAAAATCGAATATGTATTTGTACTCATAAAAAGCCCTCCTCCATTTTCGCGTTTGGATATGCACCGCCCCCAAAAGGACGTGTGCATGGATTTAGTGAATGGTTTCGTAAACAGCTGGCCAATGGGGGCAGATCAAGCCACCAGCCCTGGGCGGACCACCCGCTGGACTCCAGGCCGGCGAGATAGGCGTATGTCTCCGGAGCCGCCTCCTTCAGCTGTTTCATCTGCTCTTCGTGATCCCGATTCTGGATCCAGAACGCGAAGGCGTCGGCAAAATACTCATGGCTGTTGGTAGCCGAGTAGTCCCGCAGTACGGTATCGGCCGCAGACTGGCCCTCCGCTTTGTATAGCATCTCATGGTATACCGGGAAATCCAATGTCCAGTCCAGAAAGTGACCGAACTCATGGATGGTGGCAGACGGGTCAGACACATAGATCTCCCAGGTACTGTATGAGGCCACTCCGATGCACGACAGCCCTCGCTCCTGGCTGAATTCCCACAGGAAGTCAAAATCAATAACATATTTCCAGCCCTTTTGCTCGAACATTTCCAGGATCGGGGCCGGGATCTTTTGAAGTTCCACCAGATAGGGGTTGAGGCCGGCCTCCTCCTTGTTGCATAGAAACGCCGCCGCAGCCAGCGGCGGCGCTTCCACCTCGTACTCGTTGGTCAAGAGCTGGTACAGCACCTGGGCCGCGTCTCCCCGGGTCATCAGTTCCTGGGCGCCGCTGTCCGGTCCGCACAGGCCGAGCTCTTTTCCGAGCCGCAGGAGATTGTCGTAGGTTGAGAGTGTGGTGCCTCCAGGATACAGCGAATAGTCATAAACCGGGATATCCGCCGCTGCAAAGGCGCTTTCCAGCAAAGCGGCCCGGCACATCCTGGAGTCCCGGCTCAGCACAGCCGATTCCGTGACCCAGCCCTCCCTGTAGCACTGGCGGACACAGGCGTCGCCCAGCGATTCATAGGATGCGGTTGGAAGTGCCTCTGGATGATATGTCCGGCAGAGCATGACCGCCCACTGGCGCACGGTGATTAGGTCATCGGGGGAATAGCAGTTGCCGCCGGTGCCGGATGTGATCCCCTGTTCGGCCAGGTAGGTCACCGACTCATAACAGGCGGAGTCCGGCGGCACGTCGGAATAGCCCCCTGTCGCGGAGACCGGAACCGAAAGCAGCGCGGTCAGCAGCAGGGTCAGCAGGCACAGCACAGGAAAATTTTTGCGTTTCTTCATGTCAACATCTCCTCGTAGAGGGCCTAAAAAGAAACGGTGCTGACTGTTCCGGTCAGCGCCGCGATGGTCCCTCTGTCATTTTGTCAAAAGCAGATTGGATACGGAGAAAAGGGATCCTGTTTGCCCACTACATTGATAACGCACATGCAGTGTGATACAATCATACGTCCCCTCAAGTTCTGAGCGTCCGTGAGGAAACGCCGCCTTTCTTTAAGGGTCTGTTTCCTCAGCGGGAGGCCGCGTGTGTGTCATTCCGCCATAACCATCCCAATCGTCAAAGAACTCGACCCTGTCAAACTGGACGCTCAGGGGCCGCACCTCGCCGTCCCCGGTGAGGGCAAGGTGGCGCACGGGATAGAACCGCGTCCCCTCCCCGTTGTCGATGGCGACAGAGACCCCCTCGCAGGCCACCGTGCCCTCGATAAAGTCCCGGCCCATGATGTCCTCCAGGACACGTTCACAGGCGTAGTCCGTCTTGATCACGTTTCCGTTGTCAAGGTAGATGCTCAGGGCATAATTCTTGTGCTGACGCACTCTGACAATGTGATCCACATTGATCAGGTTCGCCTCAACTTCTACAAATCTGCTCATTTTTGTACTCCTATTCAAAAATTTTGATTTCCGGGCGTGGGGGCGCGCATCGGCTCCGGCGGCCCGGGATCTGGGAAATTCTTTCTGGGTGGGGCGAGTTGGCTCGTCCAGAATGTTACATTGCAAAATTGCTCACTTTGGTGCGAATCCATGGGGGTAGTCGCCCCATTGCCAAAATCAGGGGCCTCCATAAAGCCCGCCGGGGGAAGCGCTGCAAAAATGCACTTCCCCCGGCTATTTTCATTCTTATGGAATTTGAGTTGAAACAGGCCAACCTGGCCGCTGCGGGCCTGTTTCGCAGTATGGTCATATACGGATGGCCCCCAACGAAATGGCTCATGTAACATAGAAATGAAGCTCTTCCGCCGGCTGGCCGGGCCGGGGGAGGAATAAGATCCCATAGGTTCCGACCCCGTCCTCCCAAGGGCCGCAGAGCGCACAGTCTTCCGTGTGCCCGTCCAGCCGCCACAGCTGCATAGACCAAAAATCCGGCTCGGTCACCGAGCCGCGCGCGGCAAGATCTCGTACCTCCTCTCTTGTCAGCGGCTGTGTCTTCAGATAGTGCCGGAACAGGTCATCGGGAAGGCCCAGCGCCTGCTGATAGGTCAGCGGAAAGGCGCCGGTGGACCAAAGGGCATTCCGCGCGGAGAACGTCCGCTGACTGGGCGCGGGGAACTGAAAGTCCAGGCACCTGCGGAAGAGGTCAACAGACGCAGGATCTGCAGGCGGCATGAGCGAATGCTCCAGGATCTTTCCGTCACGGAAGAAGAATTCCAATTTCTCTCCAAACTGGTCTTCCAGAACCATGGCGTTGGGCCTGGAGGGGTAGATCAGGCACAGAGAGGTCTCAAAGGTCTCGCGCAGATACTCCATGATCCGATACTGCGCCGTGGTGCAGGGCTTATAGGTCATGTTTCGGTTCCTCCTCATCTTCTATGGCGATGTCAGTGCGGTATGCTCCGAGATCCTCCAGCGCGAGGATCGAATCTCCCGCAGGCAGGTCTTGGAGGTCAGCCCCGCCGGGAGGCGGGGCGCGGTTCAACCGGTAGAAGATCCGGTATTGTCGCCCGATCCGCAGGTCCATCCGCTTATCCAATGTTACAGTCACTTCCCGGCCATCCTGCAGCAGCAGGCGGACTTTCCGCTGCCGCCCGATGCCGGCGCGGCCTATGCCAACACAGGTGGCCTCTATCACCTGATAGCGCCGGCTCCGGACGGTGCGGTAAAACTCTAAGCAGTGCAAGAGCGTGCAGAGGGTCAGCATCCCGCTGAGCATCAGCAGCACGCGATCCTCAAGCGCAAAAAACACAGCCAATCCCACCAGCAGGAATCCGATTCCGGCGGCGCCGGTGAGCAGCCACCGGCGCCGCAGCACAGCGGGCCATTCCTGAAATGCAAGCCGATCCATACGCTACACCCGCTCGAAGATGATCTGCTTGTGGAGGCACAGCCTGGCGACGGACCGCGTGACCGGCCTCCGGTTTTTCGAGGTGCGCATCAGATCCCCCATGTTGTCGCTGGTGGCGTCGGCGTCGCTGTAAAGGGCATCCATCAGCTTGTCATCACTGGAGACGTCGGTGACGCCCAGATCCACGCAGCGGATCAGCTCCGCTGTGGAGAGCAGCGCCTGCCTTGCCAGGGCCATCACCTGAGCTTCACCCTCAGACAGCCGTGCCTTGCGAAAGATCTGCTTCGCCCGGGCGAAAGGCACGCCGTCCAGCAGAAGCATTTTGAGGAAGGTGGCGGTACGCAGAGGCAGGCTCTCCGAGATGGGCACCACATACAGGCCGCCCAGCAGATCGTACAGAGACTCAAAGTCGGTCTCACCGTGCCCGACGGCCACCAGGCCCCGGGTCACCAGACGGCCCAGGCAGTTTTCCAGGGTACGGCGTTCCTCCAGCATCAAGGTCCGGAACATGGGCTCGTAGAACACCTCCACGCTCTGGGGGTCCAGGAGCCGCCAGTTCAGGATGCTCCAAACGGTCATCTCCTGGGGATCCAGCCGGTATTCCTGATGGTTTACCAGCACCACGGGATAGGCGCCGTCCCTGGTCGTGACGTTTTGGAAATGCCCTACCGCCGTGTAAAGGGTTCGTCTTCGCATGTTCATCGTGGTCATCCTCCTATGTATCGGTTCGTCTTTGTTTTTGGTTCAGAAGCCAGCCGCTTTAGGCAGCGTCTCACGATCCAGCAACGAGGCGAAGGCTTCATCCCCCCGCAGTTTCTCCGCCGCCCGGGAGATCCACGCCCCCACATGGTTGGGCTTGGTGTGATACATCCTGGCGATGTCGGCCCCGGTGTAGCCCTTGACCTTCAGCGCCAGGGCCTCCACGCCCAGCCTGGCCACGCCGGTGCAGGTGCGCCTGCCGTGCTCCAGGAGCTGATCCACAAGGATTTGTGCGTCCCACACCTCTTGTCCATTCACATCCCGAAGCCAAGCCTCCGGGGGAGGGATATCCTCGCTGACCGGGACCTCCAGCGCTACGGTGGGCAGATGTTCCCGCTGGCTCAGTACACGCCGGCAGTGATCCAGCAGGTGATTGCGGATCACGGGCCGGGCATAGGCGGAAAACGGCGTTCCCCGCCCCGCCTGGTCATAGGTCATCGCGGCGCGGCAGAGCGCCCAGCAGCCCTCCTGGTACAGGTCATCCGCACCCATACCGCAGATCTCCTCGTTGTACCGGATATGCCGGGCGATGGTCTGGCCAACCAGGGGCAGGTTCTCCTCCACCAGCGCCCTCTGCTCCTCGTTCATCTGCATCCTGTTTTCCATTGCGATCTTTCACCTCTCTTCCATCGGGACGCCGATCAGGCCGCCCGGGCCTGTGCCCGGGAGAGAGCGCGGCACAGGTCGATCACCTTCTGGCACCGCAGCTCAGAAAATTTGGCGATATGTGCCTCGGATTCCGGCAGGCCCAGTTGGACCTGGAGCCAGCGGTACGCCTGCTTTCGCGTCATGAGGCCGCTGGCGATCAGCCGGTTCAGGGCGGAGTGCGCCTCCATACGCTTGCGGCGCAGGTTCCGATCCGCCAGCGTGCCCATGGGCAGCAGGGTGTCCTTGTGGGCCGCCACATAGGCGTCGCAGGCGGGATACCGGGCGCATACATAGAGCTTGGCCTCCGTATCGTCCGTGTGATCGCCATAGACCACAGAGGATGGCCGCAGGTATGCCCGGGAACCGCAGTAGGGGCACTTGATGTTGATCCGTTTCATGTTCCGTTTCATCTCCTTCATACGAATTTGCTGACCAGTCAGGGCATGACGGATATTGGGAAGTTCATATAGCGCAGGCGGCCCGGCCGCCAGTTGGCGCAGGGGCAGCCGCAGGTCTCGCGGGGAATGACACCGGCGTTCCGCCAGTTTCCCCAGCAATCCTTCTGAAGATCGAAGATCCTGTATGAACTTTTTCCCTTGACTGGAGCTTCCTCGTTTATTCCGTCGCTTTAATACGCACCGCTCAAAAGAAAAAGTGCTCAAAAATTCTGTGAACTTTTTGTAAATTCACAGATGCAGCCGAAGAGCATCCGAATAAAGCGGGCAGCCGTGGTTGACAACTGCCGTCCAATGGGTCACAATGAGGTCAAAAGAAAACGCCTCCACACTAGGCGGCGGCGAGAGGGATCAGGTATGAAAAGACAGGGGCACTACTGCAAGGTCTGCGATGAATATAAGGCCCACGAGAAATTCTCCGGAAAGGGCCACGCAGTCCACATCTGCAAAGCCTGCGCCCAACTGCCGCCGGAGGAGCAGGCGGAGCGGATGACCCTGAACCGGCTCTGCAACCTGCCGTGGCAGCTTTCCAGCGCGCAAAAAAGCTGGCTGCGGAATCGGCTGAAGGATAAGCGCCCGGAGGTGCGGGAACTGGCACGGGAGCAGTATGAGGCGCGTTTTGGCGGAAGAAAGCATTTATGACGGAAGAAACGCCGGGGAACATATCCAGCCATTGAGCAAAGGAGACAGCATCACGCAGGTATTTGTCTACTGCGACATGACTGTTCTCCTCGCTGCACTGATAATCCTCATTGGTTTCGGATCACGGAAGATTTTTATTCCGATTTCTCCTCTTGACATTACGTCCAGCTGGGCGTAAACTGTGCATATCACGTCCAACTGGACGTAAGGAGGTTTTCAATGAATAGTTTCTACCCCTCTGAATATGGCTTTCTGTTTGAGGAAGAGATCGATTATGTCCCCGGTATAGGAGATATGATTACTGTTCTTGGCCCAGGTGAGGAACTTGCGAAACAGCGTGAAGCGTTGGGGCTCACCCAACAGCAGGTAGCCGACCGGGCAGGAATCCTCATTCGGCAGTATCAGCGTCTGGAGAGTGGTGAACGAAGCCTGGACAGCACCTCCTTCCGAATTGGGCTGAACGTCTGCTATGCGCTCCAAATCGATCCCAGATTTTACTGCGAAGCTCGTATCAAAGAGGCGGGGCAGCAGGCACGTGAACAAAGATTACTGAAAGCCGAAGACGAGGCCGAGGTCTCTCATGCGGCACCGGTAGAGGAACCTCATAGTGAAACGTCCAGCCGGCAGTTCAAGTATGTCATCTATCGTGAGACCGAAGATGGCGATCCAGGCGAAATTATAGGCGTTGAATTTGGGACAGGGATCAATACGGTTTACGGCCAGATCTCCCAGTCGATCAGGGATGACCTCTCTGTAAATCCTGACTACGAAGGCTGTGATATTGGTATTTACAACTGCGAGCGGCTTGCAGATCATCGCTACTCTGTCCAGGCTGTAGTAGACCGGCCCTATGCACCGAAGAACGATTTGTATGAGTATCTGGTAGTAGAAAGCGCGCAGAAATGAAGAAGATACAGGCCGCCTTCTACACATTTGAGGAGATGGAGCAGCTGCTGGAAAGATGCTGCTTTACAAATGGAGAAGATTTTGATATCGAAGTCATTGACCACTATTACTGGAGGATCAACTACTACCCGGACGATGGGCCAGATGATCAGTGTTTTACACTATCTGACTTTGACGCACTGCCGGTGCTTTCCAAAGTAGTCGGTTTCCGACTCGCCAATACCCACGTCAGCCGTGACGGTATTTGGCTGGAGGGCGAGGAAATGTTGCCCAAAAGAAGAAAATAGACATGGTGCAAAGCAGCGAATTTTTATGAGAGAGGCACAGAAAAAACTTTCTTGCCAATGCCAACAGGAGTTTTGACGAGTTCCTGACAGCAAGGACCGAGGCAGGTACCTACTGAACAAGAAAATGCGCGGCACGGTCCCCATAAATTGTCGGAACTGCGCCGCTTTTCC
>OERQ01000080.1_pt1 | contig 13427 bp, 18 predicted proteins | sample 1540011 | NCBI WGS metagenome assembly OERQ01 (sample SAMEA3891881, study PRJEB23780) | metagenome | biome: terrestrial biome; feature: animal house; material: Caecal content | place: Italy | collected 2015-05-05 | reverse complement strand
TTTCACAGGCATGTGCATCGGGTGACAGCCTTTGTGCGGGAAAATCCCGTAAACGTCAAATGAAGTAGCAATAAAGGAGAGAGGGCGTGGCCGTAGCCACGCCCTCTCTGGGAGAATACGTCAGGACAGCGCATCCAGCACCACATCCAGCAGATGCATAGGACTGAGCTGTTCTTCGTTGCATCGGTGAGCAAGTTCTTCAACAAAGGCCCTGTTACAGGAGATGTCTGGGATGTAGGCTAGGTAAGTACAAGCACCATTCTCCAGTACAGATGCCAGAACGCCGTAAGATAGCTGGCGGCTGCCCAGGCTGTACAGTTCCATCACTTCGAAACGGCACAAGGTTCTTCCCTCCAAAACCACAAGATTTTGCCCGGTTATACTGAGCCGCCTACCAACTCAGAGTCTTCCTCTGGTTCAACACTCAACAGCTCTGAAACGGTAAGGCCAGTCATGGCAGCCACCTTCTGCAAGGTGCTCAGTTTTATATCAGTCAGCTTTTCACGTTCAATCAGGCTCACTTCCTCTTCGCTAATGCCCACCATAGCCGCGAACTCCGCTTGTGTCAGTCCCATTTTGGTACGGATTTTCTTCATCCTCACAGCAAAAATCGTCAATTCAGGCATTTTTCCACCTCATCGTACAAAATTATACAGAAGGTGGGAAAATTTTCCACGGAGCGCGCTACGGATTGCGCAAAAAGCAAGAGCAGGCCCACATACATGACAGGTCTGCTCCGTACAAATCAGTCGTTACTTTTTAATATACCACAGCATCCCTCCCTTACGGATTCCGGCAGAAGTTTCTCCGCCCAACAGCTGCCCTCAGCTGCCAGCCTGGGGGCTTCCGTCAGCACATAAACGAAATAGCGGTAGGGATCAAGACCATTTTCCTTCGCGGTTTCAATCAAGCTGTAAATCATCGCGCTGCTCTGGGCCCCGCCTTCCGTATTTGCAAACAGCCAGTTCTTCCGTCCCATTACAAATGGTTTCACACTGCGTTCCGCTCGGTTGTTGGAGATCTCCAACCGCCCATCCTCCAGAAACCGGATCAGGTATGGCCACTGCTCCCGCAGATAATGCAGTGCCCTGCCCAGCGCGGACTTCGGCGCAGCGGCGCTCTTCGTTTCAGCCCATGCCAATAAAGCGTCCATCACCGGCTTGGACCGGGCCAGACGCTGTTCATACCGTTCTTCCGGCGGCAGCCCCGCCAATTCCTGCTCAATCCTGAAGAGGGCATTACAGTACTCCAGCCCCTCCAGCGCCGCACAACCCACACGCTGCTCCTTCGGCAGGGCATTCACTGCCTCATCGAATTTTCGCCGCAGGTGCGCCCAGCAGCCAACCACCCGGATATTTTCAGGCAGCCGGTGGTAACCGGCGTAGCCATCCGCATGGAGCCAACCGGAGAACCCCTCCAGAAAGGCAGCCGCGTTCTCCGCCCTCCGGGTAGGCCGGTACTCATACAGCACAATGGGATGTTCCGCATCCCCGCTTGTCCGGTACAGCCACATATAACACTTGCTCCGAGCTGTCCGGCCCTCCAGTTTCAGCACCTGCAGCGTGGTCTCGTCCGCGTGGAGCACCTGCCGTTGGAGGAGCCGCCTGTGCAGTTCCTCGTATACCGGTTTCAGCCAATCCTCCGCCACCCGCAGCACCCAGTTGCTCATGGTCTGCCGGCTCAGCCGCACTCCTGCCCGGTTCCACTCCTGCTCCTGCCGGTACAGCGGGCTGCCCATGACGAACTTCTGCGTCATGATGTGGGCAATGGCCTCTGCGGAGGCATAACTGCCGGAAATAACGGGAACGTCCCTCTCCGCCCTTACCACTGGCGTCTCTATGTTTTCTTCCTTGCAGCGCTTGCAGGCGTAGGTATAGTACCAATCCTCCCGGATCTTTATCTGTGCCGGAATCATCACCAGGGAACGCCGCACTTCCTTGCCTATCTCAACCATCTCGTCCCCGCAGGAGGGACACTTCAATTCCGCGGCGCTCATCCGGTGCTCCACCACCTCCACCGGCACATCCTCCGGCAAAACCTCCTCCAGGCGAGAGGAACGTTTCTGCCGGGTGTGGGCTGACACGGTGGTCGTCTCTTTCTTCTCCGTGGCGGGCAGGTACGCTTCCGCTTCGTTAAACAGCAGACTCAGTTGCTCATAAGCATCCTCGCTCAGCTTTTCAGAGGAGGAACCAAACTGTTTCTTACGGGACAGCCGGATCGCCTCCATAAGCTGTTCCACCTGCTTTTCAAGCACAGAAATCCGCTCGCTCTGTGCCTGAAACCTCTCATATTCCGCACGAGATATGGTCACCATTTCCGTGCTGCTTGTCGTCGTTTTTATCTCATTTTTCACGGGTAAATTATACCATGAAATTGCTCGAAAGTCCAGTGTTCTCAATGGATTTCGTCACTTTTTCCCACTCAGACCATGCTTAGCCCAACCACCGGACGGTGCGCTTTCGGTTGCTCTATTTTCAGCCCCTCCATCAGCCAGCGGTACTGCTGCGGCGTCAAACTCCGCGCTTCGTTTTCATTCCTCGGCCACTGGTATGCTCCGCGTTCCAGACGCTTATACAGGAGAATGAAACCGTCCTTTTCCCAGTACAGACCCTTGATCCGGTCTCGCCGCCGCCCACAAAACAGAAACAGCGTATTGGTGAACGAATCCAACTGGAACTGCTGTTGTACCATGCTGGCCAGACCATCTATTCCTTTGCGTAGATCTGTGTATCCGCAGGCGATATATACCTTATCCGCTCCGGTAAAATCGCTCAGCATTGTCTCAGCAACTCCACCAGAGTCCGCAGCAAGTCTGGCTCCACTTCCTGATACAGATCAATGCTGCCGCTTCCGATGTTCAGTGTAGCGGTACGTTCCGAAACGTTTCGAAACGGCTGCGGTGCCAGCAGTTCCACAAATTCAGTCCCAGAATGCCTCATGGCGTCTTTCCCGCAAATACTGGACAGAACTTCTCTTTCCCACCGGTAATATGTTGTTGACGTGACCCCACGTTGGCGGCACCATTCCCGCACGGACAGTCCACTGCTCCGGCAGTCCTGTATTGCCACCCCCCACTCCTGTATCTTTGCCTGGTGTTTCAGTTCGTTGCTCGTCATCTGGATACACCGCCTAAAAGTTAATAGTGGCGGAACGTTTCGAAACATTCCACCACTATTCTCGCATACCTGTCTACCCGTTTCTATATTTAACGCTTACAAAGATCCCCTTACCTAATTGTCACAGCCTCAATTAGAAAATAAAGCACCTGGCATCTTTCTGAATACCAGGTGCCCTTTTATTATATTGTGAACATCGCCCGAGCAGGGCATCGGCTTAGTACACGGCAAATACAAACTATTTTAGTGCATAACTGCAGGGTGTGATACTAGGCTTCTTTTCATCCCCCTCAGATCAGAAAAGCCTTTCCTGAATTCTAATTGAGGCTCTTGTTATTTTGCTTTATCCGTCATTACCTGTAAGCACTAATAGAATGAATCAGCCTAAATCAGCAATATTCAATAAATCGTCTTCTGTAATTGTTGTTTGCCAGATAACATTGATACCATCTTCGACAATGTAGATACTTTCGTATGGCTGATAAGTAATGTTCAAATATAAGCAATCTCTCCCTCCCGGCCGAAGAGAGAATGACTGAGTAGATGACAACATGGTATCTAATCCCGGAAACTGCCCAATTGGAAAATGTGCCGCAATAAACCTTCTGTTGTCAAGTAGACTATGCCAGTTTTCTCCACCATTCGGTGTAAACAAAATCAATGGTTCTTCATGATCCGTCGTACCCGTGATGAGACCTATCTTCTCATTGAAAAAATACAAATCCTCTACTTGAGCGCATGGTAGGTTTCCCATCGTTTTCCATGTCAGGCCACCATCAGAAGTAAAATCAAGATGTTTTCCAACAGCTGCATAACCTGCATTTTCATCAAAGAACCAACTAGCAGTTGTTTCTTCCAGTACATGGTTGGAGTTTTGGTTCGGTATGTCAGCTTTCATCATCCCAGCTGCTTCTAAAAAATTAGCATATGCCCATGAGGTCTCTGCCAAATCAAAGAATGGATTCTCAAAATCTGAGCTTACGGTGGTATGTGATTCATCGCGCCCAAGGACTCGATTTAAAGCAGTTACTGCCTCGGCCCGTGTGATCTCCTGATTGGGGCGCAAGGTTTCATCAGGGTATCCTTTCATCCATCCTGCTGCTACAGCACTGTAGAGGTATTCCTGCGCCCAGTGATCATCCGGTACGTCAGAAAATCTTGTTAGCACCTCTTCTCCATATTGTCCTATTGGTGGTGAAAATTGGATACGATGGAGCACAGCTGCAAACTCAGCCCGCGTTATCCCTTTATTTGGCCGAAAAGTTCCGTCATCATATCCTTGCAAAATGCCATAACTTGCAAGTTTTGCAGCCGATAGCGCACAATCTTCTCCTTCCAAGTCAATATAGTTCAATTCTGCCGCTCCCGAGTCACCTTCCTCATCCAAAAGGACATCAAGTATTTCGGCCAGTTCACCTCGACTCAGCACATCATAAGGGCGAACATTTCCGTTCTCCGAACCAATATAAGGCAAATGGGGTGTGACGTCCATTTCTGGAATAACACCGGGTTCTATCAATTTAATATTATTTTGGAGATTATCCAAGGAAAACGCCTTTAGTGCAGATTGAAACGCTTTTACAGATTCTTTTCCTGCGTTTATTCCTGATATGGACCGCTTAAGATAAACTCTGTTTTTTCCCATGGCAACAATAGAATATGATTTATCATTATAGTCACCTGAAAATAAACGGCTCCGTGGCTCTACCACCTCAAGAGAACAAAGCAGACCACTCCAATTTCCTTGTTGAGAAGGTTTGTGGTAGAAGTAAACTTTACTGTCTTCAACTTCAACAGTTATATCTTCTTCAGAAAGATTATTAAGGGTTAACAAAAATCCAAGCTCCTCATTTTTCATGTAAAATGTGCCTTTTGATTCTGCCATGGACCATGGCATGAAATATACAGCAAGCAACAATGCAAAAAGCAAAGACAAAGTTTTTCGTTTCATGTACAACAACTCCTCGTATTATATTATTTCTCTCCAAGGGCTGTGTGTGCTATGTCATTTCTACGGCATATATGTATTTCCCCCCTCTCTGTGTACCGCCGCAAATGTTGAAAATCTATTATTTTATTATGTCGAGGTCTATGCAGATTGGGACACTTGCACATACAAAAGTTTACCCCGCTCAATGCCTATATAGGTCTCGCCCCGGCCATAGGTGAAGCCGCTGCGTTGGCCTTGGGCCGGGATCTCACGGTAGCGGCCCAAATACCGGACCATCTTCCGCAGTATCTCACTGGCGTGGACACGCTCCAGCAGTCATGAGTATTCATCGCGCAGAAAGGACCCGGCGCCGAACATAGTGGTCACGCCGGACGACCGCAGGCGGTCCAGAAAGCCAAAATACTTTTCCATAGTCATGCAAAACCACTTTCCATAAAGCAAAAGACATGAAACAGCATAGCATCACACCGCTTCATGTCTCAATTCTATCCGCCGCAGGGCGGACACTTCTGTTTTTTCATCAACGTATCCCGTGATTGTAGTCAGACCTGCCATCCACCACCGCATCTACATACACGTCCGTACCCTCTACATAGAACACGACCTTGTACCATTTGGCAAAAACCGCTTTTCGATACAGCTCCGCCGGAAGGTTTGGATCATCGTAGTGTGGAAACTGATACGGGTTATCGGCAAGTCGTTTGAGCGTGGCTGCAAATTCCGTCCGAAACCTCTGTGCTGCCGGCTTGCTGACCCGGGCAATAAACTCTGCATGTTGCGTGAGCTGAGCTCCCAGACGAGGATGAAGTCGAACTTGATATTTACCCATTTCCGGAGCCTCTTTCAATCGCCCGGTCTATATCGCACAATACCGTATCCACATCCAGATACTCCACTCCGCGCTCACGGTCTGTTTTTGCCCGCAGCAGATCCGCATACAGGGACTGCTCGGAACTGAGCGAAAGCGACAGGGGCACAGCCTGATCCCGGACAATCTGCTGCAGGAACATATTGATCGTTCCCGTCATATTCATGCCAAGCTGGGAAAGAACTTTTTCCGCCTGCGCCTTCAGTTCAGAATCCGTGCGAATGCTCATATTGATACTGGCCATGTGATCACGCTCCCTTGGGCCAATTATACCATTCAATATGTGCATTGTCAATGCAATCGCACTATGTACACTGATCGTGCCAGCTGTCCTCTGGCTGTGAGGTCAGATAGGCCTCGGCTCTGCTCAGCAGCCACGCCTTGACTGCATTGCGGCAGGTGAGGTCACTGACCTGTCCTTGGCACATCCGGACAGCGCACATCCAGCAACAGGTGATCCTCCTAAGAAAGGACAATTTCCTCACCCACTCGGACAAAGAAACAGGCTAGATTCACTGTAAGGGTATATGTTGTTCTCTACTTTAGCATCAAATCAAATTGCCAGATGTCCCCTTTTATGATGATTTCGACATACTCAGGTAAACACCAGTCTACAAGATGCTGCATGCAGTTATTCTAAGGGGATGATAAGGCGTGTCTTCAAAAGGGGAATCGTCCTTTAGATGCATATATGAAAAGTATTTTTCTCCCATGCTTACTTATGCGATTACTGTAGTTGACGATTTAGAATTGGCTGAAGAAATCGTCCAAGACGTATTTGTTATTGCATGGAATAAATATGAGGATTTGATGCTTTCACCAAACCCAGGCGGCTGGCTAATGAATACAACCAAGTTCACTATCAGAAATACCCTTCGGAAGATAAAAGCCAACGGCCCAGCTTCACTCCCACTCGATGATACAATCTGCTTAGTCAATAGAAGCCAAGACCTTGAGCCGTATTCTAGTGGCGACGAGCTCATCAGTATTATTGCCAAACATGTCCCCACACGGGATTTGTTCATTTTGCAAAAAGTCATTATGGAAGGATATTCCTGCCTCGACGTGGCAGAAATGCTGAAAATCAAACCAGCAACATGCCAAAAAAGATTTCAACGGGTCTTGAAACGGCTTAGGAAAATAAAAGAACTACAGCAGTACTGAGTACCATTCTATATGGTTCAGGGAGCTATAAATGAAGCGGAAATATAGGAAGAGGTGATGTGTCGGCATTGGAGATAATGTATGGTGTATAGAAGAGCGCATAGAGAACCAAAGACTTTTATTACTTTTGGGAGGAGCAAAACAATGAAGAAAGTTTTTTCACTTTTATTGGCATTGGTAATGTGTCAGTTGATAACTGCGACAACCTTTGCAGCGAGCAGTACATCAGATGCAAACAGCACAGATGAGCAGCTGATTTCTGATTACTTCTCTGCGGTTGACCAGCAGATGTGGGACGAACTGGAGGATGTTCTGTCAGACAGCTATTACCAGTCAATAAGTTCAACTATCGACAATAATGCGTATGCTGAAAACAACCTTGGCCTATATAACATTGAGGCTGTAAACCAAGTTTCGCTATTGGGAGAGATTCCTGCTTCGACATATGAATACTATAGTCCGATCATTGCTGAGCTTGAAGACGATGGCGTCGAAGAGATCATCGCCTATGTGGTCGAATGTGAATTAGACACATACGAGGATACAGAATTCTATTTCACTGGTAATAACTACTTAACTTTCTTCTGCGGGACCCTGGATGGAAACCGCTATATTGCGGATTGCCGCATTACCTCCACCCCAGTTATGACCAGCTTGAACGACAGCATAGGTGAGATTGCTGCGCCGGATTACGGGACGAATTCCGCGTCTTCTTGCACCTACAATCGTGTTCCGTCATCCATCAAGGTTCTGCGGTGGCGTTATGGAGATTCCTCAACGATTCCAGAAACTGTTAACTTCAAAAGATATGTTAAAGTAGTCGCCGCATGTGAAGCGGGATATGATAGCAGAGATGAAGATTATCATTATTCAAATATCCTCTGCATCCGAAATTATGCGTGGTATAGAATTTTGAATGCTGACCCGTCCAGAAACTATCATGTGACGGATACACTGCAAACTAATGGCGGGGACTTTCCTAGCAATCAGGAATACAATCCAGATGTATATTGGGACACTGACACGTGGGTCAATTTGTATGACCGTGTTGATGATATGTGGGATGAAAACATGGTGAACAGCGATCTGGAGATATTTGACAGCTGGTTTACAAAGAATGACCCAGATTATGATTACAGCGGAAGCGGACGATTTGTTCAAGATACATCAAATGAAATGGCAAGAGACGGCTGGCATTATGAAGAAATTCTGGACTACTTTTATAGCTATTCTGAAATGAGCGACGGCCCGATAGAATTTGTACCTACTGGTGAGCACCTGTTCTACAGGACACAGGTAATCGGAGATGATCTGTACGGATATTGCCACTGTGGATACAGGGAAAACATCGGCTCAATTGCGAGATAAGTAATGAAACATGCAAGTTTGGCATTGGGATTCTTATGTGGCGCTCTGTTGTTTTTGGGCGGCTGTTCTGATTCTCAGGACATAGATGGACCGCTTCTGGCGTTTCCAGAGGGGGAGGGCTTTGTTTATCCTATGGAAATTGGGACCAACCCTATGGCCCTGACCTATCATGAACCGAATTGGGACATTGTGAAAGACGGCATCAGCATTGGATACGCATGCCGGTACACCTTTGAAGTTCCTTTCTCTGAGGAATTTTTGGATGATCCTACCACTGCCGGCGTGGGATATTTGAACTCCATGTTCGTGGTCGTCATGGACTCTTGGACATATGATCTGAATGACGGCTGGGTCTGTTATCTGTTCGCGGTGGAGCACGCGGGACACGGTGAGGACTGGGACGACATCGGCTATGGCTATGAGGCGCTGATCGGTAGACCGGGGGAATCGCAGGGGTTCAACATCAGCTGGGCTCAATTTCTTCGTCCGAGAGACATGGAGCGCAAGCTGATTCTTGAACCGGGGGACCCGGGCTATGTCTCCTTCGAGGAGGTCCAGGCCACAGTGGAAGCCCTGGAGGTACAATCACGGTAGACTCCAAAAATAAAAAGGGGGACCTGGTTCGAAACCAGGTGCACCCAACCTATATTTCTGTGCCTTATTGAATCACTATGCAGTTAGAACCACCGTATCTCTTATCATAGAGTCGGCATCTTTATGCTGGCAGACAAGAAATGGGGCCGATTCTGCATGTCTGTTGAGGTGCCGCAGCGGAACAAAAGATGCGCGGGGAGGATGCATCCTCCCCGCGCTTTGCGGTCATGGCGTATTACGCCGCCTTCCTAGATCGGATCCCTCTGGCTCGCAGGGACAATTCCTGGGAGAGCAGACGCAGGGATTCAAACTCTTCATCCAGCCCGGAAAGTTCTCGGCGCAGGATGTTCTCGTAACGGCGTTTCTTTTCCTCCAGTGTCTGGATCTTCACGACCCACCGCTCCATGGTGGAGGGACTGCTGCAGCCGGACTGGATGAAGTAGTCCGCGCGCTCCTGGTATTGCGCGATCTCCTTTTTGACCGCCAGGTAGAACTCCTCGGTCATCTTGTCGCGTTGCTTGGCGTCGTCGATGAGGTAGAAGCTGTTGGCAAACAATGGGGTATTGTTGCGGTTGAGCCGACTGACCTCCTCGATGAACGTCTCGAATACCACCACCTGCTCCATGGTGTGCCGGGGCACGAAATAGAGATGCCCGTTGACACTAACCTTTGTGGCGTCCAGCGACCGCAGGAACTTCAGGCAGATGGTCTCGATCTGCTTGCGGTTGGCGCATGTCTGGTAGAGTTCAAAGAGACGCTCAGCTTGAATGCAATACTTCATGGCGTCCACATCCTCATCGTAGGTGAGGTCGTCGTAGCCAAACCTCTGGTCAACCTTGTCGTAGTGGATATTCGCTAGTTTCTCATACTGGTTGGTGCGTTGGTTTACCGTCTCCTTTACCAGTTCCCGGGAGAGTACATTGGGCGTGCTCTTATTCTCCCGGCAGTAGATCTGATAAAACTTCTGCTCGCCGTCCCGCCGGACGGTGATGCGGTCCCGGATGTCCCCGGTGGCGCTTTTGAAGGCGTCGGCCACAGGCAGGCGCTTCCCGCAGGAGCAGTCCATACCAAGGCTCTCACACAGCGTCTCCAGCTCCTTTTTATCCACCAGGACATTGGAGAGGGAGAAGTACAAAAACTTGCCCAGCATATTGCTGTGCTCGCCGGACGCTGCGCCGATGACATCACAGAAATGAATGGACTTTTCCAAAAAGATTTCCTCCTTAAGTAATTAACATATGGATAGGACACCTTTATCCGAGTCATACCGCCCTATTATGCCGTGTTGATCGTTTACCTGAGACAGATGTCACTTACCGCGCTCTGCACGGTCTGGCCATGGACACTTCACCTTTCACCATCCCGATTTAGTTTGGCGTCAAGACATGGCACGGAGTGCCGCAAGAGCCTTGTTTTTCCAATGCCGAGGGGCCATGCGCTGCTCCAGGTCCTGGAGGATCTTGCGCACCTCCTGCGGCGTTTTCGCCCGCTTCAGCGCGGCGTCAAGGGCGGCTTCGTTTTCGTAATATTCTACCATAGTCTTCCTCCTGAACTTATTTATGTGTGCATGGAATAGTACGCCCTGCCCAAATCCTGGTGGTCATGCAGGATCAAGCCGCCGCAGATCCCTGGGCAGCCTGCCCGATACGCCTGGAAGAAAAAGCTGTAGGGCAAGAAATCGTTGAAGATACGGATCTCATCTGTGGAAAGCCAGTCAAAGTGATCCCGCAGGCAGCGTACCAGCTTGCTCCGCACGATTTTGTTGGAGACCGCCGCATGAAGATTCTCCTTCGAGCAGAACACCAGTTTGGGCGTCCTCCTTTCCGCAAGGGAAAGGGCCTTCCACTGCTTTGACTCGCCATCCACCAGGCTGCGGGCCGCAAACTCCGCCAGCGTGTCATAGGGCAGACGGACGGTCTGCTCCCATCCTGTAAACTCCCCTCTGTCAGATGCGCTCAGCCAGATAAAACGGATGGATAGGACACCTTTATCCGGGTCATACCGAAGTCGGGCAAAGGAGTGGAGATCATACGTGATGACGCTCCCCTCCCGCCGGAGCCGCTCCAACTCGCTCCGTAAGATGTAGAACCGGTGGGGTGATTTTCGCTTTTTGGTGACCGTCTGAAAGGAAATGCTGCTCTCATTGGCGGACACCTTGACTAAGATTCGATCGTTCAAAGTCTTCACCTCGTTTTCTTTCCTTACATGGCGGATACCCTGCTGAGGAAATAGTCGTCCACGCCCTTATAGGCCGGGTTCCACGAGTATTTTGAATACCGGATACCGGGGATCTTTTGGACCTCCCGACGCATGGCAAGAATTGCGCCGCGCACCTGGGGATTGGTCATCTGATCCATGTCCATGGCCTCTACGATCTCGCACACACCGAGGGCCTGGATGGCCTCCCGGAGGCCCTTGATGGCGTTGACGCCGCCGGTGCAGATGAACAGGGCGTCGTTTGCCAGAAAGCTGGCCACATCCCCCTTGAGAGGGCCCTCCGTAAGGAAAGCTCGTTTTCTTGTGCGGTCGCCGGTCACATGGATCCAGGAGTAACTGCGCGTGCCGCTGCTCATGCTTCTCCCACGGCTGGAGAGCCAGCGGTACTTCCGATTGGGCTGATCGGCCTCATCCAGTCGGATCTTCAAGCCCTGGATTAGCCCGTCCTTGTCCCGCACAGGGATCAAAAAGCCGTTTGGACCGGCAAGGGTCCACTGTCCGTACCGGGTATAGAAACCGGGGATGCCTAGAAGCTCATAGCTGCTGCCTACCAGTTTTGCCAGAAGCCTGCGCTGTGCCGGTGTCTCCGGCATAGACCGATAGCCGTTTTGCTCGATCCGTTCCTCGCTCAGTCCGCGCTCCAGAAGGTTCTCGCGATGCTCCCCGGAAAGCGACAGAAATGACAGCATCTCCGAATAGACCGCGTGGCGCTCCTCCAGCGCGCGAGGTTCGCGCTCCTGTGTTTGGGGGACTGGCTGGGACGGCATAGGGTACACCTTGCCGTTCTTCGCCAGTTCCAGATACGCCTCCTTGTTGCTCATATTGTGGACCCGGGCGTACAGTGAAACGCTGTTGCCGGACACGCCGCAGAGATTACACCGGTACTGGTCAGTCACGGTGTTGAGGCTCAAATGGTATTTTCCAGGCCCATGGTCCCCGCAGAAGGGGCAGCTTGCCTCCACTTCGTCACGCCGGAGCGTTCGGGTGTCGAGGACAATCCCGCACCGTCTGGCGGCGTCCACGATGGGGATCTTGGAGTATGCGCGTGCCAAACGGTGCCCTCCTTTCTGCCGGGATCAGGGCTTACGCAGCCCTTTGTATCTGCGGCCGGCCCATGGGCTTGACCGTCAGCGCCGCACCGCGTACGCACTTTGCCATGATGATCTGCCCGGTGGGCCGGACATTGGTCAGTTCGTCCACTGACTCCATGTTGTCGATAAACACGGGATAGTTGCGCCCCGTCAGCCGCTTGACCAGTTCCGACACCTCCAGCCCGGCCCGGATCTTCTCAGACAGGGACAGGCGGTTGTAGTACCGGCCGCCATAGGTAAATTTGAATACGTCCTTGACCTCGCCGGTAGACTTCACCACCTCGTGCAAAGCGATCTCCACTAGGTTCATCTTCAGCTGGGAGAAGGTCAGCTCCGCGCGTTTGCCCACATAGAGGATGGCGTCGGCCAGCAGCTTTTTCTGATCCAGTATGAGGCTCTCCACCTGGGCGATTTTGGCGTCGTAATCCTCCGGTTTCTCCAGCGCCGCCTTTTTCGCGGCGTCTAGGTCAGCCTGGCACTCCCGCAGCAGTTCTCGGCACTCCGCCAGTCGGTCGTAATCCTCCTGGGAGAGATTGCCGTACTCGATGTCCGCGGCCACGGCCTGGATCTGGCTGTGCAGGGATTCCAGTTCGTCCTTCCTCCGGTCCTGATTAGCCGCCTGCGCGGCTTCTATGCCTTGGCGCCGCCGGTTCAGTTCCTCTATCTCTCGGCTGATCTGCGCCACATCGTCCTTCTGAAACTGCAGGAAAGTTTCTTCAGACTGCTTCTCCAGCGCCTGCAGTTCATCCAGCTGGCTTTTCTGCGCCCGGCCTTCCTCCGTGATCGCCGCAAGGGACTTCCTGATCCCGGCCTGCACAGCGCCCAGATCCGATTCAGATACCGCACGGCGGCAGGTGGGGCAGACGACCCCCGTCTGAAAACCCTTAAGGAGCGCCAGCTCCCGGCTGTACTTGGCGCCCAGTTCCTTGACCTTTGCGGACGCCTCCGCGATGTGCTGGGTATACTTGGGTGCGTACTGCTCAACGCCGCGCCGGCCGAGCTTGTGGTGAAGCTCCTGTAGCCGCCGGTCGATCTCGGTGGTGTCCATGCCCCTGGCG
>OERQ01000076.1_pt1 | contig 13531 bp, 9 predicted proteins | sample 1540011 | NCBI WGS metagenome assembly OERQ01 (sample SAMEA3891881, study PRJEB23780) | metagenome | biome: terrestrial biome; feature: animal house; material: Caecal content | place: Italy | collected 2015-05-05 | reverse complement strand
CCCCCGCCGCTTTAATTCCCTGCGCGGAAAGCTCTGTCTGTCCGAACAGGAAATAGACAAGATACTGCATCTTTTTTTCTGTATAAATACAGTTCATGTGATACTGTCTCAGAAATCCTGTAAATTCCTCATAGATTTCTGCAAAAGAAGGCGCCCCGGGCTGAACAGAATCATCCATTTTTACGATAAAGGCAGCGAAACCTGTGGATGCATTCATGGTAAGCTTAAGTTCCCCGGACAGTTCTTCAATGGAACGGCCGGTGTCAGCGCTGTAAGGAGTCGTCAGAAGAAGAGCCAGCTGAGAAGCCGTTTCCATGGATTTCAGGTTCTCGCCCCTTCGGGAATGCATTTTCTGCATATACAGATCCCGGGCTTCCAGTACCGCTTCTTTTATTTCCGATGGATTCAGGGGCTTTTCAATATAGTTCACCGCTTTCAGTTTGATGGCGGCTTTCAGATATTCTTTATCCGAATAACCGCTCATGAAGATCGGCACGGAATCCGGAAGGAACTTTTCCATTCTTTCCAGCATGGTGATCCCGTCCATCCTCGGCATACGCACATCACAAAGAATGATTTCAGGTCTGTGCAGCCTGGCGGCATCCAGACCATGTACTCCGTCATCCGCCTGGATCACTTCGCTGATCCCGATACTTTTCCAGTCCACAGAAGAAATCACGCCGGTACGTGTAAGTTCTTCATCGTCTACAATCAGAAGTTTCATGGTTTCTCCTTCTATTAGCCAGGTCAATATGTTTCATTACTGTTTTCTGTCGGAACTGATTTTTTTCAGGATACGTCTGCATATGTCCTCGCAGCATGGTCTGCGGATCTCGTTAAACATGCGATTTGCCCGGATCCTGTCATCCATGTATGGATCATTTTGCGCAGACAGACAGAACAGGAAACTCTTCATGTCCTCCGGTTTCGATCCCGGCGTCATTTCATCATAATCAAAATTCATTCCCCGTCCCTCAAGATACCGTTCTCTGTCATAGGGCAAAAAGATCATCGGATTGCCGGTAAGCAGGTAATCAATATAAATGCTGGAATAATCGGTGATGAGGCAGTCAAAAATATCAAGCATGCCCGTGACGTCATCCGCCTGCTCTTCTCCCAGGAACCGGATCCGTTTTCCAAGATAAGAATCTGCCGCGGATTTTTCCGCAATATGGGTCCGGATAAAAAGGATCATTTTCTGTTCCTCCAGAAAGTCCTCCAGACGCTCTCTGTCAAAATCCTCAAAGGGGAACAGTCTGACCGCCCCGTAATCGCGGAAGGTGGGCGCATACAATACTGTTTTCCTGTATTCCGGAAGCTCTCCGTATATTTTCTTCAGAATCTCCTGCCTGTCCTTTTTTTCAAATATCCCGTCGTTCCTGGGCTGTCCCCAGACTTTGATCCTGCTCTCCGGAACGGAAAAACTTTCTGCCATCAGCGGCACCAGGGCCCGTGACGTGGTAAGGATACAGGTATAATTATCAGAAAAAATCTTTTTAAAGTAAAGACGGGCTGTCTTTCCCAGATTAGGATCCAGAAGAGCGATTTTTTTCAGCGGGACGCCGTGCCAGAGATTCACGATCATCCTGCCCTTCCGAAGTCCTGTGGCGTACACCGGAAGGCCCGCGGAGGTGAACCAGACTCCCGCTCCCAGCGCGCGGCGCATTCCGTCCGCCGTTTCGGTTTCAATAAAGTACTGTCCGCCATATTCTTCCGACAGCCTATGTCTCAGTTCCGGGTCGTTGATCACAAAAAGCGGCGTCACTTCCGGTACATGATCCTTCACATATTCAAAAAGATATCTGGAATTATAGTTATAATGGCTGTTGTCTGTCGAAGAGAACACCCACACAAAAGGATCCGGACGGATTCCTCCAAAATGTGAGAGAAATTCCCCTTTCAGAAGATTTTTTACTTTTCCCATCTGTCTCTCTTCTTTCCTTACTTATATTTCCAGAGGCCGTGAAGGGCGTAGGAAACAAAAAATACTGCGCTCTGCAGGATATTATAGCCCATATAGCGGTACACCCGGTATGTCATGACCGCCGATTTCCTCTTGTTTCTCGACTTGCTGTTTTCCGTGAGACGGTATTTGAGATAAGGTTTGTTTATCCCCGCCGCCGGTCCGTAATGTTTCAGGATCTTCAGCCATGTAAGATAATCCTCATGGCTGTCGTCATGCTCCATGGGGAATCTGAGAACAGCCTCCCTCTTTACCAGCACCGACGAGCAGTTGATACTGTTGTGCGCCAGCAGATCCCGGTAGGTAACAGCTGCCTTCACCGGGATATATTTCCCCGCGGAGGTCCCGTCGGGATTCATCAGTTCTCTTCCGGTGGAACAAAGTACGCTTCCTGTCTGCCGGAGAAGTTCCAGCTGTTCTCTCAATTTTCCCTCCGCCCACCAGTCGTCCGCGTCAAGGAAAGCAATATACTCCCCCTTTGCTTCCCGGACGCCCAGATTGCGGGAACCTGCTGCTCCCAGATTCCGGTTATTCCTGAAATAACGGAAACCGCTTTTATCTCCGTAGGAATCCAGTCTTTCTTTTGTGTTATCTGTAGAGCAGTCGTCGATCACCAGAAGTTCCAGGGGAACATCCTGGGCATATACGGAATCAACTGCTTTTTTTATATAAGCCGCGCCGTTATATACCGGCATAACAACTGATACCAGCGGCTGTGTCATAACAAACTCCTTCCCGGCCTGCTTACTGGATCTCTGTTTTCTCTGTACAGTCCAGCATCTCAGCGATCATATCTTCCACCATCTGCGCAGACTCTCGGTTCATTTTCTCATAATCCAGGCGAAGCGTCCGGACTTTTCCTTCCGCAAAAAGCCGCATTCCATTCAGGAGCCCTTCCTTGGAATTTTCCAGAAGAGTTCCTCCATGTTCCGTAAGGAATCCATGAGGGCCGCTTACGTCGCAGGCCATCACCGGCACGCCCAGAGTATCCGCCTCCAGCATTACCAGTCCCTGCCCTTCATAATAAGAGGACAGGATAAAAAGGCTGCATTTTTTTAATACCGGCATGGGATTTCTCAGAGAACGGATCAGGACAATATGATCCGCAGAGGAAAGTTTTGCCGCATATTCTGCAGTCTCCTCATACATGGAGCCGCTTCCGCCTATAATGATCATCCATGTAGCCGGATATTCCTTCCTGTACTGTTCAAAAGCGTCCAGAAGGCGCTTATGGCCTTTCTCAGGAGAAAAACGGCCAATACTGATAAATTTTACATCTTTATTATCCAGTATCTCCCTGATTTCTTCCAGGTTATGCGTAGATTCTGTAACCGGTTCAAAGCTCAGCGGCCGCTCTGCCAGCGTCAGAACTTTTTTATGATCGTGACAACTTGGGATCACCTTTACCCGTGATGGATCGCCCCCGATTCCATGGATAACCGGATCCACAACGTCACCACTGACTGTTACCACACGATCATAAACATTATAAGCTTCTCTCAGAATGTATAAATTCTGGTTGCCTCTTTCCTCGATTTCATGCACCATATCACTGTGCACCCATATAATCTTCGGGCAGGGCGCCTCTTCCAGAAGGGAAATCACATAGGCTTCATATCCGTTATAATGGATTACCAGAGAGAATTCCGTGCCGCCGAAATGCTTGCGCCACTCCCGGCGGTAAGCCCTGTGAACCCGTCTCTCAGCCCATGAGGAAGGAGAACCTTTCATTTTGCGCATAAGGGCAAACATGGTAAGGATGTCCATATTCATTTCGCTTCCCATGGGAAAGATCCCCAGTTTCTCCGGCAGCTCGTCCAGTTTTTCCTGGTGCTCTTTTGTATATGAAGTGCGGAAAGAAAGAAAATAATTATACTTTTTCAGATCCAGCTCCGCCAGAAGAGAACAGAGGGCCGTGGTAATCCCGTTCTGCCCCAGATCCCCACCATAGATCAGGATATTCTTCTTTCCATTCCCGGTATATTTCTCCGCACGGCAGCATTTCTCGTGGAGAAAGACCTGGCGGCAGATCTTCTCCGCACCGTGCCCGTCTTCCCAGGTGGCGTATTTTTCCATAAAAGAGGCGTCCGGTATTCCTCCGCCCCTGCGGATACAACCGATCACCTCCGCCGCGTCTTCCGTATAAAGGAAAGGATATTTCCCGATATCCTCATACATACCCCGTCCGTTCTCATATTCCTTGCGGTCATAGGCAAAAAGGATGATCTGTTTCCCGGCATTGGCAAAATCATAAAAAACGCTGGAATAATCTGTGATCAGCGTACTGCATAGGCTAAGGCCCTCATAGGTATCCCACTGCGCAGGAAAGGTCCTGATATGGCGGTAACCATCAAAATTCTCACTTCCATGGAGAAAAGGATGAAGTTTGACCAGCAGCACTTCGTCATCGCGAAGGCCTTCATCCCATATCTTCAGATGTCTGTTCAGAACATCCATATACTTCCCGTTGTCCACACTGTCCACCAGGCCCCGGAAAGTGGGCAGATACATGATGATCTTTTTCTTTTCCAGGCCCTCTTCTTTCAGAAGCCGGCGCTGCCTCTCTCCAGGTTCACTATAGAAAATATCATTCCGGGGATAGCCTTCATGGAGAACCGTTCCTCTGTAAAGAGCGGGCAGCATATAGGCGCGGGACATGATCTCTTCCATGAAACGGTTTGGAAAAACCAGATAATCGGAATCCAGCAGGTTCCTGAGGACGTTTCCCATGCTCACCGCTTCAGGCCGGTTGTCCCGTCCCATTTTTTTCAGGGGCGTGCCGTGCCATGTATTCAGATAGATCTGTCCGTCTTTTTTTATGAATCTTCCCGGGAAAGTGGTGTCGTTCACCAGATATCCGGCCTGGCTGAGAGCTTTATAGTAGGACAGAGACCCTGTGCGCACAGTGCGGGAAACCCGGATCCCGTTTCGGCGAAGTTTTTCTCTGATCTCGTCCTCCGCGCTTCGGTGAACAGAAAGTACCAGTGTAAATTTTCTGTAGGCGTCTTTCTGAAATTCTTTCAGAATCGCGAGGATATTGCTCTCCAGAGCTTTTCCGCCGCGGGATTCCAGAAGGATCATGTTTTTCTTCAGTTTTGTTTTTTCATAGAATGTATTGTATAACGGATACCAGGAACCGTTTTTCAGTTTTTTCTTTACCTTGTCTGTGAATCCCATACAACAATGCCCTCTCGCTATTTCGCCGCAGCTTCATTCAAGACGATTCGTCTGTCTCTTTTCAACATCAACATTAGTATATTTATGATATCAAATGGGGTTTGAGGTGTCAACGGGCGGCCCTGATTACATGGCGGCCCAGTCACACAAAAGCTGCCGCATTTCTGCGGCAGCTTTCGTTGAATATATGTGTGTAAAACAGTAGAATGGTGTCAATGACACCCCCTGAAATATCAGGCTTTGTAAATTTTGATTCCGAAGGATTCATGGATCGTGGTTCTTGCTTCCTCGATCGTTTTGAACTCTCCGGCTTTCAGCATCTGGGCTGTAATGTTGCCGATAGCGGTCGCCTCGCCGGGGCCGGCGTGGACTTCCTTGCCTGTAGCTTTAGCTGTCAGCTCGTTCAGATACCCTGCATTCGAGCCTCCCCCTACCACATGGATACGGCTGTAGGTCCTTCCGGTCATTTCTTCCAGTTCTTTGGCGGTCTTTGCGTAGCAGTCTGCAAGGCTGGCATAGATCACAGTCGCCAGCTCGCCCAGTGTCTCAGGAACTTTCTGCCCTGTTCTGCGGCAGTAATCCTTCACTTCCTCGGTCATATTATCCGGAGAAAGGAAACATTCATCGTTGGCGTCTACTCTGGAGGGGAAGTCTTTGGCTTCTTCCGCCATTGCGCAGATCTCTGCAAAACTGTATTTGTCATTGATCTCATGGCGCACGGACTGGATCATCCACAGACCCATGATATTCTTCAGATAACGGAAACGACCTGCATATCCGCCCTCATTAGTCAGATTCATCTCACAGCTCTTTCTGGAGCAGTCCGGTGTCTCTCTCTCAAGACCCATCAGTGACCATGTACCGGAACTGATGTAAATAAAATCATCGTCATTGGCCGGAACTGCCAGCACAGCAGAACCTGTATCGTGAGTAGCCGGAGCTACAACTTCAAGGTCAAATCCCACTTCTTTCTGAATTTCCTCGGAGAGATGTCCAATGCTGGTTCCGGGCATGATCAGTTTCTGGAAAATCTTCCTGGGATATCCCAGCATATCGATCAGTTCATAATCCCAGTCCTTGGTATAAGGATTCACAAGCTGTCCTGTGGTTGCCTCTGTATACTCGCAGGTCTTCTGCCCTGTGAGGAGATAATGGAAGTAATCCGGCACGTGGAGAAGCGTCTCAGCCTGTTCCAGATACTCCGGATGTTTTTTCTTAACTGCCATCAACTGATAAACTGTATTGAAGATTGCTTTCTGGATACCGGTTCTTTCATACAGATCTTCAAGAGAGATGATCTTGTAAACTTCCTCATCCATCCCTTCTGTACGGTGATCACGATAGCCCACCGTATTTCCAAGAACCTTATCGTCCTTATCCATAAGTACGAAATCCACACCCCAGGTATCAACGCCCATGCTTACCGGGACCTTACCGATTTCTTTACATTTCTTCATACCGGCAATGATCTCTTTAAACAGACGGTCGAATTCCCAGCAAAGCTCGCCGTCTTTCTTTACCATGCCGTTTTCGAAGCGATACACTTCCTCCAGCTCCATTTTGCCGTTCTCCATATGTCCCAAGATCAGACGTCCGCTGGATGCCCCGATATCTACCGCAAGATAATATGTAGCCATTATGAAACCCTCCTAAATGTGTAAATATTCACAGAAAACTCCTTACGGCTGTTCGCTGTGTTTACTGTATTTTCCCTTATATAATAATAACATATTTCAACTATATTCATCAAGTATGAAGAATCTAAATATCCCCAGAGGACTGCCTCTGGGGATATTATTGTCTGCACTCACACAGTCTTATTCGTCAGTACCATGTGAGCGCCATATCAGAAGCCGTGCTTCTTCCATGTACCCTGTCTGGTTAAAATTCAATTAGTCATACAGGTTCGGAGCGATTTCCGGATCTTCCATGTTTGTAGCGTCATACCAGTAGCCGTCTGTAGGAACGTCCTGAAGTTCCTGTCCGTTAGCAGCTGCTGTCAGAGCGTAGATTGCATAGTAGCCCATCATCAGAGGAGACTGTGTAACGGCGCCGATGAATGTACCATCAGATACAGCTGCCTTAATGATAGAGCCAGCATCGAAACCAACACCAACAACGTCGCCGTTAGCCGGGTCAGATCCAAGTACGTTCAGGTTAGCATTTGCTGCAAGAACACCCTCTGCGGAAACCTGGTTGGAACCAAATACTGCGATGCAGTTTTCCTGAGAAAGGATTGCCTGAGCTTCTGTGGAGCAAAGCTCTACAGTTGTCTGTGCCGGAACAGCTACCTGGATGATAACGTCTGCGTCAGCCTCTTCAGCGTCTGCACCTTCTGCTGCATTTACATAGAACTCGTTACCTGTAACAGCAACTGTCTTGCCGTCTGCCTGAAGCAGTTCGATCATCTTATTGATGAATCCTGTACCACGCTGCTGAATGTTCTGAGCGGTTGCATCCTGGTTAACTTCACCGATGATAACCTGTCCCTCAGCGTTGGCAACAACATCTTTGATTGCTGCATACATATTCTCTGCAGCAACAGCGCCTGCCTGTGCGTTGTCTGTAGCAACGTTGCACACAACAGATCCTTCCGGAGCATTGTCAACACCAGTATCGAATGTAACTACCGGGATTCCTTTGTCAAGGCAATCCTGAAGTGCATCCAGAACGGAAGAGGTATCGCACGCTGCAAGACCTAAACCAACGGGATTGGAGCTGATCGCGGTATTGATCATGTTAACCTGGTCAGCGATATCGGACTCACTGTTCGGTCCCTGTGCGGTATAGGTTACGCCCAGCTCTTCAGCTGCCATAGCCATACCTTCCTGAGCTGCATCCCAGTATGTAGCCTGGAAAGATTTAACCATCATCGGGAACTCATAAGCTTCATTAGCTGTAAGTCCTTCGAACTGTGCAGTAGGATCGCCTGCTGCGTCTGCAGATTCTTCTGTTGTTTCTTCCTCAGCTGCTGCGTCTTCTGTGGTCTCTTCTTCAGCTGCTGCATCTTCTGTGGTCTCTTCCTCAGCCGCTGCGTCCTCTGTGGTCTCTTCTTCAGCTGCCGCCTCTTCTGTAGCAGCTTCCTCAGCTGTGTCTTCTGCTGCGAGAACCGGAGAAACAGTCATACCGCTCACCATAGCTGCGCAAAGTCCTAACGCGATCAGTTTTTTCACTTTCATGATTTTTCTTCCTCCTTGAATTATATAGTTTTTATGATGATGCACCGGATGCAAAGCACCCGGCGCTTCACATACATTGAAAAAAAGGTTTTCAGTTGTTATTATGCTCTTTTCTTTTCTTTCAGGATATCGATCAGTACCGCCACGATCAGTACGACACCTGTGATGATCTGCTGCCAGTTTGCCTGAAGGCCGATATAGGGAAGACCAGTCTTCAGAAGCATGATGACAAAGATACCTACAAACGTACCGAGTACGGAACCATATCCTCCGGAAGCGGCAACGCCGCCCACGAATACGCCGCCAATGGCGTCCATCTCAAGGCCTGCACCTGTACCGGGCTGTACGGTAGGAGTAACTGCCGCATATGCGATTGCTGCAAGTCCTGTGAAAAGACCGCATACTACATATACCATTACGTGATAGAACTTCACGTTGATTCCGGAAAGAGCTGCCGCCTCTTTATTGGAGCCGATAGCAATTGTGTAACGTCCGAACTTCGTATGGAAAAGGACGAATTCCATCAGGAGAACCAGAATGATCATCCACAGGAAACCAATGGGATAACGGTCTGCGCTTCTTCCTGTTCCTACTGTAATCTTGAAGATGGAATGGAACCATCCGCCTTCCTGTGTCAGAGCCGGCCATGGTGTGGCACTGCAGAGAGAGCCTGCGCCTCGGGTGATCATACAGGTACAAAGCGTTGCCAGGAACGGAGGAAGGTTCATCACTCCGATCAGAACGCCGTTTAACAGACCTACAATAAGTCCCAGGACAATACACAAAAGCATTGCTGCAACAACCGGCAGTCCGTTGTTTCTTATTAATGTTCCGGAAATCAGTGCGTAGCACACCATACCGGTTCCGATGGAAAGGTCTACGCCTCCGGTGATAAGCGGGAAGGTAACACCGATCGCCATCAGAAGATCATAGTATGAGAAGTCCAGCAGACTCAGGAGCGTGCTGTACTGTCTGAACTCCTTGCTCAAACCTGAGAAAATGGCGACCAGCACGATGATAACCAGCACAACAATAAATCTTTGATCACTTAAAATACTTTTCTTCTTAGTCATGACTTTCCTCCTTAATTGATATTCCGTGTGGCCTTTGTCATAATGTTTTCCTGGGTAGCCTCGGAAATATCAATATCTCCTGTCACTTTACCCTCGCACATGATGATGATACGGTCACTCATTCGGAGAACTTCTGTCATTTCAGAAGAGATCATAATGATCGATTTTCCTTCTGCTGCCAGTTTGTTCATTAATTTGTAGATTTCATTTTTTGCGCCGACGTCGATACCTCTTGTAGGCTCGTCGAAGATCAGGATCTCACTGTCCCGTGTCAGCCACTTGGCGATAACTACCTTCTGCTGGTTACCGCCGGACAGGTTTACAACCAACTGATCCGCATTGGGCGTCTTTGTAGCAAGCTCCTGGATGTATTTCTCTGCGACCTTTTTCTCTTTGCCCTTGTTGATGAGCAGGCCGCTGGTAAACTGCTCCATAGTAGCCAGGGTTGTATTCTCGCTTACAGATTTCTGTACAACGCATCCATATCTTCTTCTGTCCTCTGACAGATAACCGATACCATATTTAACCGCATCCTGCGGTGTGTTGATGGTCACCTCGCGAAGCTGGCCGTCCTTGCCCATAATGGAAATCTTACCACTCTGCTTTGGATCCGCTCCGAACAAGGCTCTCGCCGTCTCGGTACGTCCGGCGCCCATCAGTCCGGAGAATCCGAGGATCTCGCCTTTTCTCAGTTCGAAACTTACATCCTGTACCATCTTGCCGGCGTTCAGGTGTTCCACTTTAAGAACTACCGGAGCATCCGGAGCAACCATGCTGTGTTCCTTGGGATCTTCGTAGATCACTCGTCCGACCATCATATTGATGATATCTTCTTTTGTACTGTCCTTTGTGATCAGAGTTCCCACATAGCCTCCGTCTCGCATGACGGTTACGCGGTCGGTGATCACCTTGATCTCATCCATACGGTGTGAGATATAAACGATTCCCAGTCCCTTTTCACGGAGGTCACGGATAATGACGAACAGATCGGCGATCTCTTTCTCTGTCAGCGCTGCTGACGGCTCGTCGAAGATGATAACCTCCGCTTTATGTGAGATTGCTTTCGCGATCTCGCACATCTGCTGTTTACCTACTGTAAGGTTCTGCATCTTCTCTCTCGGATCGATCTCGATATTCAGATCCTGGAACAGCTTCTTGGAGTCCTCGATCATCTTCTTGTCATCGATACGGAAGCCCTTCTTCGGCTCGCGTCCGATGAAAATATTCTGGGCAACGGTCAGGTCGCCTACCATGTTCAGCTCCTGGTGCACGATAACAACGCCTGCATCCTGAGCTTCTCTTGTATTGTGGAATTCCACTTCTTTTCCCTTATAGGTAATGGAACCGGAATCCTTCTGATAAATACCGGTAAGAACTTTCATAAGAGTGGACTTGCCGGCGCCGTTCTCTCCCATAAGCGCATGTACTTCGCCGCGTTTCACTTCGAAGTTAACGTGATCCAGGGCATGAACTCCAGGAAAGGACTTATCAATGTCCTTCATAGTTAAAATAACTTCACCCATTGTCGCATCCTCCCTCCTGATCAGTTCTTTCTGCGTCTTGCAGAAACGTCAACGTAAACTGCGATGATAACGATGATACCGGTAATGATCATCTGCTGTCCTTTACCAAGGCCGAATGCCATGATGCCCTGCTGAAGAAGAGAAATGATGAACACGCCGATCACCGTACCGCCGATGGAGGCAAGACCGCCAACCATTGACGTACCGCCCATTACGCAGCCCGCAATCGCTTCGTTGTTGTACTGGTCGCCGTATCCCGGCTGAACAGTAGTATATGTAGCAACAAAAAACAGAGCGCCGATTCCGACCAGAAGACCGCAGATCATGTATGCGAGCATTCTCCACTTCTTCGTATTGACGCCGGAAAGACGTACCGCCTCACTGTTGGATCCGAGGCACAGGATATAACGTCCCGGCTTCGTGTTGTAAAGCACGATTCCGCAGATAACCGCAACAGCAAGGAAAATGATCAGGCCTACCGGGAATCCGTTTACGGATACGATGTTTCTGAACCAGCCGTTTACCGGGTCAGAACTCTGAGGCCAGCTGACGGACTGTGTCTTGGTAAATACTGACGCGATACCTTTCGCAATGTTCATGGACGCCATGGAAATAATGAACGGCGGTACAGACATATAAGATACCATCCATCCGTTAAAGGTTCCAAACGCAAGACCGATAAGCACGCAGAGAACCATGGCAAATGCCATGGGAACACCGTAGCTTGTCATGCAGTATCCTGAAACCAGGGCACAGCAGAACATAACCGGTCCAATGGAGAAATCAATTCCTCCTGTGGCAATAACGAATGTTACACCAAGTGAAAGAAATCCCAGGAAGTACACATAGTTCAGAGTAGATCTGATACTGTCAGCTACCGGGAATTTGCTTCCGAGAACCGCCCTGAACGCCACAAACATGAGGATCAGGATGCACACGAGCAGGATCCTGTTCAGGCCAAGTTTCTTAACAATTGGATTTTGTTTCAGCTTTTCCAATTTTCTCCCTCCTTACGTTTTATACACCGCTGTGTTTCCTCTATCATACCTTGAATCAGGGTGAAAATGTAATAGAATATCTTACAAAAAAAGGTTAAAAATTTACTGTACTGTAAATTTTTAACCTTTTATATTTTCAGTCTATTTCGCCATTTGTGCCTGTATTTACGGCTGTTGCAGATGCTTTCATGGTGTTGAACGGGAAAAGAAGCTTCTCGATCTCACCGGAATACATATTCTCCGGCGTTACCAGTTCGCATCCGGAATTTACATCCGTCTCATATTCCTCTCCCCTGAGCATGCGCATGGTCTCGCGGACCCCCACATACCCCATCTTAAAAGCCTTCTGCACCACGATCCCTTTAAATACGCCGTGCTCCATCAGCTGCACGGCCTCCTGGGAACTGTCTATGCCCACCACCATGATCTGGTCTTCCATACCTGCCTCTTTCACAGCACGGGCGGCTCCTACAGAAGAATATTCGTTCATACCTGCGATCATTTTCAGGTCTGGATATTTTTCCATAAGTTCCATTGTGAGGGAGTAGGACTTTTCATAACTGGAATCACAGTAAACCACATCTGTGATGCCCTCTTCCAGATCTCCCAGACCTGCGCGGAACCCTTCTTCTCTTTCCACAGCCGTGGAAACACCTTTTACATGTGCCACCACCGCGATCTGGTCTCCCGGATCCAGAAGTCCCGCAGCAAATCCGCCCAGGATCTTTCCGGCTTCTATATTATCTGTGGCGACAGTGATATCCTGGATATCCTGTTCCGTATAGGAATCCACGAAAACAACATGGATTCCTTTCTCCTTCGCCTCCCGGAGAAGCCCATCGGATTCCGTAAAGCTGGAGGGAGAGAAAAGGATCGCGTCCGGTTCCATTTCGATAGCTTTTTGCAGGAATCTGTTCTGGCCCTCCACATCGTTCTCATCCTCCGGCGCCATGATCTCAAGTTCCGCATGATATTCCTGCGCCGCCATCTCTGTTCCCAGGATCAGGGACGACCAGAAATCATTGGTACCGTCGATCACTTTCGGGATATAAACCAGGGAATAACTCCTGTTTTCTCTCTCTTTTCTTCTTATATAATATCCGGCGCATATAGATACCGCCAGGACGATCAGCGCTCCGGCAATTATCCATTTTTTATATTTTTTCACTGCTGTCCTCCTGATTTCCCGGTATGGTGATCGTAGCCGTCGTTCCCACGCCCACTTTACTTTCGTAAGTAATACCGTAAGCGCTTCCATAATACAGTTGCAGACGCTTCTGTACGTTATAGACACCCACGCCATTGGACTGGTAGTTTACTTTGTGCCTGTCATAGATGTGCGCCAGCGTTTCCTCATCCATTCCCACTCCGTTGTCGATCACCTGAAGCACTGCGTTTCCATTCTTCATAAATCCTTTTACTATAAGAAGGCCCTTGCTTTCTTTATATTTCAGTCCGTGATAGATCGCGTTCTCAATGACCGGCTGAAGAACTAGTTTGATCAGATTAATATGAAGGATTGCCGGATCCACATCGATCTGGAATTCCATCTTATCCTTATAGCGCATTTTCTGTATAATACCCTTGACTCTATCATCTGGATGGCGGAAGGGAAAAA